>Ga0105099_10000670_pt1 | contig 22771 bp, 16 predicted proteins | sample PPLLak3cmMay2015_2_FD_79138 | JGI IMG/M metagenome (GOLD analysis project Ga0105099, IMG submission 79138) | Freshwater sediment microbial communities from Prairie Pothole Lake near Jamestown, North Dakota, USA - PPLs Lake P8 Core (1) Depth... | ecosystem: Environmental > Aquatic > Freshwater >... | reverse complement strand
GCTCTCTTCCGTAGAGGAGAACGGACTTGAACCGTTAACCCTTATCGTGAGCGAACTAGACCTGCTACCTCAACACGAAAGTATTTGTAATGGGCGATGGGAGCGTCTTTTCGTGATCCTTGTCTATATTGGCCGAATTACCCCTTGTTGGATATTCTAGTCCAGACTATAATAGTCATGACTATAATTTTGGAGACCAGGAATGTTTGTAGACCGTCAGGAAGAACTTGACTTCCTCAATCACCTGCTCGCACGAAACCGCCCCGGCCCGGCGCAACTGGTGTTGATGTTTGGTCGTCGTCGAGTGGGAAAATCCGAATTGCTCCTGCAATGGGCAGCCCAAAGCGGCCTGCCCTGCACGTATTGGGAGGCTGTCAAGGAAAGCGCCACCCAGCAGCGTACTCACCTGATGGCAAAACTTCTCAATGTTCCCCCAACTTCTGCGCCAGTGTATCGCTCCTGGTCTGAATTATGGGATGCGGCCGCTCCAATCCTGGGAGGGAAACGCCATATTCTTATCCTGGATGAGTTGCCGTATGCTGCGGACGCGGATCCAGCCATGTTATCCTCCCTGCAATATGCCTGGGATCAACATTTCCAGAAATCCGAAATCGTGATTGTCTTGTGCGGCTCCCACGTTCGTGTGATGGAGACGCTCATGTCCCGCCAGTCTCCGCTCTTTGGTCGCATGACCGCCCAATGGCACCTGGAACCGCTCCCTTTTTCCGGCCTAATCGAATTTTTCCCGAAGTGGGATGCGGATGCGCGTGTGGCCGGGTATGCGATCCTGGGCGGCATCCCGGCCTATCTCAACTGGCTGGACCCGGATTTGGATTTAATAGGTAACATCCGTCAGGTCATTCTCAACCCGGGTAGCATGTTCCTGGCTGAGCCGGCTTTCTTGCTATATGACGAGGTACGTGACCCAAATAGCTACATGGCAATCCTGAAATCCATTGGCAGCGGGGCGCATACCCTGACAGAGATCAGTGAGCGCGCCTTCATCCCTACGACGAGCGTCAACTTTTATCTCAACACGCTCAAGGAGTTACGCCTGGTCGAGCGACGATTGCCGGTCACGCAAACAAAGGCAAAACAGGTTCGCTCAAGGAGCGGTCGTTATCACTTGGGCGATCCCTACTTCCGTTTTTATTTCCAGTTCCTGGAACCCTTCGTCTCGACATCTCCACTGGATCCGGATCAAGTAATTGAAGCAATACGGCGAAACTTGCGTGCCTTTGTTGGCGCAACTGCATTCGAGCAATTGGCTCGTAGTTGGGTGCAAGTGCAAGGCAAAGCCGGAATGCTGCCGTTTCGGCCGGATCATATTGGCAGCCACTGGAGCAGCAGGGTGCAGGTGGATGTGGTTGCGCTCAACTGGCAGACTCATGATATTTTGCTCGGCGAGTGCAAATGGGGAACGGATCGAGTGGACCGGCAGATCATACGGGAACTGATCGAGAGAAAAACCCCTTTGGTTTTGCGGGACTTACCTGACCAGGGTAGAGGCTGGAATGTGCATCATATCCTGTTCGCGCGCAAAGGCTTTACCCCCGCCGCCGTTACTGAAATGAACCAGATCAAAGGGCAGTTAATTGACTTGAATGGGATTGATGCCGATTTGGGTCGATTGAAATAGGCAAAGACCGTTTCGCCTGGACCCGCTCCCGGTTCGAAGCCGATCTCATAACCAGTCGGTGGCAGAATGTAATATCGTAATCCTACTTCCTGAGCACTCAATAAACCATGCTATTAGGCCAGACACAATTCCCCTTTGAAAGCCAAACCTGGATCATCTCAGATACCCATTTCTTCCACGAGAACATCGGTCGCTATTGCAACCGTCCGTATGGCTGGCAGGAGACGATTATCGAAGCCTGGAACCGCCTTATCCAGCCAAAAGAGATTGTCTTCCACGTTGGCGACCTGGCGTTGGGCAAGAAGGAAAACATTGAAGGCCTGGTACCAATGCTTAACGGCCAGCTGTACCTCATGCGCGGCAACCATGACCGGCGCAGCAACGGTTTTTATCAGCGACTGGGGATCACCCTGGTTCCTGATCCATATCCCATGATACATCCTTCAGGTTTAAACCTGGCTTTCTCGCACCGCCCAATCGTTCCCCTGGAACCGGGTATACTCAACCTGCACGGTCACATCCATAACAATGCAGCTCCTGAACTGGGTGCGAGGCACGTCAACCTTTGCGTTGAGGTTAGAGATTATCGTCCGTGGAGGCTTGGCGAAATTTTGACACCTTATTTACCATGCACGCTTGCATAACTGCTTGCATTCGATTGCTTACACCCAGCTTGTGGTAAATATTTTTGGGCGGTTCTTGTCCATACCTTTAGTAATCGAAAACGGTTCTGCAATTTCTTGATTGGAGAAATTGAGACATAATATTCGAAAAAATTGCTGCTCGCGCGGGGTGATGGAAGCAGCAATTACATAAGCTATTTTGATAGATAACAGGGGTTCGAGTCCCCTTGGGGGCACAGGAACATATAGTCCATATATTCCATACAGTACTTTCTCGTCTACTACGCTCTGCTTTCAGAGCGTAGTTTTTTATCTCTGGTACTGTTTGCACGATATAGTTCTTAAGAGCATTCAATCCATCTACGAGTTCCCCCCCTACCCATCTGGCAGAGAAGCCAATCCTACCCAGAGCACCGCGGAAGGATAAAATGCTGCGGGTTTGCGCAATGCGTCGCATTGCGCAAACCCGATATCATCTCTACACCCGCACCTGCCTGCCCCGCCAGTACGCGGAGAGCAGCAGCAGCCCGGCGGCTGCCAGCAGGTAAACCTGTGGCGCTCCGGTCGTGAAATCCAGCCCTGGCGTTTTTTGCAGCGGGCCGATGTACCACCAGATCACATAAACCACCTGAAAGACTCGGCTGCCGGAGGAGAGGACGCCCAACGCCAGCGCCAGGGTGGGGATGAAGATGACTGCACCCACCCACCCGGCCAGATCAGGCAGGTCGCCATTGGAGAGGAAAACCACCGCCCCGGCAATGACAAACAGCGCCGTCACCAGGACACCAGCCAGCCAGGCAGCCGGAAGCTGGCGCAGCACCGGGCGGGCGGAAGAGAAGACCATCTGGGAGGTGTTGTTCTTCTGCTCGCGGTTGCCCATTTCCGACCAGATAGCCAACGGAAGCAACCAGGCGCAGGGTATCAGGTACGTCTTGGTTATATCGATCGGGCTGGTGAGCATGGCGATATTCACCCCGGCAGTGATGGCCCACCACCACCAGCGGCGGCCGTTGAGCAGCATGCGCAGCTCAGCAAACAGCACCCCCATGAAGGGATTCACCTGGGCCAGTCTTGAAAAGAGCGGGGAAAGGCTGGGCAGTGCGATCCGGGGGCCTTTTTTCCCCGGCGCGGTCGCCTCGCCCTCTTTCGCCTCCTCGGGCTTTCCCCGCGGGCGCCGCAGCCCTTCCCGCGAGGGATCGAAGCGCGCAAACCATACTGCCGAGAGCAGGATCAGTCCCAGACCAATGGCTGCCCACAGCCACTGCCCACAGACGATGCCAGGGGTCCAGTTCATCCCGGGCCAGTCGAAAACCATAAACTGGGGAGCGGGACCAGCCTGGAGGCCCATTGAGTGAATCCGTTCATTGGGGTAGCCCGCGGCAGCCCCAGCAAATAACGACTCGCGAAAGACGTTAAAGCCCATCGGATCTTTGAGGGTGGGCAGTTCCATCATCGCCCCCGTGTTATCACTCAAGGCGTTGACGCTCGCGCCGGTTCCCATCGAGTCGTTGACCACGGCCAGCAATGCCCCCCACGTAAGCACTGCCATGAGTAAGAAGATCCACAGGAAGAAGTAGAGTGTGCTGCCCAACGCCCCACGCAGCCAGGGGACAGTCTCGAACACCACGGCGAGCGCGGCAATCAACGCCATGAAGGGGAACCCAACGGCGAGAAATGGCATCAGCAGCGCACCCAGATCCAGCGCCGCTTCCCCCTTGAGCAGCACCATAACCGCCGCTGCAGCCGCCAGGATCAGCTCCAGCACCAAAAGGACTGCGAAATTGCTGATCCACTTCCCGATCAGGTAGATTGCCCGCCTAACCGGGGTGGTGGCGATGATCTGCCCCACACCGGTACGGATATCGCGCTCGATGCAGTCGATGACCAGGTAAAAGGCGAACAAGCCCAGGAAGACGTTGGTCACCAGCACGGTCATCGTGCCGATCCAGGCCGAGTTGAATACGCCCCGGAAACGTAAGACGAGCGAGTTCAGATCGCCCGATATCAGATAAAAGAACGCCGTGCCGTTGTTGACCAGCACGCCCAGGTAGATGACGGCCGCTAGGGTCAGCAAAAAGCGGTAACGCCGGGTGCGCTCGAAGAAATCGGCTAAAGCCAGGTGGAAGAGGACACGCATGGTGTTCATACCGTACATCCCTGGCGCTGCGCCACCGTTGAGAGGTACACATCCTCTAGGGTGGGTGTCACCGGCTGGGCCGCGGGGCAGGGCTGCGCCTCGGAGACCACCCGCAGCTCCACTCCAGCCATGCGCCGGGTCGTGCCGCTGACCAGGAACTGCTGTTTGAGAGCAGGCAACTCCTGGCTGGTGACCATCCATTCCCACACCGAGCCCTCCATCTGCTTGAGTAATTGCTCCGGGCGGGCGCGTACTTTCAAATGCCCCTTGTAGATGATGGCGATATCCGTGGCGGTCGATTCCACGTCCGAGACGATATGCGTGGAGAGGATGACAATCCGCTCGCCGGACAGGTCCGAGAGCAGGTTGCGGAAGCGCACCCGCTCCTCGGGATCCAGCCCCACAGTCGGCTCATCAACAATCAACAGCTGCGGATCGTTGAGCAGCGCCTGGGCGATGCCAACGCGCTGGCGCATTCCGCCGGAATAACCGCCCAGCGGCCGGCGGGCGGCTTCGCGCAGGTTGACCATGTCCAGCAGGTCGGAAATTTTTCGACGGGCTTTTGCTCCGCGCATGCCCTTGATGGCCGCCATGTATTCGAGGAACTCCTGAGCCGAAAGGTTGGGGTAGACGCCGAAGTCCTGCGGCAGGTAGCCCAGCACCGAGCGCAACACCTCTGGATCTTTGATCACATCCCGGCCGTTCCACAGAATGGTCCCCTGGGTGGGCTTGGTGATGGTTGCCAGCATGCGCATCAGGGTTGACTTGCCCGCCCCGTTGGGGCCCAACAGGCCGAGGATGCCCGGGCTCAGCTTCAGGTTGAAGTCTCCCAGGGCCTGCACCCCTTTGTAAGCCTTGCTCAGGTTTTGAGTTTCAATTACGAGGGAATTGGAGGTGTCCATTTTTCTCCTTTCAGATAACCTGTACTTTCGTCTTTTCGATACACATCATTATGGTATTTCGCTGAACTCATCAAAGGCAATCCACTCCTTTCGGTCCGTGATCTTATTCGAGCCAACATGGATCAAGTTGCCAGGTTTTCTATATATCTGTTTGAAACGAAATCTTCTACTCCTTGCTGGTTTAAGCACTTAATAACCGTCCGCGGCGGAAAATGCGGCTGCCAAACCAGATCAGCAACCCGTCCAACAGCCAGAAAACCAACCCCATCAGCAACACCGCGACAATGTTGAAGTACATTACGCCAGATATCTGCGCATAGAACAACCCAAGCACTGGCAGCACCACGGCGCCTCCGATCTGATAGGCATCCTGATATCCTTGTGCTCGCGCTGATGCCAGCACCATCACGCTTAATCCCAATCCTGCCACTGCCGGGACAACCCAAATAATCATCACCAGCCACATGGCATTTGGGAAAAAGAGGCGACCCATGTGCGACCAGGAAGCCGTATTCGCCGTGATAGAGTACATTACGAATCCAGCTAAGGCTGTGGCGACGGCGGCCAGCCAGGCAGAGAGCAGCTTGGCCACAAACAATTCCCGGTCAGTGGTCGGCGTGTAAAGCAGCGCTTCCATTGTCTTGCGTTCCTTTTCTCCGGCAAAGCTATCCGCAGCAACGGTAGTGGCTACTATGAGCGGGACGATCAAGAACATCGGCGCCATCATGTGCACCAGCAAGAATACGGTCGCTTTCTGACTCATATTCAGCCCGGACAATTCCTGCTGCAAGCCGGGCTGCATTTGGCTAATCAATTTCTCGATGTCGCCGGCATCTGGATTGAAGTCAGTGACAATGCTAGGGATCAGGGCAGACAACCCTGGAAATACGACAAAGAAAACCAAGAAGGTGATGAGTAATGGCACCACCAAGCCTTTATTCTGCAGCACAACCTTCAGATCTTTTCGAATGATTGCAAAAATCGCGCGTCCGTTCATTGCACACCTTCCTTCTCCTCATGGAGTGTAAAGTACACCTGTTCCAGGTTTGCTTCCTGGGGGGCCAGGCGGTAAACCCGGACATGGTTCTGCACCAGGCAGTCCAGCACTTCCGGGATGGATTCGTATTTGTTGATGGTTACAACCAGAGCGCTGTTAGGCTGTGTCGGTTCACCAAGCACAAGTTTTGGTAGGCTGCGCAATACGGCCAGGGTGGTTGGAACTTGTTCTGCGGGCACTTCTATTTCGACATCTAACCGGCGAACGTACTGGCTGGTCAGCTCCGCCGGTGTGCCCAACGCCACCAACCGTCCGTGCTCCAAAATGGCGACCCGGTCGCATAGCTTCTGGGCTTCCACCAGATTATGGGTGCACAGGAAAACGGTGCAGCCTTCCCGACGTGCCATGCGCTCGATCAGATTGTTCACATGATGCGCGGCGATGGGGTCCAGCCCGGAGGTCGCTTCATCGAGGAAGAGCAGTTCCGGCTTGTGAAGCAGAGCCCTTGCCAGGGCCAGGCGCTGCTTCATTCCCTTGCTATAGCCACCGACTTTCTCTTGCGCACGGTCTGCCAGGTCGAACTCGGTCAGCAAATCCTTGATACGGGTGCTGACATCTGCTCGGGGAACGCCATAAAGTTCGGCATAGATACTCAAGTTGTCCCAGGCTGTCAGACGCTCATCCATCGATGGGGTCTCGGTCAGCACCCCGGTGCGGGCACGCAATGCCGGGCCATCCACCTGCGGGTCAAGGTCAAGTACCCGCATGTTGCCGGAGGTCGGTTCGATCACCCCGTTAAGCAGACGCACCGTGGTGGTCTTGCCGGCGCCGTTGTGGCCCAGGAAGCCGAAGATCTCTCCCGCATGCACTTCAAGCGAAAGTTTGTCAACAGCCACTGTCTGCTTGAAAACGCGGGAAAGTTGATTTATGGTTATTACAGTTTTATTCATAACATCACCTCACAGTTCTCATCGAAACAGGTCTTATTCTAGTGGGTCATTCGGCATGCTTATGGCCTTTTCTTAGGCGTAAACTATGGCTATTCTCGTGACAACCGACCCACTAGTTGTTCGATTCAAATGTCTGGGAATTTGAAGATGCCATTTTTTCTCCTTTCAGTTTGATTGGATTTCAGAACATTTGCGACACATTGCTATGTGATCTCACCGAACTCATCGTAGGCGATCCAGTCCGATCGATCCGTGATCCTGTTCGATGGAATATGGATCACGCCGATTTTGTGAGCAGAAGCAAATTCCACCAGAAGAATCTGTTTTTTTGCCGACCAGTAGTTGTACTGATCCTCGGTTAATTGGAGCCTAGGCTGCAGCTCTTTCAAGCTGCGGGAGAGGTCTTCACCCGGGCTATTCGTCACAGCTAGTACGCGAACCACGGTGGCTTTTACACGCAGATCACATTCATCCTTATCCCTCAGGAAATACAGGCTGTCGCCTGGACTCACAACTTGCACAGTTGATGCTGCAGGATCGAATTCTTTTATAAGCATACATTTCACTCCACTGAGAATTTTCTCAAGTTCGCCTGCGCGTGTGTCAAGAAAAACAAGATGATTCATTGCTGTCATACCTCGGATCGTAGTATCGGATCTGTTTCCACTATAAAAGAAAAACTCCCCGGGCGCATCCATCCACCGAGGAGTTACAGGTTATCCTTTGGTTTGTATTTTTTCTTATACCAAAGGTAATCTGTTCTTATACGAAAGTAGGATAATCAGTTTATAGAGATACGATCTTGTTCTTGATTGCATAAGCGATGGCCTCTGCCCGGCTGGAGACCTGCAGCTTGGAGAGGATACTGCTGATGTGGGCTTTCACGGTGGCGACGCTGATGACCATGGCATCCGCGATCTGCTGGTTGCTGTTACCCTGCACAACCAGGTTCAGTACTTCCCGTTCACGTTCGGTCAGGTCAAACACAGGCTGCTTCGTGGGGCGAGTCGCTTGGACCAGCGCCCTGGTGGCTTCTGGGGAAAGCGTCGATCTGCCCGAAAACGCGTCTCTGATGGCCTTCGCCAGTTCATCCGAAGTAACGTTCTTGAGCAAATAGCTGATCGCTCCAGCCGCCAGCACGCCATGCACGAGCTGCTCTTCTTCGAAGCTCGTCATGGCGATGATTTTAACATCCGGGTAGGCGGCTAAAATGGCCCGGGTTGCCGCGATGCCATCCATCTCCGGCATCATCAGATCCATCAAGATCACATCCGGCTGCTTTTGATGGCAAAGGTTGAGAGCTTCCAAACCGTTTTTTGCTTCAGCCAGCAACTCCAGATCCTCATAAGCTCTCAGAAATGTGGCCAGGCCGCTGCGCACCACATTATGATCATCCACTAACATCACCTGGATCGCCTGGGAATTAGTCATCGGGTCCATCCTTGCCTGCCATTTTCCTGACCAGCTCTACGGTTGTGCCCTGGCCTGGCCGGCTATCAATCTTCAAACTGGCTCCAATTGAACTCGCCCGCTCGCGCATAATCCCGATCCCCATGTGGCCTGGGGGAAGTGAGTCGAGCTCAAAACCAAGTCCGTCATCTTTGATACACAATTTAAGTTGGCTGGGCTGGCATTTTAAATGAATATCAACTTGCCGGGCGCCCGAATGCTTGGCGATATTATTCAGGGCCTCCTGTGCAACCCGGTAAAATACAAGCTTGACTTCATGGGTCAGTTCACAATCCCCCTGGATAAGCAGGGAAACCGGAACACGAACACGACCGATAAACGCATCGGCCAGTTGTGTAAGCAGAGATTTGATGTCAGACCGCTCCAAAGATTCGGGGCGCATCTCCAGTAGCATCGTTCTCATTTCTGCCAGCGCACCGCGCGTCAACTGGCGCAATTCCTCCAGGTTCTGCAATCCTTCGTCGGGATTGCGTTTCCAGATTTGGGGGATAACATCGGCGATGAGATTGGCAGAAAAAAGTGTCTGTGTGACTGCATCATGGAGCTCGCGGGCCAGGCGGTTCCGCTCTGCCGTAATTGCCGTCTGTTCTGCCTGTTCATACAGATGGGCATTCTCCATGGCGACACCGACTTGCTTGCCGAGCGAGCCTAGTAGTGAGAGCTCTTCAGCGGACAGTTGGACCGGGGCAACCTTCCCCAAAATGAAGAAACCCAGCTCGCGTCCCTTCATCGAGAGCGGAAGACAGACCAGCAGCTTGCAGCTGAGGTGCGCGAACTGCTTCTTCAGTCCTTCATCTTGGAAGTCTTCAAGTGTCAGAGTGGTGACTTCTTCGGCATGACCCGCCGGGATCCCGTGGCGTGCCATTACGCACCAATTCACGAGATCGGTAGCGGTGGCTGGCTCGAAGCCTCGTTGGGTCGACAGGACGGTCGACAGTGGATCTGAGCCAAGCCTGAAGGCAGCACCCGCGTCGTAGTCCATTTGCTCGACGGTCTGATGGAGCGCGTCTTCCAGTATCTCCTGGATATTCAGCGAATGGCTGGCTACCGAGATGATGGAGTTCATGATCGCTAACTCCCGGGTGCGGTCGGCGACCTTCTTCTCCAGCGAAGAATAGGAGCCATCTAATCTCGCCGACATCAAGTTGAATTGGTCGGCAAGGGTCTCGATCTCGTCACCCGTTCTAACCTCAATGTGGTGTTTTAACTGGCCTGCGGTGACTTGCTCCGCTGCCCGGATCAGCTTCTGGACTGGGTCGGTGATGTGCCTAACACCGTACGCCGTCACGATCACCGGAACGATCACGCCCAACGCCAGCAAGACCAACAGGAACCCACGGTAAGGCAGAGAAGGCCGCATGATTTCGGCCCAACTCTGCCTGTTCAATACACTCCAACCCACTCCTTCCCCTTCACTCACTCGAACATAGCTGACCAGCACATCCTCGGTTCGATTTCGGAACCGCCCGCTCTCGCTCCCCTCTTCAAGAAGCCATTGAATGTAGGCTTCTCCGGACACATCAGTTCCCATTTCGGAGGGATCCGCGGAGAAGATGACATTCTGGTTCCGATCCAAGACACGCATATTCGGACTCAAGTCCAGATCTCTCAATGCCTGGTAGTAATCATTCTCGGTGGCAGGATAGATGGTGAAACAGTAATAACCCGCGCCGACGTATTGTCCCTGCCGGTCAGTCATCGCGGCGACTGAACATATGACCTTCTCCCCGGATGGCCCAAGGGTGAGGAGATCGGTCAACCCCGCGAGATTCGGACGCTCGTGGATGAAGCGAAACCAGGGCGTATCTGACCAATCCTGGCCAATCAGATTGGGTTGCGAGGGCCGGGTCAAGAATACCCTTCCGTCTTGATCGAGAAAGTAGATGCCCCCGTCGAATACCTCTAGGCCCTGCACCTGGTCGAGGATGTTCTGAGCACGGACCTCGATGTCCAGTTCGTAATCTGTATCGAAATAGAAGATCGGGAGTAGGACACGTCTGAGCAGGCCGTTGATCGCATCAACGATCTGCTGCGTCTTCGATTGAACACTCTCCCTGTCCTGCCTGATGGCCAGGTCTCCGATAACCTTCTGGTAGGAGAAGAACGTGAACCAGGCTACCGCAGAAAGGATGATCACGGTCGGCACAAAGGACCAGGCGATGATTTTAGTCCGAAGGCTGCTCCACCAGTTCTGTTTCATACTTGCTCCAAGATCATCAGTTGGCAGGAAGCATAAGAAAAAATCTCTGATAACCCCTTATAACACTAAAAGGGTTCGAAGTACAGGATAACTTCTCCCCTCTCATCTTTGGATTATCCCTATATACAGTATCCCCTTGGGGGCACTTTATATACGGATAATCGGTTTGGCAAGAGAATCCCTGAATGCACAGGGATTCTTGCGTTTAAGGGGTATTAGCCTCCCCATTTTCAAATGGTAATCCAAATGGCCAGAAATCCCCTCTACTATGCTATGTAAAACCATCCGGTAGGGGCGCACATTGCCATCTCTTGAGGCATAAAATATATTCAGACACCATGACTGTTGAAGCAAAACAAAGAAATTGGGAGAAGGTAGCAAAATGAATGCTCTTCCTGTTGAATTCAAAGGAAAAGTATCGATGGCTCGCAACCTGGCATTCTTTTTTCTGATCGCCATGGCGTTGACCGCCTGCACATCGTACGCTCCTGCCGCCCCGACAACCGAACCGACCCCCGGGTCTGCAACTCCGCCACAGTCGGGCGGCCAGCCGCCAATCATCCTGCGGGTGATCGATCGGGGAGAGACTGTCGATGGTTTTCTATATGTTTATCAAAATATTTACTTCACCGACCCGGATGGAGATGCTGTTGCGGTGACGTACCAAGAGGTCTCTTCCTCGTTATCCTACCCGATACCGCTTCCGGATGAAGCCATATTGGCGTCAGCGGAAGAGCAAAAAAGGGAAGTGCTGGCTACCGTTGGGGGAAAATGCGGACAAAAAATGGAGCTGGTTTTCGAGAGTCGCATCCGGGATCGGGCCGGTAATTTGAGCGAACCGGTGACCTTCCGCATCTCCTGCATAACTCCCCCGGTGGTGGATACAGAGTCTATGCTAGTCAGCAGGTTAAGCATTGCCCTCCCCATCGCCCTGCTCCTGCTGCTGGGATTCTGGCTTTTGTTCCGCAAATCCCCTGGAGAGAGGCTCCCGGCGCTCCGATCCATGCTGTTGTTATTCTTTCTGCTTTTGTGGCTTAAATTCATTGCATTGATCCTGCACGAGGGCGGGCATACCCTGTACACGATTCTCCATAGAATTACCTTCACGCTATATGTCCATCCGTTCACGTTTTCAGGATATTCCCGTCCAGTCATCGATGCCAGCATCTGGAAAGATATCTTGGGCTCTCTGACCGCCATCCCGTTGGCTTTGCTGATCTCCCTTCCGGTTTGGAAATCTCGTTCGCCCAAACTTCTCCCGCTGATCATGTTATTCCCATTCGTTGCCACTTTCCAGGATGGTATCAATGTTACCGGGTTGTTGGGAGGTGACTTTAGGAACCTGGTCCAGATCAACGGTTTATCACCAATCCCCTTCTTGATCCTTGGGGTGCTGATCTTCCTGATCGGGGTTGTCCTGTTGCTTGCAATATTCCCCCTGCTTGGCCTCGACCCCAAGGATAAAAAATCCCTTTTCGTCCTTCCTGCCGCGATGTTCTTATGGAATGTTCTTTCCTTCCTGATCGCGATCTGTTTCGTACCAGGATCGCCAATCGATCGTGAGTATTTCCTGGGTCGGGAGATCGTGGGAACAGCCAACATGTCCTTCATTACTCCCGTTGTTGGATTGCTCCTCGCCGTGGTTTATATCACGCTGTTCCGGAAAATCTTTCCCAGGCTGCCGGCCTGGCTGCGTACAAATACCGTCCAAGTGACATGGAAGGATCTGCGCATCCCGGCCATCCTCGCCACCGTCAGCGTCATCCTGGGATTGATCATCATCACATAGCCGCATAAGGAACCTTGCAATGAAAAACAAAAAATCAACCATCTCAGACATCGAAAACCATCTCCCGGAATTTGCTCCGGGTGCCCTGATCGTGCCGTCAACGCAGGATGGGCATTCCATTGCCGAGCGCATGGCCGCCTATAAAATCCCCGGCGTCAGCATCGCGGTGATCGATGAATACCAGGTCCAGTGGGCAAAGGGGTATGGTCTCCTGAAAGCCGGGGAACCGGACGCCGTCACCCCGCAGTCGCTCTTCCAGGCTTGCTCAACCTCCAAAATGGTGACGGCGCCGATCGCGCTGCGCCTGGTAGAGCAGGGCATGCTCGACCTGGATACGGATGTCAACACCTACCTGAAGTCCTGGCAGATCCCCGAAGCTGAATTCACCTGTTCCCACAAGGTGACCCTGCGCCGCCTGCTGAGCCACCAGTCCGGCGTCAACCGTCCCGACGGCGGCTTCGAATGGGATGAGGACAGCACACCCACCCTGGTCCAGATCCTGATGGGCGAGCCGCCAGCCCGGGTTCAGGCGGCGCACGTGGAGTTCACTCCCGGCTCGAAATGGCAGTACGCCAATTTCGGTTACGCCATCATACAGCTGATCCTGGAGGATATCCTGGGCAAGCCGTTCGAGGACATTGCCGAGGAGGTGATCTTTGCCCCCCTGGGGATGAAAGACAGCACTTTCAGGTATCCCCTCCAAGCGGAATGGGCCAGGCGGGAGATCACCCTACACGGCAAGGAAGGCCAGCCTACGGAGCCGGGGCTGATCCCCTCCGCAGTGGCGCACGGCGGCCTGCTCACCACGCCGTCGGACCTGACCTGTTTTGGGATCGAACTGATGCGGGCTTACCAGGGACAGTCCAACGTTTTACTGTCACCTGAGATGGCACGGCAGATGTTCCACCAGGAAATGTGGGTGGATGACCTGACTGTCTTCGGGTTTCCCTTTGGGCAAGGATTGGGAGCCTTTCTTGGAAAAGAGGGGGCTAACAAGTTCGTTTTCCATCCCGGCGGCAATGATCCAGGAGCATCCTGCCTGCTGTGCCTCCTTCCCGAAACCGGACAGGGAGCCGTCATCATGACAAACGGGCTGCAAGGGCTGTTACTGACCGTGGAAATCGTCTCGGCGATCGCTCATGAATATCATTGGTATGGATCCCCCATGAGATAACCACTGACCTTTGGTAGGAATTATAAACAATCCCCGTTAGTGGATTGAAATCGCAATGATGGATTTATACTCCTCGTAAACCTTCATTTTCATAAGTTTTTTTGATTATTTAGGGATGGTGTCAAATTGCTCTTTGGGCAAGTCAGTTCTCGCTCGCCGGGCTCATAGCCTGGAGGTCGGTGGTTCGAGCCCCCTGCAACCAAAGACTCCTTTGTTGTTGGAACGGAACCCGTAACCCTAAGATAACCGGTTCGATAGCTGTCTCTGGATAAGCCGGGATTCCACTATTCCCTTGACCAGAAACGCGCCAATTTCCCATTGATCTCGCTGACGTGTTTTACAACTTCAAATCCCCGCCAGTGGGAGGGGAATAAGCGGCGGTACCGCGCATGGGTAAATCTTTCATCTATCAATACGATGATCCCCCGGTCTGTTTCTGTGCGAATGACCCGACCGGTGGCTTGTAGCACTCGGTTGAAGCCCGGATATTGATAAGCATAGGCAAAACCGCTGACGTTTTGGTGATCAAAATAATCTTTGATCAGATCGTTTTCCAGGCACACTTGAGGTACTCCCACACCGACAACCATGGCACCGATCAATCTTTCTCCCACCAGATCGATCCCTTCTCCAAAGATCCCCCCCATGACCGCCAATCCGACCAGTGTTTCCGGGTTGCTGGTTGAGAACTGGGCCATGAAGGCATCGCGTGCCGATTCTGTCATACCCCGATCCTGAACGAGTAATCGCCTTTCCGGCATCCTTTCTTTGAGTTGTTCAAGCACTGAGGCCAAATATGCGTAGGATGGGAAGAAAACCAGGTAATTTCCTATATGCGCGCTACAGATGGATTCGATCACAGATGCAATCGCGGCGTAGGACTCAGCCCGCTGAGCATACTTGGTGGATATCTCATTGTGGATCAGCAGGCTGAAATTCTCCAAGGGAAAAGGGGATTGGAAGATCTGCTTGGGATGGTGCGCATCACCGGTCAATAGCTTCATAAAGTAATCCATCGGCAGCAATGTGGCCGAGAAAAAGATGGTCGACCGGCTGCGGTCCAGTGGATTTGCCAGCATGGGGGCTGGATCCAGGCAGAATAATTTAGCCCTGAGATTGGATTGTCCCTGCCGTTCGAAGTAGGAAACATAGAATGTGTCGAAGTATTCGGCTGTACGGAGGTAGTTACTGCACAAGAAGTAGAATTCCAGCAGTTCCTGCCTGAACGTAGTCGCCTGATTCAATACCAGCCAATCTTCAGCTTTTTGGTTGAATTCCCGGACTGCCTTGAGCAGTGTTTCAGGCAGCTCGTACTCAACCAGCGCTGCCTTGCCTTCCGCCTGGCAGCTTTTGCGAATCTCCAGCAGGATCTTATTGATCGCGTTCAGCTTCTTGGCCAGTGCGGGTAAATGCGGTTTTAGCATACGCTGAAGATTCAGTACAATCTTTTTTTCCAGTTCAGCTGAATACATCGATCTGGCCCGATCGGGAAGGTTGTGTGCTTCATCGACCAGAAAGATATAGGGTTCCGTACTGAAATCAAAAAAACGGTGGAGATAGACGCGCGGGTCAAACACATAGTTGTAATCACAGATGATGCAATCAACCCATAGCGCCAGATCCAGAGAAAACTCAAACGGGCAGAGCTGATGCCGCTCGGCGATTTCCTCGATCACCTGACGGGTAAAACCTTGATGCTGGTCGATTTCCTCGAGCGCCTGTTTCGCCTTGCTGAAATAATCCCGGGCAAAGACACATATTTCGGGGTCGCAGTTGACCGGCGGGTTGAAGCAGATCTTTTCTTTAGCCGTCAGGGTCACGCTTTTCATATGAAGGTTGGCCTGGCGCATATCGTCCAACGCCTTTTCAGCAACCAGTCGCCCGGGAGTTTTGGCGGTCAGGTAAAAGATCTTTGTGGCCAGACCTTGGCCCAGGGCTTTCACCGCCGGGAAAAGGGCCGCGATGGTTTTACCAACCCCGGTAGGGGACTGGACATACAGGCGGCCGTTGTCCCGGATGGCTTTATAGACCGCAACCGCCATTTCTCGCTGGCCGGGGCGATAAGCAGGGTAGGGAAATTCTAGACTTTGGATCGATTGGTCACGCTCGGTTTGCCAGGCATAGATCTTTCGGAACCACTCCAAATAGGAGGAAATCAAGCTGAAGAAAAAGTTCTCTAATTCAACCTTCGGAAAATGGCGCGAAAATGTTTTTTCACTTTTACTATCCAGGTGGTAATAGGTCAAGTGAATGGTTATCCCGTTTAGCTCATGCTGCTGGGCATACATAAAGGCATAGCACTGCGCCTGTGCCCAATGCATTCGATTTTGCTGTTCGTCGATCAACTCCAGGCTTAGTGTAGTTGTTTTGATTTCTTCGATGATCACTGGATCTCTGCTGGCATAAAGGCCATCGATCCGACCTTGCACTTCTATGGGGAATTCCACGTCTTCTACGCGGTAGGTGATCACTATTTCGGATTCGTAATCTTCGGGCCGAGCGCGCTGTACTTGTTTATGGCCTTGTATACCGAGTTGGTTGCGATCGCGTTTCTGAAACCCGCCAGATGTTAAATCACCCGCCTGCAGTACCAATTCCACCAGGCTGCGGACAGAGACGATATGAGGTTGGCTTACTTCAGCAGGAGCAGGATTGTTTTGCATTTTCGCTTGAGATTCTAGCACGGGTTTAGGAAGGCGAGTGAAGGAGGCAGGAGTAGAGCAGCAAATTGAGAATTTGTCGCTAATTATTACGAAGGTCGGGCGGCCGCAGATATCACTACCTGGCTGGCCTACTTCCTGAAAGGCATGGTGGCCGTGTTCGCCTCGGTTGCCAGCGAGGTGCGCACCCGGGCAGTGGAAGCAAATCCGCAGGCTGAGGAGTTGCTACGCCGAATCGACCGCCGTGGGTGGAGGCCGGCTGGCTGGTAATTGGCGATCCGGCGCGGAAATCCCGGCGCTATCGGTTATCGGCGGAGTGAAATCCTACGAGATTGATCACTGTAAGCATTCACGGATTGCAACAAAGGGCGAGTAGGTAATGCGTGCGGTGAAAGCATCGGAAAAATATTTCCTCCTTCATGACCGGTAAGGAAAGGTTGGTATAATCCGATTGAAGAGATTGTATTGAGATGAAACCTCCTTATGTTTGGGATTACGATCTGGAAGAAACCCAATTCAAAGATATTTTGGATGGGAAGATCGTCGTGGGGAAATTCGATCAAGATTGGGCCGCCCGCAGATTGATTGAATACGCATCGTATCAGGAGATCGTGCAGCAGATTGGCTTTGCCCGATTGATAAAAAACTGGCCACGCTGGAGAACAGGCATCCGTTCCGTCAGCCGCAAGCGCGGGTTGGATTTCCTGGTGCAGTGGTTGCCCAAGAACCACCCGGAACTGTGTCATGATTAGCACTGCCTACTTCTGCAACCGTCTATACCCCTTGCAAGATCGGGCATTGGCTTTGATCCATCAACTGGGAACCGGCCTCTACCTGTCTGGTGGTACGGCTGCATCGCGCGGCTATCTCAACCACCGTTTCTCTGATGACATTGACCTGTTCGCGGATGATGACAAGAACTTCGTTTTATGGGCGGAACGAGTGGTTCATGTGATCTCATCCGCGAAGATGGGGGAATTGATCGTGGGGCTGCGCGAAGAACGATTCTTCCGGCTTACACTTACCCATGAAGATATAGTGTTGAAGATTGAAATGATCAATGACGTACCCAGCCGGGTGGGAACAATCCAGGATCATCCTGTTCTGGGGCGGTTGGACAGCGCTGAGAACATTTTGGCGAACAAGATCACCGCATTGCTCGATCGCCAGGAGCCTAAAGACCTGGCAGATATTTGGGGGTTCTGCCGATTGAAGGGTTTATCGTTGGTAGACGCTATCTCTGGCGCGCAAGGAAAGGCCGCCGGAGTGTTTCCTGCCGATCTGGCGAGGCTGCTCTGTTCAGCGACCAAATCCGATTGGGAAGCAGTACGCTGGATTCGTTCTCCTCAGATGGAGGATTACCTGGCAGATTTGAATGCCCTCGGGGAAAAGCTTCTGCTGGCCTAAAGTATTGCACCGACCTGACCTCGATTTGCGCTTTTAAGGATACGTGCTAAAATCCGGTCGCTGATTATCCAACTTTAGACCGCCGGGCCCGAATTTATCTCAAACCGCCGGGTCAGGCAAAATCAGCAACCCGTCGGTTTGTAGTGTGTGACCGAAATTTGTAGCTCATAACCTGGAGGTCGGGGGTTCGAGTCCTGTCCCCGCTACAAAAACTCCCGTATCATCGTAGGAATTTGGCAATTAAGAACATTGTCGGTTTTGTAATTGCCTATGGTTTCGCATGTTTAATTACGATGTAATTGAAATAGCTTCCATAAACTGACATTTACATAAGCATTTAGGCTATAGTAACAGGCCAAAATATGGGTGCGAGGCAACTTGTCCACAACGGGGATGCTACGCTATTACACACCAGTTTGCCTGATCGCGGTAAGCATTTCTATGGATAAAAACCATCGCGGGGGATGAGATGGATGTTTGATTTTGAGCAAAGCTATGAGCAAGCGCTTTTGATCCCGGCATTTCCTAACCAGTTCAGAGTATACTATCGCTATGCAGACTTAACAGAAAAGTGTTGTTTCCTATCACCCGGGATAATCAATACCATCACCAGTCCGCTGAATTCAAGTCACACTGAAGGAGCGAAAATGGAAAACTATCAACCGACACTTGAATCCATATCAGCGCACCCACTCCCGGATTGGTACCAGGATGCCAAGTTAGGTATATTCGTCCATTACGGACTCTTCTCTGTGCCAGGATGGGCTGTTGTCAGTGGGGGGGATATCACGCAGACGGTCAAAAAACTGGGCTGGGCTGGGCACTTCCGTGCCAATCCATACGCCGAGTGGTATCTCAACACGCTGCGGATCGAAGGCAGTCCCACCCAAGAATACCACCGCAAATCCTTTGGGCCCGACTTCTCTTACGATGATTTTGTACCACGCTTCAACGAAGCTAACACACGCTGGGATCCTGATGCCTGGGCAGCACTCTTTGCTCGGATCGGGGCACGATATGTGGTGTTGACCAGCAAGCACTGCGAAAGCTTCCTGCTCTGGCCGTCGGCGCACCCCAATCCCTTCAAAAAGGATTACATCGCCCGGCGTGACATCGTCGGCGAGTTGACGGATGCCGTGCGTTCCCGCGGCATGCGCATGGGATTTTATTATTGCGGCGGCTTCGACTGGACCTTTAACACCGTTCCCATCACCGCTGCGGCCGACCTGGCCCTGAGCATTCCACAAAGCCCCGAATACATCGCCTACGTCACCGCCCACTGGCACGAGCTGATGGACCGCTACCAGCCGTCCGTGATGTGGGGAGATGTGGGCTATCCCTTCAAGGCTGATGTCTCAGCATTGTTTGCCCGTTATTACAATCTTGTGCCGGATGGGGTCATCAACGATCGCTTCTACCAGGTGGATCCGGAGCCTCTGAAAAAATTCCTGCGGATTCCAGGCGCGCGCTGGCTGGTGAGCCGTTCCCTCCAGCAGGCTTTCCTGGAAGGCAAGACATCCACGCCAAGTGTTCACTCTGACTTTAATACACCTGAATATACCCATCACCGGGCTCAGATGGCCAGGAAGTGGGAGACATGCCGTGGTCTTGGTTATTCGTTTGGCTTCAACCGCAACGAAACTTCCGCTCACATGCTATCCGTCGAAGAACTGGTGCGGATGCTTGTGGACATCGTCAGCAAGAACGGCAATTTGCTGCTGAACGTCGGGCCGATGGCAGACGGAACAATCCCGGATCTGCAGCTGGAACGCTTGGAAGGCCTGGGCGCTTGGCTGGCGATCAACAGCGAGGCCATCTTTGGCACCCGGCCCTGGCACAGCGCCGAAGGGAAAACGCGCCAGGGGATTGGAATTCGTTTTACGCAGAAAGCGGACGCCCTCTATGCAATCCTGCTGGAAACACCAGGCGGTTCACAGGTAACGCTCCTGAACCTGCATCTCGCACCGGGCACGAAAATCGCCCTGCTGGGGCTTGAATCTCCACTGGCCTGGCAGCAGGCAGAGGATGGCGTCATCGTTTCCTTCCCGGCTCCGCCTCCTTCATCCCCCGCCTTGGCATTGAAACTTTCTCCTCAACCAATGCCGATTACATCGACAAAATAGGAGAAGATAATGGACAGGACCGAAAACTGCCGAAAGAAATTGGAACGCCTGAACAAAGCCTTGCGACACGAGGAACCCGACCGGGTGCCAGTGAGCGATTTCTTCTGGGGAAGTTTCCTTGAGCGCTGGCGGAACGAGAAAGGACTCCCGGCTGAAACCGATATCTATCAACACTACGATCTCGACTTGTTCGTGACCACGCACAACATGGATCCCCATATCAAGGATTTTGAAGTGCTGTCCGAGAACGATGAGGAGGTTGTCGTTCGAACCGGTTTCGAAGCCGTGCTGCGCAAGAAATTTGCCCTGCCCATGCCCGAGTTCATGAGCTTTGAGACGGATACCATCGAGAAGGCCGAGGCTTTTGAGTTTGATGATCCCGGAGATCCGCGCCGTTTCTTGAGCGGCGGGGATAACCAGATCGGCGGCGTGGGGGATGGGTATGACCGCAACCTGCCCCCCTGGATCGAAACCGTCAAGGAAAGACGCCCGGACATCCCTGTCTATGGCAGCCAGTGCGAGGCCAACGAATATATGACCCGTATCGTCGGCCCGAAGAACCTGTTGCTCTGGATTGGAATTTACCCGGAACGCTTCGGACAGTTCATCAAACGAACTAATGAATGGGCGCTCGAAATGCTCAAGGCCCAGATCAAGGCTGCCAACGGCCTGACCGATGGCATGGTCATCTGGGGAGATGTTGCCTATCGCAGGGATTTGTTTTTCAGTCCCGCGTACTGGCGCAAGTGGTATAAACCCGGCCTGGCAGCGATGGTTAAGGTCTGCCACAATGCCGGGTTGCCGGTCATCTATCACGGCTGTGGGAACGTGCGCCGCATCTTTGAAGATTTCATCGAGATCGGCATCGACGCTTATAATCCCTTGGAGGCCAAGGCAGGTTTGGATATTGTTGAACTGCGACGCCAGTACGGACACCGCATTGCCTTCTGTGGCAACATGGATGTGATGGAATGGGCCAATTGCAGTCAAGAAGAGCTTATATCAATTGTTCTGCGCAAACTCAACGCGGCCAAGGGCGGCGGCCTGATCTTCCAATCCGATCATTCCGTTCCCAGCAATATTTCAGCGGCGAATTACGAATATGTGGTCAATCTGGTGCGCGAATATGGGCAGTACCCTCTCCAGCTCGGTAAGTACGATATTGCTGATCTGTACTAACCAACAAGCTACCGTGAAATGGGAAACCAAATCTGCCTTTATGTAAGCTATTTCATATAGTTGCCTTTTCCCAGAAGGCGCGGATTAAAATGTGGCAACCACAATATCAGGCTAAATGCCTACTCTATGGAGTGATATCTCCTGCTTACTATCAAGCCAGTCCTACTCCTCACGGCACTGTGAAACTCATCCAATCACTGTAGTTGCTGGCTCCATAGCTATTGTAAGCAAGCATCTTGAACTTGTAGCTCCCGCTCGCCAGCGCCGTTGTCGGCGTGTACGTGCACACACCCCCACTGCACGCGCTTGGCATCACATACATCAGAATCGTGTAGCTCTTCGTATCATTCGAATACACCGCCAACCGGTACTTCGTTGCCCCACTCACCACACTCCACTTGAATTGCGGCTTGTTTGTACTCACCGTGCCCGTAGGAGCGATCAACGTCGGCGCCATCGGCAGGTTGCTCGACACCGTGAAGGTCATGAAACTGCCATAGGCCGTGTACCCCGAACTGTTCCGCGCCAACAACTTGAACTTGTACGTGCCGTTCGCCAGGTCATTCGTCAATGGGTACGAGCACACCCCCGCCACACAACTCGGATACACATTCTCCACGAACAAGTACGCACCAGCCGCATTCGAGTACAACGCCAGCCGGTAGAAGGTGGCATACTCCACCGCCCCCCATGTCAGGGTCGGGCGGCGGACGGTCACCGTCCCGCTCGGGCTGATCGGTACCGGCGGCGCTGCCGGCGGCGGTACCACCACACCTGTCACCGTGAAAGCCAGCCAGTCGCTGTAGGGTGTTGCCCCTCCGGGTGTGAAAGCCAGCACCTTGAACTTGAAATCCCCGTTCGATAGACTCACCGGCGATGGGTACGAGCATTGGCTGGCATTACAGTATGAGAGCGGCACCACATCCAGGATCAGGTATGCAGCCGCAGCAGAAGAATACAAAGCCAGCTTGTAGGATGTAGCACCTGGATACGTGCTCCACTCGAAGTTCGGCTTGGACACCCCATTGATCGTTCCGTTGGGTGAAAGCGGTGTGAGCGGCAATATGGTCACGTTGATGATCGTGAAATTCATCCAGTCACTATACGGGGTTGTTCCTCCTGATATGTACGCCAGCACCTTGAACTTGTAATCCCCGTTTGTCAGGTTGATTGGTGATGGATACGAGCACTGCGTGCCATCGCAATACGAGAGCGATACCGTATCCAGGATCAGGTAATCCGCCGCAGTATAAGAATACACCGCCAGCCTGTACGAGGTCGCCCCAGGAAAAACGTTCCACACAAATGTCGGCTTGGACACGCCATCAAGCGTCCCATTCGGGGAAACGGGCACGGGTTCAGTGATCGGCGCATTTGTGCTGCCCTTGGTGGGTGTAGTTGTCGTCGCCCCTGCCCATGCACCGCCATCCGGGTTGCGATACCACGAAACATCATATCCGGTCGAACCATACGTGTAACTGTCCAGCACCGTGCCCCCATCCCCCTTCAGGAACCGCACAT
>Ga0105099_10000668_pt1 | contig 22812 bp, 22 predicted proteins | sample PPLLak3cmMay2015_2_FD_79138 | JGI IMG/M metagenome (GOLD analysis project Ga0105099, IMG submission 79138) | Freshwater sediment microbial communities from Prairie Pothole Lake near Jamestown, North Dakota, USA - PPLs Lake P8 Core (1) Depth... | ecosystem: Environmental > Aquatic > Freshwater >... | reverse complement strand
TGGTATGATGGTTTACATAGAAAAACCCAAGCTTTAGAAGCAAAAAAATACGGTAAACTTCTGCCTTTTGCTCTATTTATATTTATGTTTATACCATTCCAGGGTACAGGTGCGATGTCTACCACCATAATCGGAACGTGGTTAGGTCTCAGGCGCCGAGAAACAATTTTAATTGTTACTATTGGCTCTTTACTTTCAACACTGTTTATGATTTTGTTATCTTTAGGTATTTTAAAACTTTGGTATTAAGTCCAGGATATCAGCATTAAGATACTGCAGGCTTTTCAGTTCTTTTTTTTTTCTATCTTAAATTAAAAAAAAGACCCCCTCCCAATAATGCTCTTATTAAAGTTGTTAAAAAAAAAAACAGGAAAATAATACCCCAGATATATAAATCATAGATTGCAGTAGTTCCAAATAGTGTATTCAAAGCTGGAACGTAAATAATGCAAAGTATCATTAATATTGTACAGACAAAAAAGGTCTTTAATAAAAGATTACGTCTACAGAATTTTTCTAACAATTTTCCTTCTCGTAAGATAAATACATATATTTGAGGGGAAAGAAGCGCAATTGCAAAGGAAACAGTACCTGCTACTAGCTCTGAACTCGTGTACTTGTACGCAATAATATATCCCGCTGCGATACAAAGCCCAAAGATTATACCATCAATTATCATAGCTGCTCTCTGCTTCCTATTAATAATAGGCTCTGACAACTTCGAAGGCTTTCTTTTCATAATATCTTTATCCGCCGAATCGGTGCTAATCCCTACTGCGGGCAGAGACTCCATAATTATATTTGACCACAGCAACTGTAAAGGCAAAAGTGGAACTGGAAAACCCAAAAGAGGAGTAATTAATACACCTATAACCTTACCAATGTTATTAGTTAAAAGATATCTAATGAGTTTCTTTAAATTCTGATAAACTCTGCGTCCTTCTTCAACTGCGTTTATAATAGTGGAAAAAGAATCATCTGTTAAAATAATGTTTGCTGCTTCTTGAGCAACTTGTGTACCTGCTCGGCCCATAGCAATACCAACATCAGCCTTTTTTAAGGCTGGTGCATCGTTGACTCCGTCACCTGTCATAGCAACAATGTGACCTTTTTCTTGCAACTTACCAACAATCTTCAATTTATCCAAAGGAGCGACACGAGAATAAACCCTGAAATGTTCAACATGTTTACCGAATTCTTCTTCGCTCATATTTTCTAATTCTCTACCTTCGATTGATTCGTCTATATTATCTGCAATACCTACGTGTTCTGCGATTGAAAAACCAGTTTTTTTGCTATCACCTGTGATCATTACAACATTTATGTTTGCCTCTTTAGTTTCTTTTATCATCTGTTTTACTTCATCTTTAGGTGGATCGTAAATCATTGCTGCAGATAAGAAAGTGAAACCTGCAAGGTTGCCAACATCGATTTTTTTATTTTCATCAACTTTTTGTTTTTTTGCAAAACCAATAAGTCTGAATCCTTTTTCAGATCGAGTTGAAAGTTCTTTTAAGATAGTTTGTCTATGATTTGCGTCTAGAGCACATGTTTTTCCATCTAAGTAATAAGAACCACAAAATGAAATAATTTTTTCAGGTGCACCCTTCATATAAATTTCTTTTTTACCTTTTGTATCTTCTGTTAAAATAGCAGAGAACATGAGCTCTGATGAAAAAGGAACATTGTCAATTATTTTATGCGAGTTAAATTGATCTGGTTTAAATCCATTTATGATAGATGCTTTTATTAGTGCTATTTCTGTCGGATCACCTATTTCTTTTACGGTGTTTCCATCTACTTCAACTACTTGAGCTGTAGAACATTTATTGGAAGTTAAAAATATATCATGTAATACTTGAGATTTGCCTTCTGCAGCCATTTTAAATAAATCAGTCATAACATGAAACTTGTTACTAATGAAAAATTCCTTAACAGTCATGTCATGTTTAGTAATCGTCCCTGTTTTATCTGTGCAAATATAATCAACGTTTCCAAGTGTTTCCACTGAAGAAAGTTTTTTTATAATAACAGATTTCTTAGCTAGTCGTTCCATAGCAAGCGATAATGCAATAGTCATGGATGCAGGTAGTCCTTCTGGAAACACAGCGACTAGTATGCTGATGGCAAGAAGTACAGAAAAACCAAGATCCGCGCCTCTAACTATACCCATGCCTAAAACCAAAATAAGAGCGATTACAGCAAGGACTACTAATACTCTGACTTCACGATCCATTTTCTTCTGCAAGGGTGTTTTTTCATCTTCTGTTTCCTGAATATTTTTTGCTATCTTTCCCATCTCGGTGGATTTACCTGTTTTTATAACTATTGCTTTTCCAAAACCATTTAAAACCCTACTTCCTGCAAAAACGATATTTTTCATTTCATAAAGCTTTAAATCTTTTTCATGTAGCATTTTATCAGTTTTCTGTATCGCCTCACTTTCGCCTGTAAGATGAGCCTCGTCGACAAGCATATTCGTCGATTCGATTACACGTGCATCAGTAGGAATTATGTCACCTGATTCAAAAACAATTATATCACCCGGAACCAGAAACTTAGAAGCGATTATGTCTACATCTCCATTTCTTATAACTTTAGATTGAGGTGAAAGAATCTTTTTAAGTTCATCAGTTGCTTTTTCTGCTTTACCCTCCTGAATCAAACTGATAACTGTGTTGACTATAACGACGCCTACAATTGCTATTGCCTCCAGCAGGTCTTTAATAATGAATAATGAAAGAAGAGATGCAATAATCAAAATAATTGTCATTGGTTCGATGAGCGCCTCACCTATTTTTCGTATCAATGACTTTTTCTTTTCTTCAGAAATCTCGTTTAAACCATAGGTTTTCAATGATTCTTCTGCTTGTTTATCTGTTAAGCCGCTAGGTGAGCTGTTAAATTTTTTCAAAGAATCTTCTACAGAAAAAGAATAAAAATCTTCTTGCGAAATATTAATATTTTTAGAATTTATCTCAGCCATTTGGTAGATGAGAATAAGTTAACCTTTTATCAAGTTTTCATTTTGTTAGAATCATCTTTTAAAACTTAAATTAGCAGCTATTTTTATACAAAGATTTTTACAGAGATTTCATTTCTCAGGTTTTTAGAATGGATAATAAAATAGTTGTTGAATTGATATTTATCGTATCTATCTTCATTATGGTTTTTCTTATCATGAGAAGACCTTTTTTTTATATTAGGCTTAGTAATAGAAAAATAAAACTTGATACATATATTGTTGGTGCACTTTTTGCCCCAGTTTTAATTATTATTTTTGGTTTTTTGAATTATTCTCAGATACTTGGAGGTTTAGGTGGTCAAGGTACTCTTAATCCATTTGGTGTATTGGTTCTTTTTCTATCAATGGTTTTTATGAGTATATATCTTGATATCACAGGTTTTTTTGAGTATTTTGCACGTATCGCTTTAAAGTTTTCTAAAAATAATGGTAAAGTACTTTTTTTCTCTTTTTATTTTGTTATTTCATTTCTGACAATTTTTACGTCAAATGATATTGTTATCTTAACTTTCACACCTTTTATTTATTATTTTACGAAACATGCAAAAATAGATCCTGTTCCTTATCTAATTGCAGAGTTTTTTGCAGCAAATACTTGGAGTATAATGCTTTATATTGGTAACCCTACGAATATTGTTCTTGCAACCGCGTTTCAGATTGATTTTCTTGAGTATTTTAAATGGATGTTTCTTCCAGCTCTTGTTGCGGGTTTGGTAAATCTTGTGCTTCTTTACTGGGTTTTTAGAAAAAGATTGCAAATAAATGTTAAACAGGTGGAAGTTGTTCGTCCTGCTGATGCTTTAACTGATAAAACAGGGGCGATCTTTGGTGTTATTGTTCTTTTTAGTTGTATTGTTCTTCTTGCAATTGCACCTTATTTTTCTATTGATTTGTGGTTGGTATCATTTGGTTTTGCAATTGGTTTATTGATTATATTGGCTATCAGGGATTCTTATGCAAGATTAATTAGAAAAAACTTGAATAAAGATGTGTTTAAAGTTGTAAAAACACTCAAAAGAATGCCAGTTGGTGTTATTCCGTTTGTTTTGGCTATGTTTATCTCAGTAGAAGCCTTAAGGATATATGGTGTTACTGCAGATATTGGTAATATTTTTAAAGATATGGTGGGTCAGTCTATAACATCTAGTGTTTTTCTTTTTGGTTTTTCTTCTGCTTTTTTTGCAAATATTCTTAATAATATTCCAATGACTGTTGCATATGTTCCTATTATTCAAGCATCTGCAAGTTCATTGCCGCTTCCAGCGATATTTGCAACTGTGATAGGCTCTAATCTTGGAGCAAATATTACGCCTCTTGGTGCTCTAGCAGGTATTATGTGGATTACAATTCTTAGAAATAAAAATGTTAATTTTTCTTTTAAAGAATTTATAAAATATGGTTTAATTATCACACCTATAACATTGTTGGTATGCTTAGGTGTTCTTGCATTTGAGTTTTTAATCTTTTAAAACACCAATTAATGTAATTACAAAAGCAATAAGCTCTATAATTGTTAATGGAAGTAAAGTTGACATTATACTTTCACAGTTTAGCCCAAAGGATTCTAGATACCCTTTTAAAATAAAGTTTAAAGCAATTATTACGCCCCAAATCCCTACTCCTAAAGTTATAAGTGTTTTATTCATATTTTTTTCTCCTATTTTGCTTTTCTATAAAATCTAAATAATCCTTTTCTAGTTATCGGAAGCACCGCGTCTTGCACGGTTCTTACATCTTCAACTGTATAAAACGCGTGAGGGTGAATAGTTTTAATATGATTTAAAATTTTTTTAAGATCACCTCTACGAATTACTGCAAAAATGAGTTTAACTTCTCCCTCAATGCCTTTTGCATCAACTATTGTTACGCCATATTTTTCAGATTTTAGATAACTAAATATTTTGTCACTATCGTGTTTTACTATAATGCGTACAATAACTGAACCTATTGATATTTTTTCTTCTAGTAACATACCTACAAAGTTGCCCATAGCAAAGCCACCTGCGTAAGCTATAGAACATACAGGGTTGTCAAGATTTAACATAATTTGCGCAATAGCAAGTAGCCAAATGTTAATTTCAATAAATGCAATTAAGGGAGCTATATACTTAAAACCGCGTGAAATAAAGATAATTCTAATTGTTCCAAGACTTACATCGATTAGTCTTGCAAAAAAAATCATTAATGGAAGTATAATCCATTTGAAAAGATCTGAATTAAATAAATTTTCTAGAGTCATATTTTTTCTGCATCCCTTTGGTTATTAACATTTTATATAAACATTATTTGTTTAATTTATAGTAAAATTAGCACCCATATAAGCTATACTAATAAATATTTTTCTTGTAAAACGTTGGAAAAAAGTGTTATTTGTTTATTTAAAAAAATATGTAAAATATCTTATTTTTAACTAAAATAAAGAATTATAAATACAATAAAAGGAAGTATAATTGTAAATATTGCGCCAAATCTGTTGACCTGTTTTGTATAATCAACTTTTTTCCAATATTCCTCATCTATATATATTAATGTGGTGGCAAAGAGTGATGATGCTAAAAATGCATATACTGAAATCATGATTTTATCAATAAGTATAAGAAAAGGTAAAGATGGTAAAGATGAAGTCTGGCTGAGATGAAACATAACTGCTGATATTAGCATACTTGTACCTAGGCCAAGTCTATGGGTAATCTTGTCAGCTTTGAAAAAGAATGATAAACCAGATACTATACAAAATATAATTGGTGGGAGTAAAATTTTTACAACAGTTGGACCTGTTTCTCTTGCAATTTTAATAGTAAATACAAGTTGCGAATATTCTTCCCCCCAAGGATATTCATGTTCTTCAGTGTTAATATCATATGATTGAATATTCCAGCCAGATAACGTACACTGATCGTCTACATCAGTTACATCTGTTAATGGTAAATATGTAAGTATTGAACTATTGTATTTTGAATCCTCAATAATAATTTTTATATCTTGAGCGTCAAATGGATAATTTTTAAACTCAGGAGTTATGAAAAGATTTGCTTGAATTCTATACCAAACCTCTGAGGTTTCGTTAGTTAAATCTTCGTATATTTTTTCTTTTGATGTTGCTCTACCGTTCATAAGCTCAAAGCTTGCAGGTGAAATATTTTGATTATCCCATTTAAAAACAAGATAAAAATCTATAACATAAGTTCCCTTTGTAAACTCAAAGTTACCTATTGAAATAGCATATATCCCCGTGTTAATAATATTTTCTTCAGATAAGTTCTCTTGTTGATTTGTGTCATATGCACTAGCAGATGCTAAACAGAATGGCAAAAAAGATGATAATATCAATATAAACCAAATAGCGATTATTTTTGAACGCATACAAAATCCCTCATCTTTGACCGTTATAAAAATATTATGATTTGATATTCCAAGTTAAATTTCTTCTGGTTTTTCAAATTTATGACTTTAACATATTGTTATCTTTTCCAAGGAAAGTAATTTTGGGATAACATACGGCTAAAATGAGAGAACTATTTTAATAGGTGTAATTGTTCTTGGTTTTGTCACATAAATGCTGTGGCATAGTTATATTTGATGGAAAAGTGATGATTTATGACCGAAATAAAAGTACAAAATATTGTAGCCTCTACAACATTTGCAGAGAAGTTAGATCTAGACGTGATAGCGCAATCCCTTGAGGATGCAGAATATGAACCAGAGCAATTCCCAGGGCTTGTATATCGCCTAAGTAGCCCAAAAACAGCTACACTGCTTTTTAGGAGTGGAGCTGCTAATTGCACTGGGGCAAAAACTATAGAAGATGTAAAAACCACTGTTGAAATAATTGCTGAGAAACTAGAAAAAATAGGTGTTAAAGTATATAAAAATCCTGAGATTATAATCCAAAATATTGTAGCTACATCTGATCTTGGAGGGGAACTTAATCTTAGCGAAGTAGCTATTGCTCTTGGTTTAGAAAATGTTGAATATGAACCTGAGCAGTTCCCAGGTCTAGTATACCGGTTAAAAGAACCTAAAGTAGCTATGCTTTTATTTGGCTCTGGTAAAATAGTATGCGCTGGTGCAAGAAAGACTGAGGATGTATTGTTGGCTGTAGATAAAGTATCAAAAGAACTTTCTTTGTTAGGACAGCTTCGTAAGTAAACTTTTCTCCTTTTTTTTTTATTTTTTATAACCTATTTCTTTTTCTAAAATATGCTAAAAAAATCAGACTCATATCTATTTGTTTTTTTTGTAATTTTTTTATAGAAAAGTCACAAAAAAACTAGAAGTAGATATGGGTGCTATTTTGTTTTAGGCTTATTATTCTATTTATCTTCTTTATCTTTACTTCTCTTTTTAACTGTTAAGCATATTTCAATTGAAGATACATTAGATGTTCTGCCTTCTTCTTCATTTGTGATACTTTCAGTTCCAATTTTTATTTCCTTGATTTTTGCGTCTGTAACAAAACGATTTCTTACAATTTCTGCTGTGTCTACTGCCGTACTTATTGATTTGCCTCTAGCTTTTATTATAACTTCATCTGAGCCACTACCCTGAAACTGTGTTACTACTGCAAGCACATAACTCATTGGTGGTTTTCTTCCAACATATATTACGTTTTCATCAGTTCTTCTTTCTTTAGCTTTTTCTTCTGTCATAATCTTTTCTTCCTTTAGACTGTGATTTGAAAACAACTATTTAATCATATCTAAATAGCATAAAATGCTTATTTATTATTAAAAACCTGCATTAATTTAGATAAATTGTAGATATGCTGGCATAAGCATATTTAGTAATATTTTATATAAAATTCTTTGATTTCTTTTTCTGTTGGAAGATTAATCTTCTTCCAAACATATATAATATCTTTTAGTTTTTCTTCGCCTTCTTGATTTTTAAATAGATCTTCCAGAAACTCGGTGCGCTCTTTGATATCTCTTTTTATAAATTCAAGGTATTGTTCTGGGGTATAGTAGTTTAAAGGGTTAAATCGTTTCTTAAAATCCTTCATGTTATGCTTTTCTTCAAGTTCATGTGGATCAGGTATTAAATATCCAAACACAGGATGTTTTATCCAATGCTTGATTTTTTGGTTTTCAATTAAATCAATCAATTTTTTTGAATCATTTACCTTTATTTTTTCACCTTGGCCAATATACTTAATTTCACCAAGTGTATTAACCTCGACTTTGCCAGTTTCTTTATCTTTTAAAGCAATAGATTTTCCTTTTTCATCAATTTTTTTTATCTGTTTACCATCAATATCATATTCGCCGACAAAACCTGCATTGCTAATAAAAAAAACTAGTTTTCCATCAAGGCCTAAATCCATCTCTTTGTACATTTTCAATTTCAACAATGCTTGTTGTGATTGTTCTCGAACCATGAAATCAGTAGCAGCATATGAGCGAACTCTGGTACCTGGTTTTTGTGCAGAAACCGCAGACGTAATAATACTTTCACAGGCACTGTCAAGGGCAACAGCCATATTTGGATCAGTTACTCTAAAAATTGGTTCAAGAATATCATATTTTTTAAAACTAAGTGATTCAGATTTTAAAAACTTTTCAGGAGTTTTGCCCCATCTTGTATTTAATTCGCTGAAAAGAAAAATAAAACGTCCATTTGTTGTACCACTTTTTTCGTATCTTGTGCATTGTAAAGACCCGATTTGCATCCCCTGAGTTTTTGTTGGAATTTTAACGTTATATCCATTGATTTTTTTAATTTTGTATTCAACACCTTTGCAATCAATGTTCATTGCAAGGACCACATGTCGCTTTCCTTTCTTATCTATTATTTTAGACTTCATCAATCCAGGATATTCTGGGCTGGAATCTGTTACGCCTTCAGATTTTGCAAAACTTGCTGCCTCCAGGCCAATCAATTTTACTTTTGTAATTTTACTATTTTTATCAAAAAAAGGTTTTCCGACACAGGCATCATCTTGTTCTAAGTCTGGTCCTACCGTCAACGTTGTTTTTCCTGTGCCACTTAGTCCTTTTAAAACACGACTATATGTGCAACCAGCATGATAAGAAATCAAGCCATATGATTCAGCTTTATTCCAGACCATTGTAAGATTAGGTTTCTTGTATGCTCCACCAAAATAATCAACGCCAAGGCTGAGAACCCGTCTAACATTATTATTCATACCAGTAAAATCATATAGTGTTAATGGAACATCTGGGTCATATTCAGGCCAAACATTTTGAATTTCTTTGATATATTTATCAGGTAGTTTTTCTTGAATTATATAATTGTAACAATCTATATTCATCTCTTTTTTTGGGGGAAATATCATCATTTTTCCCATCCATGCAATATATGCACTATGTGGATTTTTTATACTAATTATTATGCGTAAGCCAACCTCGTATCCTTGTTCACCCTGTATTCCCTCTTGTATAATTAGACTAGGATTTTCATTTTTAAGATATTTCATGGCTATTTTGTAAATTTTTTTACCAATTTTTGTGTCAAACTTTTTTTGTTTTTTTCCTAGTTTATAGTTTTCAGGAACCATATAAAAAGCTCTGTCTGGTCGTCGGCCAGTTTGCATTGATCCAAAAAGATATTGACCATCTTTTGTTATTATGTAATAAGGTTTTAAAAATTTTATATAAAAATCATCATTAGGATTATGTATTATATTTTTTTCAGCTACATTAATTTTGGGTTCAATGCAAAACATTCTTATCATAAAAAATCACCTGATAAGATAAATATTTTTTCTTAGTTTTTCAATTAATTATTTTGCATTCATATTTTAAACTTTTAAAGGTTTATGTGCGACCCGAAAACTTAGATTTCAATGGAGGACATGATATCTCTTGTATCATATCAACAAGATATACTATTTTACCTGCGTCACATACATCAAAACATTCTCTGCAAGATAAACATTTATCTGATGCACCTGGAACTAAAGCAACGGTACGGTTGACACCACGTCCTACAAAACATACAGCGTTGTTCTTTTTGATTTCCTTACAGTATCTTACGCACAGACCACAAAGATTGCATGGTGTTTCCGGATTTTCCAGTGGTTTAAAACGGGATTCTTTGATTCCAAGTTGATTGGCAATCTCAACATGTGTACCCGATGGAGTTAATGATAGTACCAGTTCAGCAAGTATTCTTTGGATTTTTTCAACGTCTTTGGTTTTAGTATTTACAATTAATCCTTCTTCAACAGGATAACAACATGATGCAACAAGTTTCTTACGATTATTTTTTTCAATTTCTACCATGCAAAAACGGCATGCTCCAAATGGTTTAAGTCTTTCATCGTGGCAAAGATTTGGGATTTTTATACCTGCTTTTTCAGCAGCTTGAATAATTGTCATTCCTTCTTGTGCATTTACATTTTTCCCATTAATCTGTAAAGATACGTTTTTCATATTTTTCACCCTGTTACAGTTATTTTTTCTTTTTTATTTTTTTCAGCTGTTTTTTTTGTAACTGCATCAAATTTACACACATCAAAACATGTTCCACATTTTGTACATTTTTCAATATCTATAACGTGAACTTGTTTTTTACTACCTGTTATTGCGTTTGTGGGACAATTCTTTAAACAAAGACCGCAAGCTTTACATTTTTCAGGCTCAATATAATAGGTTATTAGTGGTTTACAAACCCTTGCTGGGCATTCACCTCGAATATGAGCCTCATATTCGTTTCTAAAGTATTTTAGAGTACTAAGAATGGGGTTTGGTGCTGTTTGGCCTAAAGCGCATAAAGATGCCATTTGGACAACTTCAGATAGTTCTTCTAATAATTGTATATCTTTTTCTGTAGCGTTTCCACTTGTAATCTTATCAAGGAGTTGGATCATATGGCGCAGTCCTTCGCGACATGGTATGCATTTTCCACAGGATTCGTCAGCAAGAAAATTGACGAAATAACGTGCTACATCAACCATACAGGTGTCTTCATCCATTACAATCATTCCACCTGATCCCATCATTGAACCAACTTTAGCAAGCTCATCAAAATCTACATGAAGATCTAAAAGATTTTCAGGGATGCAACCTCCAGATGGTCCACCTGTTTGTACTGCTTTAAATTTTTTACCATTTGGTATGCCTCCTCCAATATTATAGATAATCTCGCGTAAGGTTACGCCCATAGGTACTTCGACTAGTCCTGTATTGTTGACGTTTCCTACCAATGAAAATATTTTTGTTCCTTTGCTTGTTTTTGTACCGATATCTTCAAACCATTTTGAGCCGTTATTTATTATAAAAGGTACATTTGCCCAGGTTTCTACATTGTTTAAACATGTTGGTTTGTCCCATACCCCACTTATTGCGGTATGAATATATTTTGGTCTTGGTTCCCCAACATGGCCTTCTACTGCTGACATAAGAGCACTTGATTCACCAGAAACAAATGCACCAGCACCTCGATGTATCTTTATATCAAAATCAAATCCTGAGCCAAGTATGTTTTTTCCTAGTAATCCATATTCTTGTGCTTGTTTTATAGCTTGTTCTGTGTTTTCAACAGCTAGTGGATATTCTTGACGTATGTAGATGTATCCTTGGTTTGAACCAATGGCATAAGCCCCAATTATAAGACCTTCAAGAACACTATGAGGATTTCCTTCCATTAAACTTCTATCCATATATGCGCCAGGGTCACCTTCATCACAGTTAACGATAACATATTTAGGTGTTTCAGGTGCGTTGCGTGTTGTCTCCCATTTTCGTCCTGCTGGAAATCCTCCACCGCCTCGTCCTCGAAGATTTGCATTTTTAACTTCATCAAGTACTTGAGCAGGTTTCATTTCAAAAAGTGCTTTTGTTAAAGCTTTGTATCCTCCAAGAGTAAGGTAATCTTCTATACTTTTAGGATCGATCTTTCGATTATTACCAAAAATTAGTCTTGTTTGGTTTTTATAAAATGGTATTTCAGATTCGATAGCAATTTTTTTACCAGTCTTCTGATCAGTATAAAGTAAACGATCAACGGTTTTACCTTTTAAGAGCGTTTGAGTAACGATTTCTGATGCATCCTCTGGTTTTACTTGAAGATAGCATATATCCATAGGATGAATAACTACAACTGGTCCTTTTTCACAGAAACCATGGCAACCTGTTCTTTTAACTTCTACTTTATTTTCTAATTTTTGTTTTTTAATTTCTTCTATAAAAGCGTTTACAACGTTTTCACTTGTATATGCACGGCAACCAGTTCCAGAGCAAATTGAAACACAGGTATTTTTACTATTTTTTTTGTTTAAAAGATTTTTTCTAAGTTTTTCTAAATCAGATGTTGTTTTTAATTTTTCCATTTTTTTCACCTTATTTTAATGATTAAATTTTATTCTAACGGGCAATAATTTTTTCTTCTATGTTTTTTGTGTCTTTATTTTTGTAGTTTGAAAGTATATCTCCTACTTTTGAGGGGCTTAGCTTTCCATGGTATTCTTCATCGACCATCATTACAGGACCAAGAGCACAGCAGCCTAGACAATTTACACTTTCAAGAGTAAATTTCATATCTGGTGAGGTTTCTCCTGATTTAATTCCTAAAAATTGTTCTGCAGCCTGTAAAATTTTTGGTCCGCCTCTTACGTGACATGCTGTTCCTAAACATACTCTAACTAAATGTTTTCCTCTTGGCTCTAAGCTGAATGCCTTGTAAAATGTAGCAATGTTAAGGATTTGAGACATTGGTATGTCTAGTCTTTCAGAAACCCATAGTAATGCAGGTTTTGGAAGCCAGTTATTTTTTGCTTGAATTTTAAGTAGTATTTGTATAAGTGCACTTTTTTCACCGTTATATTCGTCTATGATTTGATCAACATCTTTTAATTCTTGGATTAATTGTTTTATTGATTCTTCTTTTTGTTTAATTTTTTTAAGTTCGTTAAGATGATGTATTGCTTGTTCTTCAAGTTTTTTTAGTTCTATGTTTAATGGTGGGCGGTCAAGACCTAAAGCATAGTATTCAGAAAGAATTTCTAGTCCTCTTAGTAAAATATCTGTTTTACTTAATTCTGATGATTTTTGTAATTTTGATAAATTTTTTGTTTGTTCTTTTGTTAATCTTACTCCTACAAAATTGGTTTTATTTTTTTCTTTTGTCATGTGAAACATCTCTTCTGTTTAACGGTTTAACATTATTCTAATCCCCCGGAATTTGCTTCTTATTAAAAAATGTTGTGGTCTCTCTAACTTTTTTCCTCAATTATAACCAACAATTTTGAAGAGGTAACTGGTATCATTTAAAAGTATATTCTAAAAACAGTTTTTTATTTATGTTTGCTTGAGTAGCGCCATATAAAATCCATCTGTATCATCGGTATCAGGCCAATATCTTTTTTCTTCTATAAGTTTAAGTTCGTTGTTATTTCTTTTAAGTAAATCCTTTATTTGTTCTTCTCCTTCTGATAAAAGAATGCTACAGACAGAATAAACCATATGGCCTCCTATTTTTAATAATGGAGAATATCTATCAAGTAAATCCCTTTGTAGTTCTTTAAGTCGTTCTAGATCTGAATGAGTAATCTTCCATTTGATATCCGGGTTTCTCCTAAGTGTTCCCAGTCCTGAACAAGGAGCATCAAGAAGAACCTTATCTGCTGTGCCTTTCAAGCGTTTGTATGCTTTTGAAGAGTCTACTGTCCTTGTTTCTATATTTTCAGCACTAGCTTTTACAGCTCTTCTTCTCAACTCTTTTAATTTCCATTCTTGGGTGTCCATAGCTATTATTTTTCCTTTATTTTTCATCAATGCAGCAAGATGAAGAGTTTTACTGCCTTCTCCAGCACATACATCTATCACGCGCATCCCTGGCTTTGGACCTAATAGTATCGAAACCATTTGTGATGCATCACTTTGCATCTCAAAAAATCCTTCTTTAAAGCTTTGTAACCTGAAAATATTAGTTCTATCTTTTAGTAGTAATGCTTCTGGTGTCCGCTCTATTTTCTCAGATTGTATTCCTTCATTTTTAAGAATTTTTATTAGCTCATCTTGGGTAATCTTCAAAGTGTTGGTTCTAATAACAATATTTGGCTTTTGATTTAAAGCATGTATAACTGTATCCCATCTTTTTCCAAGCTGAGCTATTCCAAGTTTATCGAGCCAATCAGGTATAGATTCTTTTAGAACCCTTACATCTTTAATATAATCTAGTGTTTTTTCTAATTCGTTGTAATCTATATTTTTTATTTCTGTTGTATTAAAAATTCTTTTTTCTTTATAGAAAAAGTACATGTCAATAAGATTTAGTAAATCTTTTTTTTCAAGGGTGGGTTCTTTTTTAAGTAAATGCCAAAGAAGCCGCCAGTATCTAACAATATCATAAATTGTATCTGAAAAGTAACCTTTTGTTTGATTATCCCATTCCTTGTGATTTTTAAAGGATTTCATTATTGCTTTAGACGCATAGATATTTTCTTTAAACACTATAATTAATGCATCTGTCATATCATCTAATATCTGGTCTGATGTATTCAATTAAGTCACCATGTAACTATTTTTTCTAAGATATTATCTAAATCTAGTATAGACAATAATTCAAAACAAATTAATAAAGTAAATCTTTTTTTTATAAGCTGAGGATTGGGATGTTTTCACTTTTATAGTTTTTATATGTTGAATAAATGTTATCTTTTCATATTTTAGATATTTTACCAAAATTTAATTTCCCAGAATCTTAACGCCATAATAATTCCAATAGTAATTATAATGATTCCAAATATCCTCTGCATCCATCTCCCTGCTTTTACATATTTATTTCCAACTTTGCCACGAATTCCACTTGTAACAGCACATAATGGAATTATAGGAATACCATGACCAAGACCAAAAACAAATAACAATAATCCACCCATGATTATTGATATTTTTTGAGAAAGCGTAAGAATAAAAACCGGCATCATAAGTGACATTGCGCATGGTGCCCAACCAATGGAAAAAAGTATTCCCAAAAAGAACGCGCCAAGATAAATTGATTTTTTACTTATTTTTGAAAAAATATTTTGACCTTTCATCATAATTGATGCGCTTTTATCACTTTGTGATTTGCTACTCAGTAGTTCTTTTAATGGTTTGAAAACATTAATGCCCAATATAACAAGTATTATTCCTGCTATTAGATAAAACAATGTTGATGCTTCGATAAAAATGCCTATAGATGATAGTATAAGGCCAAAAATGAAAAAAACAAATGCCATACCAAGTGTGAACACGACGCCAATCCAAAAACCTTGAATTGAAAACTTCTTTGTTGAACTTTTTTCATCTTGTTTTTGAAGTGAACCAACATAAGAAATCATAGCAACAAGAAGAGCAATAGAACATGGTGATAACGCAGTTAATATACCAAGTCCAAAAATTCCAATAAATGTTAACTCATTATTGTAATCCTTACCTTTAAATTCAGTCCATTTTCCTCCAAGTATTTCTGATGCATCATTTGATAGTGATTCAGCAGTTTGAATATCATCAATTTTTCCTTTACCCATGCAATAGATATGATAAACTCCGACAAGATTTTGATCAGCATCAATTAAAACAATTGTCGGATTTGAAAATGCACCCTCGACTGTGAAATAGTTATAATATAAACTTGTAATTGGATAAGGATTAAAATCTTCAACCCACTGCCAGCTAACATTTACACCAAAATCACGTTCCGCCATCACTTTACCATTTTCAGAATAAGGATTATATCTTTTATTAATAGTAATAATTGTCAAATTCTGCTGATTAGACTTTGAAAGCTTTTCAAGTTCAACTATTTGCCCTTTCATCTCCTCCAAGCATTCAATACAAAGAGGAGTCTCCAAACCAGTGATATGAAGAATAACTACATTTCCTTTGTAATCACTTAGATCAAAAGTGTTACCCTCTATATCAGTTGCAGTAAAATCGTATGCTGGTCTAATTTCAAATTTTTCACCTTCGACTAAAGAGGGGAGGAAAAATAATCCTAATAATAACGCAAGAAAAACAATTACACTGGCAATTATCCATTTTTTCATTTTAAAATCCATCCTTATTTATTAACATGATAATAATAAATTGCATCTTTGATCCAGGTTTCTAAATCTGAATCACTAACCTTCGTATCATTTGGTGCCTCCCAAGTATGCCAACCAATTTTTACCTCGCCATTATCTTCAATATATGTGTAAACACCAGTCAATGCAATATATCCATAACCGCCATTAGGATCATACATATAAACCTCATTTGATTTTTGAATTATATCATTAGATGCGCCATAGACCGCATCCAAATCATAAAACTTAACATATTCTTCGTATTTTTCCCCAAATTCTATAACACGTTCGGCTTGAGCTGAACAACCAACACAACCTGTTCTATGAACCACAAACAAAATAGGTTTACTTTTCAATGAATTAATAATCCAACTAAGATGTTCTACTGTTTCACCGCTTGAGGGGTTACCTTGAGGAAAATCTATCCAGAAATTATTAGATCCTGTTCCAACTGAATTCACCGGCGAATAATTTTCCAGCCAATTGTCATTTCCATCAGAGGAATTGTTACTGGTGCAACCACTTAAAAACATTAAAAGAAAAACAGTAAAGAATGCTAACATTAATGCTTTAAGTTTCATCTATAACTACCTTTTAATTTTTTCAACTACTTTATTGATTTGTTCAGTATTCATTTTAAAACTACTTACTTTTTCAATACCTAACTCTGTGACAACAACATGTTCATTTACAGTGAAACCAGCATGCTCCAGCGTCTTCTTTGCACAAGCAACAGGACAACCATCAATCGCAATAATCTTTTTAGCAGCCTTCGTAGACTCAATGATACCACTAACATGTCCACCGATTCCAACAAGACAATACATTTTTCCATAACCCGTAGTAGTAAGATCTTTAGCGGCCTCATTTGCTATCTGACCGACATTTGATCCACCAGAACAAGGGAAGATTAAAACCTCTGTTGGTTTACATAAACATTTATCTTCTGCCATAATTTTACCTTCTACTTTGGACAACATTTAACATTATTCTTCATCAAATCCTTATAATCAGCAAGAACATCATGCACCCAACAATCATCATTACCTGCGCTTTCACGAAAAACTAAAGCCATGATATATGCAAGTTCCTTTAGTGTTGCACCTGCTTCAAGAGCACCTTTGAAATGCTTACGAACACAAGGCGCAGAACGACCTTTTATCGCCATTGCAAAACAGATGAACTGGTATGTTTTTTCATCAATCAAACGTTTCTTATTATACAAATCATCTATTCTATCAAGTTCTTTTGCAAACTCAGGGAACCATTCTTCTAAAATTCTCATGTTTTTATCATCTCTTATTTCAACAATTTTTTAATCTCATCTGTGCTGGGGACATGCCCAACGATTTTTACTTCTCCGTCGACAACTATTGCAGGTGTCATCATAACACCACGATTCACAATTTCTTGTAGATCTTCAACTTTTACTATATCTGCTTTAATACCCAATTCTTCAACTGCTTTTTTAACAATTTTTTCAGTTGCTTTGCATTTCGGGCAACCTGTGCCCAATATCTCTATTTTCATTTCTTTTTTTCCTCCTTGAATACCTTTTTATCCTGCAATCATTCCATAAACAAAACCAACAAGAGCCGCAATAATAATTACTAATACAAAATACACCGCTGCTTTTTTCCAACCCATAACTTTTGTAATAACAACCATGCTGGGAAGACTCAACGATGGACCCGCCAGTAACAAAGCAAGAGCAGGACCACCACCCATCAAACCAGTACTATAACCAAATAAGTTTCCAACAATAGCAACTTCTAAAAGAGTAGGCATATACAAAATAGCACCAATTATTGATGCAAGTAAACATGAAAAAATATCATTGCCACCAATATAGGGTGCTACAGCAACACCAATAGCATTAGTTGGATCAGCACCAGGAATAAAATAAGCGGCTATACCACCAATTATTCCAACAATAAAAACACCGATAAGGAGAATAGGAACGATTTTCTTAGTAAGACCCCAGGTTTCCTTACCCCAGTTTTTAACTTCATCACGAGTATAATAAAAAATGAGAATTACTGAAACAATTAGTGTTAGAACATAAACAATTGCAAGTTTTGGAACCCAGGGAATATAACTGCTACTTGCAGCACCGATAACAAGAATTAATACAAGTGATATAAAAAATAGAAGCGCAATCCAAATAGGACGCTTATTGCCTTCTTCATCTGTTTGACCGGCAAACATTTTGTCATCATCTTTATGTTTTTTAGCTTCTTCTTTTCTAAAAATAAAAGCCATCAATAAACCAATAACCACGGCCATTAAAACCGCAGAAACCGCTCTTGCAAGACCAATATCATAACCAAGAACCTGAGCAGTTAGAACTATTGCAAGAATATTAATTGCAGGACCTGAGAAAAGAAACGCAGTTGCAGGGCCAATACCAGCACCACGTTTATGAATGCTCGTAAACAAAGGAAGAATCGTGCAACTACAAACAGCTAGAATTGTTCCAGAAAGTGCAGCAACAGGATAAGAAATATATTTTTTAGTATTAGCACCAAAATATTTTAACACAGATTTTTTTGAGACAAATACAGCGATTGCACCAGCGATAAAAAAAGCTGGAATCAAACAGGTTAATACGTGTGCTGAAAGATATTCTTGTAGTGCTTTTAAACCTTCGATAAAAATCTCAATTATTTGCATATATTATCACTTGAATTTGTTTGCAAGATCAATAAGTTTGAACACATCTTTATCTGCAATGCTGAGCATTATTTTGGTTCCATCTTTTTTTTCGTTGACAAGACCTGCGTGTTTTAAGATTTTTAGATGAAGAGAGACATTAGGTTGTGATTTTTTTGTGTATGGTATGACTTCGCAGATGCATTTTTCTTGGTTTTTTATACATTCAAGTATTTTGAGTCTGGTTGGGTCAGCTAGCGCTTTGAATATGTCTATTTCTCTCATCGATTTAGTATAAGTATATTTAAATATTTAAATATTACTATGTTATCTATAAAAGAGTAAAAATCTATATTTGTATCCGTAATTAAGTACCTTATCGCCGTCGTTTTAACGCCCGCACTGGGATTCGAACCCAGGTCTGAAGCTCCGCAGGCTTCTAGGATATCCAAGCTACCCCATGCGGGCTTTATTTAATTATATCAACCAAAGCAATCTTTTCAAGTATAAGATCGCCATATTTATCTTTTGAGACTGTTTTTATTTCACTTTCTTTTAAACCAAACTTTTTGAGTGTATTAATATCTCCCTCAAGAACTTTATCATCTCTTTTAAGTGAGAGTTTCTCAAGTAATTCATCTATTAGCTTATCAGTTATTTTATCTCCTATAAGTATGAAAGCAATATCTGCCTGACCTTTTTTAACACCAATTTTTGGAATAGCAAGTTTTAATTGTCTCTCACCAGATGTATAAAGCATGATTTCCATAGCAAGTGAATTTGTTGTATTTGTCTTTTGTTCAAATGCTCTTTTCGCATGTTCATAAGCAGATACAAGATGGTTATCTCCAAATATCATCTGTGCATTAAATACTTGAATAACAATACTGTTTTTTTCACAAAAACTATTTATTTTTCCTAAAAATTCATCGATATTTGAAATATTTCCTTTTGCACCTATTATTTTATACATATCAATCCTTATTTGTCTATAAACTCAGATAATTCTTTTTCTTCACCCGAAGTACTTTCCCCTATTTGACTTTTAATGCTTTTTGCAACACCTTCACCAATTGTTTTAATCTGAGCCAAACGTTTTAATGGTACACCACGAAGATCATTAATTGTCTTAAAACCCTCGTTAAATAAAGCACGTGCACGAATGCGACCTATACCTTTTAATGAAACTAGATTAAGTAACTCTTTTTTACAGCCATATTCAACCCTCATAAGTAGATCACTTATATCTGATACGCAATCAAAATTATACATGCGAGCAAACTCGCGAGCAGCATGTAGTAGCCACTGAACCATTTCTACGATATTATGTATATCGCCAGGTCCAACGTTGTATTTGTTTACAATATTATCCTCATAGATTTCATCTATCCAATCTTCAACAAGTGATGCAGTTTTTAAATCACTTAAAAACCATTCATAATCATCACTTCCCAAAAAAGGTGGCTCAAGTAGAAATTCACCCCTGGAAACCTCTGCTTTTTCTTCAACCCAGGTATCGCTGCTGCGCAGATACAAACTTTTTACATCTGGTGTTGAGCATACTGCATGTAAAAAACTTAGGCTTGAAGCTTCGCGTTTACAGGATTTTTCAAGTGCAGATTTAAGCTGCAAAGCGGAAAGCGGATCGATATACAAACTACTAGTTCTATTGCCTAGTAATGTAGACATATATTCTTTATCGTTAATTTGTTCTATAAAACCGTTATTTAAAAGAAAATTAATTGTGTTATCAATTTCATGCTTAAGTGTTGAAACATCAGATTGATATGCATAAAAAGTACTGTCGATAAACTTGTAAATACTATCTATATCTTTTACAAAATTTGTAGCAATTGCAGCAAGCAAGTGCATACGAAGTGCGGATTCATTACCAAGCTTTGAAAAAATAGGCTCTGTATCACCAAGTATATAGTTATTAAAAATTTCATCAAACTGTTGCTCATTTTTTGCAATAGTTATTGCTTCACCAAATTTATCATAACGGGGTCTACCAGCACGACCTGCCTGTTGTTTATACTCTAGAATTGGTATAGGATGCATACCAAAATTAGGATCATAACGCCATAAATCCCTAATAATTACACGTTGCGCAGGAATATTTATTCCTGCTGCAAGAGTAGGTGTTGCAACGATACATTTAATTATCCTTTCTTTAAAACCATTTCCAACAAGTCTTCTTTGTTCACTGGAAAGACCAGCATTATGAAAGGCAACACCATGCCCAAGGCTTAAAAGAAGTGTTTTGTCAAAACTAGTCTGTTCAGAAAGTTGTTTTTTACTAGAGTCTAAAAGAGTCTTTAAATTCTTTTTATCTTTATCTGATAAAATCTTTTCAACTTCTAAACCAAGTTTGCCTGCAAGAGATACAGTGGAACGCCTGCTATTTACAAAAACTAGAACCTGTCCACCAGTTGAAATGGAATCTGTTACAAGTTTTTCTAAAGTTTTTTTACCCGAGTCTTCAAAATCAGTGATTTTTCCGTCATCAAATTTAATACTTGATTTATAGCAGACACCCTCGCGAAGTTTAACAGGCCTCCAATCTGACTCAACAAGTTGTGCATCAAGCCAAATCGATAGTTCTGTAGCGTTTTTTATTGTTGCAGAAAGTGCGATAATCTGGGTATTTGGATTAAGTGATTTAAAATGAGAGATAATTACTTCAAGAGTAGGTCCTCTATCAGCATCATTTATAAGATGTATTTCATCTATTACTAAAACTTTTATTTTATCGACCCAAGTAACTTTATGGCGCAACAAAGAATCTGCTTTTTCAGAGGTGCAAACAATTATATCAAAACGGGCAAGGCGTAGATCGGAATCATCTAGGTCTCCAGTTGATATACCAATTTTAAAACCAAGTTTTTCAAAAAGTAAAAGCTCTTCATATTTTTCATGGGCAAGAGCCTTAAGTGGAACAATATATAGCGCTTTACCGCCTTCGTTTAGAAGTTTGTTTACTATGCCAATGTATGCTATAAGACTTTTACCGCTAGCTGTAGGAATAGAAAGAACAGTGTTTTTACCATTTAGAATGAAAGGTAGGGCTTTTTCTTGAGGTGGATACAACTTACTTATACCATGATCTTTTAGAATTTGGATTATTTCTTGTTTTAAAGGTATATCTTCAACTTTCATTTTCTGTTTCTGTAATAAGAAAAGGGGTTATAAAGCAAAAGTATTTCATAAATTGTACTTTTTAAACCACTTTTATGACGATTTTATAGAAAACAAATAATTATATACTAGATGAGAATAACAGATTTAAAATTAAAAAAGGAAGTATAGTATGTTTAGAGATGATAGAGGCGGCCGATTTGGCGGACCTCAAAGAGAAATGCATAAGGTAACTTGTGCAGATTGTGGAAAGGAAACAGAAGTTCCTTTCAAACCAGATGGTAGCAGACCTGTATATTGCAGGGATTGCTTCCAAAAACATAAGCCAAAAAGATTCTAGTAAAAAAATATTTAGTATAATTGTTTTTTACAAAAAATCTTTTTTTATTTTTTCTTTCTTTGTTCATTTACAGGTCTTATTAAGTTGTTCTTGATTGCATGTTCATATGATTTCTCGTTATGATCACCAATAAAAATATTTTCACCAACCTTATGTTTCGTCCGTGTTGTCCAATTTGTAAAAGATTTATGCACCACATATTTTTTCATCCCTTTCATAGAAAGATATGCAAGATTTTCATCCGAAAAATTAGTCAATTCTTTTTGCCGTTGAAGTCGAAAGCTTGTATAATTTCCGTGATACATCTTGATAGAACCGTTATCCATAAAAAAAATCGTGTCAGCGATCATATCAAGAAACCTTCGATCATGCGAAACCGCAATTACGGTACCGGTATAGGAATTTAAAGCACATTCAATAGCAGCTTTTGAATCCATGTCCATATGATTCGTTGGTTCATCAAGAATAAGAAAATTATACGATCGTAAAATCAAACGAAGAATGGCCAACCGTGCACGCTCCCCGCCAGAAAGCTGCTGCACTTGATTAAAAACCATATCTCCTTTAAAGTTGAACTGCCCAAGTAATGCTTTCGCATCATTCTCAGAGACATCCTTCTGATCCCGACGAAGTTCGTCAATA
>Ga0105099_10000666_pt1 | contig 22877 bp, 16 predicted proteins | sample PPLLak3cmMay2015_2_FD_79138 | JGI IMG/M metagenome (GOLD analysis project Ga0105099, IMG submission 79138) | Freshwater sediment microbial communities from Prairie Pothole Lake near Jamestown, North Dakota, USA - PPLs Lake P8 Core (1) Depth... | ecosystem: Environmental > Aquatic > Freshwater >... | reverse complement strand
GCTGACCTTGGCCGGGAGTGCCGCAACGAGAAGCTGGCGCAGTACCTGGTCAACCTTGCCCTCATGCCGTATCTGTGAAAAGGAAAGACGTCCTTCTTGCCGCCGTGCAATGGTGATGGTGCAGGCGCCGAGACAGATGCCGATGGCATCGGTTTCGGCAAGCGTGGGCGGGGTAGACGAGCCTTTGTCCCGGAGACCGATTGCTGCTTCACCCGACATCGGCATATTCCCTCTCTCGAAAAATGACACCCAGCGATTCCGCCAGGCGGCGTACGGCTTCGATGTCCAGGCCGGGAACCGTTACCGCCGAAGCAACCACCATGGGAACGTGTTTCTTCGCTTCGGTGAGGAAGTCGCAGACGCCGGAGAAACCTGCTGAGCCGAAAGGTGAGGAGCAGAGCTTTTCGTAGGTTTCGGAATCCGCGGCATTGAGGCTCACGGAGATGGCGTCTACATGGCCGGCAAGTTCCGGAAGGATGTTTCTTCCGTAGACCAGGTTTGCCTGGCCGTCCGTGTTGATCCTGATTCGGCAGCCCTTTGTTTTCAGCTGTCTGGCAACCTCGCGCACGAGATCAAGACGGAGGAGTGGTTCCCCATAACCACAGAAGACGATCTCGTCATAGGCGGAAGGGTCGCCGATAGCGGACATCACCTCTAGAATGGATGGTTCGTGGTCCAGCTTGAGAAAGTGCCCTTTGACAAAGAAGTCGTTGAATTTCGCGCAGAAGGAACAGTGGTTCGAGCAGCGGTTGGTGATGTTCAGGTAGAGCGAATTACGGATCTTGTATGCTATTGACGCCTGTTGTTCTTTCCAGCCCAAGCCGAAAAGGGTTTCCGCATTGAGCGTGGTGATGCGTGCCACGTCTTCCAGGGAGAGACCTTTCAGTTCCGCAACCTTTTCAGCCGTGATTTTCAGATAGGACGGTTCGTTGCGCTTTCCTCGGAACGGAACCGGGGAAAGGTAGGGGCAGTCGGTCTCCAGAAGCAGGTTTTCCATCCGGATACCTCGAACCACGGAACGTAGATTGTCATTGGTGGGATAGGTAATGGTTCCGGGGATGGAGAGGTAAAAACCCAGGTCAACGCATTCCCGAGCCATTTCCAGGTCGCCAGAAAAGCAGTGGAGCACGCCCCTGAGACCCCGCGACTTTTCTTCCCGAAGGATCCGCAATATCTGCTCGTGGGCATCACGGTCATGGATGATAACGGGCAGGGAGAGCTCTGAAGCCATGATGAGAAAGCGGCGAAAAACGTCCTCTTGAATGTCGCGGGGGGAGCGGTCACGGTAGAAGTCCAGGCCGATTTCCCCGATGGCAACATTTTTCGGTGTTTCTATTGCCAGTTGGCGGATTATGGCATAACTCTTTTCGGTGACGCGCACCGCGTCATGGGGGTGGACGCCAACGGAACAGTAAATTTCGTCATGAAGACTGGTCAGTTCGCAGGCTTTCCTGCTGGATTCGATATCGGTACCAACAGTAATCATGCGGGAAACACCTGTTGTAACGGCCCTCTCGAGTAGTGCCTCGAGGTCTGCCTGGAACTCTTTGCCTTCGATATGTGCATGCGTGTCGATGAGTGAAAGTGACTCGGGCATTATAAAGAACCTTCCGTTTCAGTGTGGGTAGCTGTGCCGGACCGGTAGTTATGCGGTCGCAACGGCTTCAAAAATCATCTATAGTTGTACCATATTTTCATGAACTGTGGAACCGCTACCTCTGCACTTTTACGGAGAGGGGTCACTCTTGCAAATATAGGTTCCCCGTGCTATACGTTTTCACGTACGTTGTGAGAAAAATTGAACTACTTTGGAATTTTTCCTCCCTGTCGGGAGACGTCTATTCAAGGAGTATTTTGTGCGCATAATTGATCGTATCCTTCCGGGAAAGCAATTTCTGTCCCTGGAGTTTTTTCCACCAAAAAACACGTCCGACTGGCCGGCTTTTTTTCGTGTTGTCGATAAGCTCCGAGCCCTCCAGCCCCTTTTTGTTTCGGTAACCTATGGAGCTGGCGGAAGCACCAGTGATAATACCTTGGCAATGGTCACCCGCATGAAACAGGAATTCTCTCTCGAACCGATGGCCCATCTTACCTGTGTCGGTGCCAATGAGAAGAATATACTCGATTTTATTGACCACCTGGCAGCTGCCGGGGTTGACAATATACTTGCTCTCCGGGGAGATCCGCCTCAGGATCCAGGGGTAGTGCTGCCCGAATCGAAAGATTTTATCTTTGCTTCAGACCTTGTCAGTTTCGTCAGGAAACACTATCCTTCACTGGGAATCGGTGTGGCCGGATATCCCGAAGGGCATCCTGAGGCAGTCAGTTTGGAAAAGGATGTACAGTTCCTTAAAAACAAAGTCGATCTCGGTGGTGATTTTGTCGTCACGCAGCTCTTTTTCGACAATGACTACTATTGGGATTTCGTGCAGAGGGCACGGGAGTCGGGCAATGAAAAACCCATCATACCCGGTGTCATGCCCATCTTCAGTCTCAAGGTCATTCAGAAGGTTGTGCAGCTTTGCGGAGCGACCATTCCCGCTCAGCTCCTCAGGGAGCTGGAAGAGGCCGATGAGCAGGGCGGGGCAGATGCGGTTCTGGCTCTTGGGATACGGCATGCTCGCAGTCAGATTCTGGGTCTCCTCAAGGGAGGCGTCCCGGGTGTTCATCTCTACACTCTGAACAGGGATGATGCCTGTCTGGAACTTCTGGATGGAATTTTCTGATTGCCGAGTCCCGGATAGTGCTACTGTCCCGCTGATTGTTTTGTGGTAACACTTGTTTCGGGAGGCTCTGCTGTAAGGAGGCTGAATTGGATTCTGTGTGGTTGGAATTATTCCTGGTATTTCTCCTTATTCTGGCAAACGGATTTTTCTCCGGATCGGAACTTGCCATCCTTTCGGCACGCAAAAGCAGAATTGCCCAACTGGTGTCGATTGGTGATCACAAGGCGAAGATCGTCGAGTCCCTTCAGGATGATCCCCATCGCTTTCTGGCAACTGTTCAGATCGGTGTAACCCTGGTGGGTACCATGGCTTCTGCAGTTGGTGGAGCTGCGGCAATCCAGTACCTCAAGCCCCTTTTTCTTAACGCCCCATTCGAGTTCATGCGACACGCGGCAGAACCCCTGTCCATCACTTTTGTAGTACTTTTCATCTCCTACTTCACCCTGATATTCGGTGAATTGGTGCCAAAAACGGTTGGTCTCCAGTTTGCGGATGAAATGTCGCTTCGCGTGGCGAAACCTATTCTGTTTATCGCAACACTCGGTTCCGTTGCGGTAACCTTTCTCGCTGCGTCCAACAGGGCTATTCTGTCACTCATGGGTATCAAGGCTGAAGGGGGGCAGGCATTCATTACCCGGGAGGAAGTGGAGCATATTATCCAGGAAGGTCATGAGACCGGGGTTTTCAGTGCCACAGAGCGGGAGTTTATTGAGAATATTTTCGACTTTACCCACACGTGTGTTCGCGAAGTAATGGTGCCGCGCACGAGGGTTGTCGGTCTCAATCTCGCTGCGTCGCGTGAGCAGATGCTTCAGACCGTGCTGGAAAACAAGTATTCGCGTTACCCGGTGTATCAGGGTTCCATCGAAGAGATCGTCGGAATTATCCATGGCAAGGATTTCCTCGGCAGCATGGTGGTTAAACCCGACTTTGATATCGAGTCTATCATCCGTCAGCCTTTCTATGTGCCCGAGTCGAAGAAGGTCAATAGTCTCTTGAAAGAGATGCAGCGGAAGAGGATGCACATGGCCATGGTGGTTGATGAATACGGAGGTATCAGCGGACTGGTTACTACCGAGGACCTTTTGGAGGAGTTGGTGGGAGAAATCGAGGATGAGCATGACGTGGGAGAGCCTGGAAAGGTTCAACGTCTGGCTGACGGCAGCATAATCGTTGATGCGATGATCTCTCTCTCCGATTTGACCGACTTCCTTGATATCAGGCACGAGGAAGACCTTCACTACGACACGCTTGCCGGACTGATCCTGGACAAGCTCGGAAGGTTTCCGGAAAAGGGTGAGAAGGTGATGGTGGACGGGCTCGAAATGGTATGCGAAGAAGTTACCAAAACCGCCATTCTGAAGGTAAGGATTGTGAAAACAGAGGCAACGTAACCTGTCATTGGGAAGAGTTCTCAAACTACCGGATAAATGGATAGCTCATGGATCGCCGTCTTTTTTTTACCCTGCTGAATTTTTTCTTTCTCTTCGGGTTTTTATTCCTCGTCTATCTGATCCTGGCGCCCTTTCTTGATACACTTGGGTGGGCTGGTGTTATCGGCATTGCCACCTACCCCCTCTACCGCAGACTCAGGAATCGGTTTCCCGGACGGGATACGATAGCCGCCTCGATCATGACGCCGCTTGTGGTCATGACCCTGGTAGTTCCTTTTGTCCTTTTCATTTTTATCTTAGGCGGAGAGGTGTCCCAGGTTTACCAGCACCTCGAAAAGGTTACCGCCGCTGGCGGTTCCGACGTTCTGGCGACCTTGTCCCGCAATCCCGTTATCCAGCCAGCTCTGGAAAGGATTCGCCCCCTGCTTGATATGCTGGATATTGAACTCGGCAACACTCTGCTCCCAGCATTGAAAAGCCTGGCAACATTTCTGCTTGGTTATTCGACGGCGATCCTCAAGAACATTTTCCTCATGATAATCAAGCTGGTGCTGATGGTGATCACGCTCTTTTTTCTCTACCGTGACGGCGAATCCTTTCTGCGGCGATTACTGTCAGTGCTTCCCTTGGAGGAAGCTGAAAGCGATGTGCTTCTCGGTACGGTCAAACGCGTGCTCTCGGCAGTGATCTATGGTATTCTGCTTACCTGTCTCGTACAGGGCATTCTGGGCGGAATCGGCTTCTGGTTCACTGGCCTTCCCTCGCCGATCCTGTTCGGGGCACTGATGGCGGTCGCAGCACTGGTTCCCGTGGTGGGGACTGCTCTGATCTGGCTGCCCGGCGCACTCTGGCTCTTTGCCGGAGGGGAAGTTGTGATGGGAATAGTGCTTCTTGCCTGGGGGATGATCGTCGTGGGGATGATTGATAACCTGCTCCGCCCCCTTTTCATCAGCGGAAGGGCTCATCTCTCGCTTTTCATTATTGCGCTCGGGGTCCTCGGCGGAGTCTTTGCCTTCGGTCCCCTCGGCGTGGTCACCGGACCCATCGTGCTTGCACTGTTCCTTGCCGTTTTTGAAATATATGCGCGGCGGGTTTTCCCTGGCGAATCTTCTTCGCGAGACAACGGCACGGAAATCTGAAGGGATTAATTCGAGGCTGTGTCTGAAAAGAATGAGTGAATTCTTCCCGGAACGGCGTGACCATTCCGGGTTTTTTTTATCTCTTGACTGAAGTTTTTCCCTTGGTATCGAAAACGACGGAAGTGATAATGGTTATGGCGAGGACACCCACAATCACCCCGAGAGAAAAGTAGATGGGGATCGGATATACGGAAGACAGAAGCATCTTTATCCCGATAAAGGCAAGGATGATGGATACTCCGAGTTTCAGGTGAGTGAACATCTCCATGACATTGCTGAGAAGGTAAAAGAGCGACCTGAGGCCCATTATGGCAAAGATATTCGATGTGTAAACGATGAAGGGGTCCCTGGTGACGGCCAGTATTGCCGGGATTGAATCAATGGCAAAGATTACGTCGCTGCTTTCAACCACGAGCAGTGTCAACAGGAGCGGGGTTGCCGCAAAAGCTCCATTTCGGCGAATGAAAAATTTGTCGCCGTACAATTTCTTCGTGATGGGAACGAATTTTCTCGTGAGACGAACCAGGAGGTTTTTTTCTGGTTTGATCTCTTCTTCCCCGCCAAATGCCATTTTGATCCCTGTTACGATCAAGAGTCCGCCAAACAGGTAGATCATCCAATGGAAGCGATCAAACAGCTCGATTCCGACGAAGATGAAAATAGCTCTCATGACGAGTGCACCGATGATTCCCCATTTCAGGATCTTCGGTTGGTGCGCTCGGGGCACCTTGAAATAGGAGAAAATCAGGATGAAGACAAAGAGATTGTCTACAGAGAGGGATTCTTCGATCAGGTAGCCTGTCAGAAATTCCAACGCCTTGGTTGTTCCCATGAAATGGAGGACGCCTGCGTTGAAGGCGAGGGCGAGACCTACCCAGACCAGCGTCCAAGTCAGCGCTTCACGAAATAACACCTCATGACTCTTTCTGTTGAATACTCCCAGGTCAAGGATCAGCATTATGGAGATAAGAGCGGCGAACCCTCCCCAGAGAATAACATTTGTCGACATGTGCAAGGCTCCTGAGCTGCCAGTCAGTTGGAAATGTGCGGCGAGATCCAAATGCTGTGTATACGCAGTGTGACATTCCCTGTCATAACGTTTTGCACCATGCTACTGCTGTGCGTTGGCTAGGGAAGGGAAAGCCGGTTGCGTAAAAGGCGGAAGGGTGATGGTTTCAATGTATTTGAAAGGATGGCTCAAAACTAGTAGAAAGTGTAAAATTTGTCAAATTGTTTCAAGGCACTTCCGTTCCTCCTCAGGGTGGGTACCCGATGTGCTGACGGCCCGTTAATTCTGGACCCCGGAGAATAATCAGTTGCCGGGACCTGATTCGGACGGTATAAGATAGTAATTAAATCAAACTTACCCCCGGAGTCTGTCGGACTTAGGGGAAATCTGCTGCAAATCCATCTGGCCGGTCCATATTCTGCCGTTTTTTTGGTCAATAGAACAACTGTTGCCCAGCAAAATCGACAAAATCTGTCCTCGCCCAGTCGAATTTTCGCATCGATTTCCTAAGCCCGACAGACTCCCAGAGGATACCTGAATGGCGCAGTCGATTTGGAAGCCGTTACTGGCACTGATAGCTTTTGTGGTTCTGCTCAATATTGTTTATCCGTTGGTGACCCAAAAGGGTCAGCTTGAAAAGGCGGAGATCCCCTATAGCCAGTTCAAGGACGAACTTGCGCGGGATAATGTCAAAGAGATAACGATAAAGGGCTCCCATCTCAATGGAGTCTTCAAAGCCAAGGTTCTTCCGCTCCAAAATGTGAAAAAAGAGAATCAGACTAAGGAAACAACAAACTTTTTCACGATTCTACCGGATATTAAGGACGATGCCCTGATGGCTGACCTGCAGGCAAAGAAAGTGGTGGTAAAGGCGATTTCAACGGAATCGTCCCCATTTACGACCGCTTTGCTCTATCTGATCCCCTGGATTCTCATTATCGGAGTCTGGGTTTTCTTCGCTCGCAGTATGAAAGGTCAGGGTCCGGGCACCATGATGGGCGGATTCGCCAAGTCCGGGGCCAAGCTGCATAACACACAGAAGGGGACCGTCACCTTTGCCGATGTGGCCGGCATGGAGGAAGTCAAGCAGGAATTGCGCGAGGTTGTGGAGTATCTGAAAGAGCCGAAAAAATTTGAAAAGATCGGCGGCAAAGTCCCGAGAGGGATCCTTCTCGTTGGCCCTCCGGGGACGGGGAAAACGCTCCTGGCAAGGGCTGTTGCAGGTGAGGCAGGGGTGGCCTTTTTCAGTATTTCCGCATCCCAGTTCATTGAGATGTTTGTGGGTGTTGGAGCCAGCAGGGTGCGAGATCTTTTTGTTGAGGCGCGAAAACAAGCGCCGAGCATCATTTTTATTGACGAATTGGATGCGGTCGGCCGGAGTCGCGGTGCCGGGTTCGGCGGTGGGCATGACGAAAGGGAGCAGACCCTTAACCAGCTTCTTTCCGAGATGGATGGCTTCGATTCCCACGAAGAGGTGATTGTCCTGGCAGCCACCAACCGGCCTGATGTCCTCGACCCGGCACTTCTCAGGCCCGGACGCTTCGATCGCCGGGTTGTCATCGAGCGACCGGATTGGCGCGACCGGGAAAGCATCTTGAAGGTACATACCCGCAAAACTCCCCTGTCCGCGGATGTCGACCTTGCTGTCATCGCCAAGGGAACTCCCGGAATGACCGGCGCCGATCTGGAAAATCTGGTCAATGAAGCTGCCATTCTTGCTGCCCGGGAAAACTCTGAAACGGTGACCATGAAGTACCTGGAGCTTGCCAAAGACAAGGTCCTGATGGGTGGCGAGAGAAAACTGTATTTATCGGACCTGGAAAAGCGGATCACGGCATTTCACGAGTCCGGCCATGTATTGGTGGCGAAGCTTCTGCCCGGGACCGACCCGGTTCACAAGGTAACGATTATCCCCCGCGGAATGGCGCTGGGCGTAACTCAGCAGCTTCCCGAGGATGATCGGCACCACTATCCGAAATCCTATCTTATGAACAGACTTTCCGTTGTCCTTGGCGGCAGGGTCGCGGAGCGACTTGTCTTTAACGACATTTCAACAGGGGCACAGAGTGATTTGAAAATTGTCACCGAACTGGCGGAGAAAATGGTCTGTCAGTGGGGGATGAGCGACAAAATCGGCCCAGTTACCTTCAGTCGCGGTGAAGAGCACCCCTTCCTCGGCATGAAGCTGGCTCAGGAAAAGACTTTCTCGGAAGAAATGGCCTGGCTGATCGATCAGGAGATTGCCGTTGTCATCAAGGATGCGGAAGACAAGGCAATGAAGATCCTAGCCTCTAACCGCAATTTGCTGGAAGCTCTGGCGATGGCACTCCTTGAAGAGGAAACCCTTGACAGCGCCAGGATTGACAGCGTTTTGGCCAACGCCTGATCTAACCACCCCCCAGCCCCTCCTGATTCAGGAGGGGTCAGGGTGGCAGTGCATAGACGTACTAACTGTTTATAGTAGAAACTCAGGTGATTCCATGCAAAGAGTGAGAAAAAGCGGCATCCTTCTACACCCCACGTCTCTTCCCGGTCCGGGAGGTATCGGTTCCTTCGGAACCGCAGCGCGAGAATTTATCGATTTTCTCCAGGCCTCCGGTCAGACTCTGTGGCAGGTTCTTCCCCTTGGCTACACATCCTACGGCAACTCTCCCTACATGTGCTACTCGGCCTTTGCCGGTAATCCATTGCTTATCGATCTCGAGCGCCTCGTTAAGGAAGGGGACCTGAACGCGACCAGCCTTCGCAATGATTTGCTTTCGGAGCGGGTGGACTACCAGCAGGTAATGGACTACAAATTCGGACTGCTCCGGACCGCAGCGGCAACCTTCTTCGCTGGCGGCGGGGATGAGAGGGTGGAAGAGTTCTGGCATTTCTGCGATACGACCCCCTGGCTCCATGATTTTGCCCTGTTCATGGCATTGAAGGAGCAGTACCCGAGCATAAGTTGGTGTGACTGGCCGGTAGAGATTGCTCAGCGTGAACCCGCTGCGCTGGAGGAGGCATCCAGAAGTCTCGGCTCCGCGATAGGGGCGCAGAAATATCTGCAGTGGCAGTTTTTCCGGCAGTGGCATGAGGTGAGGAACTATGCCACTCGTCAAAGCGTCGGAATTTTCGGCGATATCCCGATATTTGTTGCCTACGATTCCTGTGATGTCTGGGCAAATTCCCATCTCTTCCACTTGGACAAGGGGGGACGCCCGACCGTGGTTGCCGGTGTCCCTCCTGACTATTTCAGCAAGACCGGGCAATTGTGGGGGAATCCACTCTATAACTGGGAAGCCATGGCGCAGGCGGGATATGCCTGGTGGATAGAACGTGTTCGGTCCTCGCTTGATCTATATGATCTCATTCGGATCGATCATTTTCGGGGATTTGCGGCCTGCTGGGAAGTGCCCTATGGTGAAAAAACGGCAAAGAACGGTCGCTGGGCGCCGGGCCCGGGAGAAGCCCTGTTTTCGGCTCTTTCGAGAGAGCTCGGAGATTTGCCGATTGTGGCGGAGGACCTGGGGCACATTACCCCGGACGTGGAGGCACTACGGGACATGTTCTCTTTTCCCGGCATGAAGATTCTTCAGTTCGCCTTCGGATCCGGGCCGGACAACCCCTATCTCCCCCATAATCATGTCTGCAGTTCCGTTGTTTATACCGGCACGCACGACAATGACACCACAGCAGGCTGGTTCAACTCGCTTTCTGCGCGGGAGAAGAAGATGGTTCTCCGCTATCTGGATCGCACCGGCGACGGGATTGTCTGGGATTTGATCCGGACCGCCCTGGCTTCAGTGGCGGATACCGTTGTGATTCCGCTCCAGGATCTGCTGGAACTCCCCGCTGAATTCCGCATGAATCTGCCCGGGACAGCGGGAGGTAACTGGTCCTGGCGGTTCGGTAAAAAAGCGCTTACTGCCAAACTAGCCAAGCGGCTCCTGGAGTTGACGGAGATTTATGGCAGGGCCCGGACCCCGTAATGATAGTTCAATCAAGTAAGACGGAAGAATTTTTAGCGTTGCACGACTTTGTTGCGGAATTGACCGCAACGCCATTTCAAATCTCCATCCAAAGGGGGAAGTACCATGTCGGAAAACAGCTTAAACTTTGATACCCTTACCCTGCATGCCGGCCAAGTGCCCGATTCCGCGACTCTGTCGCGAGCTGTTCCCATTTATCAGACCTCGTCCTATGTCTTTCGCAGCTCGGAACATGCCGCAAAACTGTTCGCACTGGAAGAGCCGGGGAATATTTATACGCGGATTATGAACCCTACAACTGATGTTCTGGAAAAACGGATGGCAGAGCTGGACGGCGGTGTCGGTGCCCTCGCGCTGGCCTCAGGACAAGCTGCCATTACCTTTGCCGTGCTCAATATCACCCAAGCCGGTCAAAATATTGTTTCAACCGACTCTCTCTATGGGGGGACCTATAACCTTTTTCACTATACCTTGCCGAAACTTGGGATAAAGGTGAAATTCGTCGACAGTTCTGATCCCGAAAACGTGCGCGCGGCCATTGATGAAAATACCAGGCTTGTCTATACCGAATCGGTTGGAAATCCCAAGAACAATGTGGATGATTTCGAGGCCATCGCCGAGTTCGCTCACCAGGCGGGAATTCCCTTTGTTGTCGACAACACGGTGACTACTCCCTATCTTTTCAAGCCCCTCCAGCATGGAGCGGATATGGTGGTCTATTCTCTCACCAAGTTCATCGCCGGCCACGGCACGAGCATTGGCGGCTGCGTAGTTGATGGCGGCACCTTCCCCTGGAACAACGGCAAGTTCCCCGAATTTACCGAACCGGACCCTTCCTATCACGGCATCCGTTTCTGGGAGGCTCTCGGCAATCTTTCCTATATCATCAAGATGAGGGTAGAGCTTCTGCGCGACATAGGAGCGCCTCTTTCGCCGTTCAATGCTTTCCAGATACTCCAAGGGTTGGAAACACTCCATGTCCGCATGCCGCGTCATGTGGAAAATGCCATAAAGGTTGCCGAGTGGCTGGATAAAAACCCTGACATAACCTGGGTCAACTATCCCGGGTTGCCCAGTCACAAGGATTATGATCGTGCGGCACGCTATCTGCCGAAAGGAAGTGGCGCAATCATTGGTTTCGGTATCAAGGGCGGGGTGGCAGCAGGCAAAAAGTTTATCGACAGCGTAAAGCTACTCTCTCACCTGGCAAATATCGGTGATGCCAAGTCCCTGGTGATTCATCCGGCCTCCACCACCCATCAGCAGCTTACGGAGCAGGAGCAGATCGCAACCGGTGTTACCCCTGACTTTATCAGGCTTTCCGTGGGAATCGAGGCTGTTGAGGATATTATCGCAGATATCGACCAGGCCTTGAAAGCTTCACAACTTTCCTAGAATATTGAACCGAGAATGATGGCATCTGCCGCATACATTTTTTTCAGGTATTCGTTGACAACATCTCCCTCGATTATGCACCGGCCGTTGCGCTTTTCAAGGTACTTCATGCAGGCCAGGCATCCGCGCACCGCTTTCCCGCCGATCTGCAGGTACTCCGTGCTCCAGCCGGCGGCCTCCAAGGGTTCCAGCACCTTTTTGAGCATAATCTCCGTATTGCAGCTTGGGCTTGGACTACCGTTTATGGCTATTGCTTTCATGATGTTCTCCTTGTAAAGGAAAAACCGTTTTTTCCACAGATACACACGGATTTTCACGGATAAAGGCAGCAATGCAATTGTGTTTTTGATAAACAGAAAGAAGTATCGGTGTTGTAGATTTTATCCTTGTTCATCCGTGGCTAATGATGTTGTGGTTCCAGGATCTTCCGGTTCAGGTGATTGCCACGATCAGATCACTGCTATGGCTTTCATATCATCTCCTTTCAACTGTTACGGACTATCCTTCAAAAGATTTCACCGTATTCCAGAAAGGACAAAGGCAGATAGACCAATCCTGTTTGATTATTGCCTGGTAGTACGATGGTCTGGATAATAGGTTTGTAACGCGCAGTGGGATTGGTCAGGATATTAGTAAATAAAACGATAGGGAAAGAGGCAGTTATGCGGAAGATCTATGAATAACAGCAAGTAAGTTGCGCTTTAAGCCGCAGGTAAGAGCATTGCCCGATAGACCGAAAATGTGGCATTGACGTAATCCTGGCAGCAGTCGGCGGGAAATGGAACGGTTCGAACTTTTGACACCTGGCGCGGCAGTATCTGCAGGATTCCCTGGGTAGCATGAAACAGTAAAGGCGGCCGATTGGCCGCCTTTTGAATTAAGTAAACTGTCCCTGGAATTCGCCCGCTTTTCGCCGTTTTTCGTCTTACTCCGCGGTCGTCGGGTCAATCATGCGCTTGACTTCGGCGACACTGTTGGCCGGGAAACCAGCCTTCCTGGCGTGCTCCAGGACCAGTTCCTTGTTGGGGGCAATGTAGACGCAGTAGATCTTGTCCTCGGTGACATAGCTCTGCACCCACTGGATTTGCGGCCCGAGCCCTTGAAGAACAGTGGCGGATTTCTGCGAGATTGCCTGAATGTCTGGTTCGCAGATATACCCTGCTCCCGGAATATCCCGCTCAATGATGTACTTCGGCATTCTTTCCTCCTTTGTTGCATCTGAGATTTTAGCAGGGCGTATGTTCGCTTATTTGCTTTCTTCTTCGGGTGCGGCTGGTTTTTTGGAGATACCTGCAACGTATTCAGATGTTTTTGTCGGGATCGGCGGCAATGCTGCGCCAGGAGCAAATCCAGACATCTTCGAGTTGTTCGGGGAGAGGTCCGGCGATGGTATTATCGAGACGCAGATTTATCAGCCTGAACATGCCCCCGAAAAGGCAGTTGGATGCAATTGTCAAATCAAGATCGGCAATTTCCTTATTTTCGATACCTTCTTGTACCATCTCACGCATTATGGCAAACGGTCTGGAAGAACATATGGGTGTGACCGTTGGTATAAACTCGCTGTGTTTCGCATGCAGCATAAACGCCATTTGTGCCGGATTTGACTCAGTGAGATCAAATAAATGCGCCATGATCGCTTTACATTGATCATGGGCGGTCGCATGGCTGTTCTTAATTGTGAGAAAATCGGCTGTAATCTTTTCCAGGAGAGAATCATACAAAGCGGAGGCAAGCTCCTCTTTGCCGGCAAAATAATGATAGACGGCACCAATGCTGATATTTGCATCACGCCTGATATCTTGAATCGAGGTATTGAAATATCCTTTGGTGGTAAATAACTTCAAGGCTGTATCAAGAATAGTCTGCTGGAGGTTTGCGTTTTCAGTGGATGTTTTTAATCGCCTGCCCATCGGGTCCTCTGTGTTGGTAGGAAAAGAAGCTGACTCAAAATCTGCGCCATTTATAGCACCCTTTGCGTTGACATGGCAAATTCTTTTGCCCGCGGAGAGAGTGCCTGTCTCTGCATGCACGTGCCTTGGCACCGTTGTCCCCGCCTTGGACCGTGCGCATGACCGGCTTTGCCGACAGCGTAATAATACTTCGGCAATTATACATCACAATCCTGATGTCGGGGCACGCCTAGCCCCTGCCATTGATATGTTTAATTGCCCCCGTAATATCGAACCGTTCCCTCAAGCACCCTCAGGTCTATACTGGGCTCTGCATCACTACCGTTCCACAAACTGGCTGAAGGGAGGCATTAAATTTCCGTTGCAATTACTGTTTTGTCATGGTACAAAACGAATGTTCGTTCGGTATAAATATCAAACCCAAAACTAAGGAGGACGAGTATGCCGAAGTATGTCATTGAGAGAGAGATTCCAGGGGCAGGACAAATTGGGGCGGCAGACATGCAGGGCATTGCACAGAAGTCGTGCAGCGTTCTGAGCGAGCTTGGACCGCAGGTCCAATGGGTGGAGAGTTACGTTACAGAAGACAAAATTTACTGTATTTATATTGCTCCCAACGAGGAGATGGTGCTTGAGCATGCCCGTAAGGGCGGCTTCCCGGCAAACAGCGTGGCCGAGGTCAAACGCATGATCGATCCGACGACCGCGGAGTAAAAAATGCTGTAACCGGATATGAATTGGCGGCATAAAACTGCTGCCGATGCTGAACAGAAAAGGTCCCAGGCTAATGCAGTCCGGGGCCTTTTTCTATTTTTCCCTCAAAATAGACAACCCCATCCCCCCAGAAGCTTATATATCAAGCCCTAACCCCGCAGGCTAGAAACTGCGGGACTGGATAAACTACTTCCAACTTGCAGAAGTGTGGGTTGTCTTCAGTGATCTGGGAGGATGGCTGATGCGGAAAATAAATCTGTCCCCTTTTCTGTGTCGCCTTTTCTGCTTTTCTGCTTCGCAGTTCAGCCGTGAATACAATCGCTTGTTTGGTGCTCCACCATTACGGGACATCACGCATCTGCGTCTAATGACTGTTGGTGAGAGGACGTAGAAGTGTTGGCTGTTTCCGAGGAGACTCTGCTTTTGATGCCGCTGCTTTCAGAAATAAAAAAGCCCCTCAAACTGGTTTAACCAGAGGGGGCTAAAAGCTACTTGGAAATTTTTTCCAGATAATTAGAAACCGGCCAAATTTTGGGTCGGTTTCTTTTTTGGCAAAAGCCCGCGTACATTTGTTGGTTATGCAATTCCCATAAAATAATAGTTAGTTTCCATCCGGAAACGTAACCTGTTGTATTTGTTAAAATATTTCGCAGAAAATGGTTCAGTTTTCTCACGATTTATGGTATCCTACAAACCATAACAGGCTGTAAACATTACATATTATGGTTTTAGGGGTTCTCCTGATGCGACAAAAACTGACACGACAGATGAGCATATTTTCTGTCACGATGCGCCATGATATCGGTAAGGAACTGGCCGTATTTTCCGAGATACTTGATGCCACGCCAAAGATGCTTGATCTCGTGTACGCTGACCTGACACGAGCCTACCGCAAGGATACCGGTCGGGAAGGCATGACCGCTGAGCAGGTGCTGCGTTGTGTTGCTCTGAAGCAAGTCCGGAACCTTTCCTATGAAGAGCTTGCGTTTCATCTTGAGGATTCCAAATGCTTTCGAGCCTTTGCCCGTCTGGAGATGGGGCAGTATCCCTCGTCATCAACTCTTCAGGAAAACATAAAACCTCTCTCCGAAGAGACCTGGGAGGCAGTCCATCAATGCCTCGTGCACTATGCTCGGGAAGCCGGCATAGAAAGCGGCCGCAAGGTACGGATTGACTCAACCGTCGTCGAGAGCAACATCCACGACCCCACTGATTCCACCCTGCTCTGTGATGGCATCAGGGTTATCACCCGCTGGCTGGCAGAAGGTCATACCCTTGTTCCCCGTCCCGACTATCGCTATTGCGACCATTGTCGCGTAGTAAAGAAGCGGCTGATGGTTGTTCTCAACGCCAAGAAGGAAGAGGACCGGGTCGCGGCCTATCGTGACCTGACGCACTACGCCGGTAAGGTTGTCGGCTATGCCAAGGACGCAATCGCGGCTTTGGAGGCGTACCGGGCAAACGGCCTTGGAGACATGCTTACCGCCCTGAATCTTATCGCCCAGTTGAAGCGGGCCGTGGGCCTGCTGGAAAAGGTCATCAGCCAGACCGAGCGGCGGGTATTCCGTAACGAGAAGGTTCCGGTTTCGGAAAAGGTAGTTTCGTTCTTCGAAGATCACACCGACATCATTGTCAAGAAGAGGCGTGAGACCCTGTTCGGCCACAAGATATTTCTGACCGGCGGCGCATCCAACCTGATCCTCGACTGCCTGATTGCCAAAGGCAACCCGGCTGACTCGGAAAAGTACCTTTCCATGCTGGAGCGACACGAGAAAACCTTCAGCAAGATGCCGCGCCAAGTAAGTGCCGACGGCGGCTTTGCCTCCAAGGACAACCTGTCAACGGCAAAAGAACTGAAGGTAAAGGATGTAGTCTTTGCCAAGAAGCGTGGACTAACGGTACTTGATATGGCCAAGAGCACCTGGGTGTACAAGAAGCTGCGGAACTTCCGTGCCGGGATCGAAGCCAACATTTCCACGCTCAAACGTGCCTTTGGTCTTGACCGCTGCACCTGGAAGGGCTGGGACGGATTCAAGAGCTACGTCTGGAGTTCGATCTTTGCCTACAACCTCCAGGTGATCGCCAGGATCAAACTGGAAGCGGCCTGAAAAAGCCACCAGTCGCAATGCAAAACCACTTGACGGGAGCAGTGCGTCATAAAATTGAAAAAGAGCAGATAAAACTGGTTACAGGGTAGTTAAAACGACCGAATGTCAAAACTATCAACTGAAACCGGAGGTCCCGTGCGTTTCAAACTGGGGTTTCCGGATGGACACTAGTTAAAGTTATGATGGTTAATGTCGAAGAGATTATTGTTGTTGGCTAAGTTAGATTTGATCCGGAAAGTCTCGACAGAGGCTGGACTGTAACTTCCTCGAAGCCTCTCGTAATCGGCCGCGACCCGAGACACAGAACAGGCTGCCTGCTGGATTCAGGAGCTTTCCTTGCTGTCGCCGTCTTGCCATAAAGCCGTACGAGAGACTCCGAGAAAGCCCCAGCCCAATGAGGGATAGCTCTGTTTCGGAGTTTCCGGATGTCTAGTTAGTTCTTGAGTTGCTTTGAATTGTACATTGCCTGGCTGGACATACTGTGTCGAAATTTATGGATAGCAATCTGTTACAAAACGGGGGAGGTTATGATGATTTTTGCGAAGTTGAGGATTGGACCTAAGATGGGATTGGTGTTCGGATTTGTGCTGGTCATGATGCTGCTGATCATCTATTTCGGAATCAGTGGAACTTCGACGGTAAAGAAGTCGATGGAGGGACTGGTTACGGGCGAATACCAGAAGACTGTCTATGCCTTCAGGGCCAAGAATGCTCTCAACAATCTGGTGATTTCAATTCAGGAACTTGTCATGGTCAGTGAGCCGAATGAGATTATACGTCTGAAGAAGGCGCTTGAGGAGGCCCGATCGGATTATCGTGAGAGTTTGAAACAATTGGAGGAGCTCGAAAAAGATCCGCAGGGTCTCAAGCTTCTTGAGGTTTCGAGGTCGGAAGCGAAGGCTGCTGCCGCGGCGAATAATCAGGTTGTCGAACTTGCCTTGGCCAACAAGAAAGAAGCTGCCTTCAGTCTCTTTCAGAGTCAGGCGGGTCCGCTGACGAAAAAGCTCCAGGATACTTTCGAGGCACAGGTGTCGTTTCAGGAAGCCAATGTTAAGGCCGCCTATGAAAATGCTGTCAAGGTGTACGAACGGCAGTGCATTTTAATTGCGATTGCGGGTGCTCTGGCCTTTATCCTCGGCCTTGCGGGTGCTATCTTCCTGATCAACAATTTCGTGACACGCCTTAAACGGCTTGCTGCTTCGATGGGAAGTATTGCGGACGGCGATATTTCCACTCAGCTTAAAATATTTGCCAATGATGAGATCGGCGACCTTGGCCATGCCATCAATCGGATGCTGACTTCCATGAACGTTATGGTGGCGTCAATCAAGACTACTGCGGAACAGGTTGCCTCCGCTTCCACCCAGCTTTATGCCACTTCCGACCAGATTGCAACGGGAACGGAAGAGGTGGCAGCTCAAGCCGGCACGGTGGCCACGGCCAGCGAAGAGATGGCCTGCACCAGTTCGGAGATCGCCAATAATTGCCTGATGGCTGTGGAAAGCTCTAAACTGGCAAGTGATTCGGCATCTTCCGGTTTTGCGGTTGTTCAGGAAACTGTTGAAGAAATGGGACGCATTGCTGAACGGGTAAAGGAATCTGCCTGTACTGTGGAAAGCCTTGGTGCGCGCTCCGACCAAATTGGTGAAATCGTCGGTACTATTGAAGATATTGCCGACCAGACAAATCTGCTGGCGCTGAACGCGGCGATCGAGGCGGCACGAGCCGGTGAGCAGGGTCGTGGATTTGCGGTCGTGGCAGATGAAGTTCGGGCCCTTGCGGAGCGAACCACCAAAGCCACCAAGGAAATCGGCGCCATGATCAAGGCGATTCAGATGGAAACCAAGGGTGCGGTAATTTCTATGGAAGAAGGCGTGCGAGCAGTAGAGAAAGGCACTGCCGATGCTTCACGGTCAGGGATCGCTCTCCAGGAAATTCTTGAGCAGGCCAATGCGGTTACCATGCAAATCAACCAGATCGCCACTGCTGCTGAGCAGCAAACTGCAACGACTAACGAAATAACGAATAACATTCAGCAGATCACCGATGTCGTCCATGAAACGGCGAAGGGCTCCCAGGAGTCGGCGTCCTCGGCTAATCAGCTTTCCCGATTAGCCGATGAGTTGACCCATCTGGTGGGTAATTTTAAGCTGGCAGTTTAATAATCGGTTTGCATCAAAGCTGCATGATCGGCGTGTTTTTTTACGGATTAAGGCGAACTTAGCCTGGTTAGCATTCAAAGTACCTGTAACATGCTGAGCGATGTTTTGTCTGAAAGAAAAGGGGTGTCCCGGGTGGGGCACCCCTTTTCTTAGTTTTGGTTGCGCGCCTTAGCAGGCATAATCTCTCGAGTTTTAGCTTGATAGGTGCATTCTATGTTAACAGGAACACATCAAGATTTAAATATTTAATTAAAAATAAGCTAAAGTTGTGTCGACTCTTGACGAAAAATATAGAAAATGCGGTTTGTCTCAAGAGCTGAATTCGACAAACTTTTTATGTACTGATGCCGGTGCGGTAGCTCAAATCACACAGCCTGGCTTCAACGACAAACTAAGATAGGAGAGATGACAATGATTTTCGCCAAGATGAAAATTGGTCCAAAGATGGGGTTAGTGTTCGGTTTCATATTGTTGATGCTGGTCGTTACAGTCTTTTATGGCCTTCATAATACCTCGAAGGTCAAAGATTCCATGGCTGGAATTGTCAACGGAGAGTATCAGAAAACCCTCTATGCCTTTCGGGCAATGGATGCCCTTGACCAATTGGAAATTTCAGTCCAGAAATTGGTCTTGGTCAGTGATGTAAACGAGATTGCCCAGTTGAAAAAGGAAATTGAAGAAGCGAGATCGTCCTACCGGGAGAATGTAAAGTTGCTTTCAGGGGTCGAAAAAACCTCGAAAGGCATCGCGCTCATCGAGGCATCGACACTACAGGCGAGCCCAGCTGCGGCAGCAAACAATCGTGTCATCGAGCTTGCCCTGGCCAACAAAAAAACTGAAGCCCTCACTGTCTTACTGAAAGAAGCGATCCCTCTGACGAAAAAACTCCAAGAGACCTTTGAGGCCCAGGTTTCCTACCAGGAAAACAACGTCAAGGCTGCGTATGAGAGTGCGGAGAGCGATTTTAACCGGAACAGGCTGTTGATGATTATTGTCGGCAGCATCGCCTTTCTCCTCGGACTGGCCGGAGCGATTTTTCTTACCAACAATTTTGTCACCCGTCTCAACAGGGTTTCCGCTGCCATGGGCAATGTTGCCGATGGCGACCTTTCAACCAAGATCAATATTTTTGCCAGAGATGAGATCGGTGACCTTGGACGTGCCATAAATCGGATGCTTGAATCAATGCACTCAATGGTAACCTCCATCAAGTCGACCGCTGAGCAGGTTGCCTCTGCTTCCACTCAGCTCTATGCCACATCTGAGCAGATCGCAACCGGGGCCGAGGAAGTGGCCGCCCAGGCCGGCACCGTGGCCACTGCCAGCGAGGAAATGTCCTGCACCAGTACCGAGATTGCCAACAACTGTCTGATGGCAGTGGAAAGCTCGCAACGTGCCAGCGATTCGGCTTCCTCGGGTTTTGCAGTTGTCCAGGAAACGGTGGATGAAATGAGTCGTATTGCTGAGCGGGTGAAGGAATCCGCCTGCACCGTGGAAAGCCTTGGTGCGCGTTCCGATCAGATCGGTGAGATTGTCGGTACTATCGAAGACATTGCTGACCAGACTAATCTCCTGGCCCTCAATGCTGCCATCGAGGCGGCGCGTGCCGGTGAACAGGGTCGTGGCTTCGCAGTCGTGGCCGACGAGGTTCGCGCACTTGCGGAACGCACCACCAAGGCTACCAAGGAAATAGGTGCTATGATCAAGGCCATTCAGATGGAGACGAAAGGCGCTGTCCACTCGATGCAAGAGGGGGTTCGCGAGGTGGAAAAAGGTACCGTCGACGCGGCACGGTCCGGCCAGGCGCTTCAGGAGATTCTTGAGCAGGCCAACTCGGTTACCATGCAAATCAATCAGATTGCCACCGCAGCTGAAGAGCAGACCGCTACTACCAATGAGATAACAAATAATATCCAGCAGATTACCGAAGTTGTCCATGAGACGGCCAAGGGCTCCCAGGAGTCCGCTGCCGCGGCAAATCAGCTGTCACGCCTTGCCGAAGAGTTACAACAGTTGGTAGGAACTTTCAAGCTGGCAGTATAATACCAATTCCAGATCAAGGATGATCTCAAGGCGGCGAGGATTGAGGCTGCGAGGCGTACTGAAGAGTATGTTGAGCAGCCGAGGACGAGCCAACGCAGAGAGGGCCTTGATATGGAATTGGAATAAGGCTGAGAACAGACACACGCTGAGAGGTCTTCAGTCGGCATGGAAAAGGGCGCCCCCGCATTGGACGCCCTTTTCTTTTTCAAAAACTGCAGCACATCGTTATGTCAGCCGGTTCCGGAGAAAATTGTCAAGTTCTCGTTGCGCTTCTTCATAGTTTTCGAGGGAAAGCTTTCGATCTTCCTTCCATTCGCGAGTCTTGTAGTAAACCTTGTCATAGTAGTTTTCCAGCAACCCTTGCATGAACAGGGTAAGGTCCCACTTTTCCAGGTATCCGGCTATTTCATCGTATTTCTCGCCGCCGAGTTTTTTTCTGATTCTCAGCAAAGCGACAGCCATCTCCTCCCGGTATTCTTCCTTTCCATACTCGGTGATCAGGCGAGAGATTCGTGTGTTCATGGATGTTTCACACCAGATCTTGATGCTCTCGCCCATGACCTCGTAGAAATTACCCGGCAGGGATATCCTGCCGATTCTGCGGCTCTCTCCTTCAAGGATAACCGGTCTTCCCGGGGGGGACTTTCGCAGCTCATTCCAGAGGCTGCTATCAAAATGCTTCTGGCTCAAGTTCTGGGAAAGTCCGAGTGCACCGAAAGCCGAGCCCCTGTGTCTTGCCAGACCTTCCAGGTCGATAACCGTATAGCGATTTGTGTTTATGGTATGCAGGAAGGTTGTCTTGCCGGAGCCGGTGAGCCCGTGCAGCACCACCATGGGGCCGCTGGGTCGAAACTGCTCGAAGAATGACGAGACATGGGTACGGTATGCTTTGTAGCCTCCCTGGAGTTGAATGGTATGAAAACCACTCAGATCGAGAATCGAGGTAACTGTCTTGCTGCGCAGACCGCCGCGCCAGCAGTAGACCATTATCGGACGATTGCCGGCCATTTCTCCGATGGTTTTTACCATAGCGGGAAAACGTGCCGCGGTCATTTCCAATCCGCGTAATCTTGCCTTGTGCGGCCCCTGTTGCTTGTGGAGTATTCCGATTTCAACCCGTTCGTCGTTCTCCAGAAGCGGGACATTAACTGCACCTGGAATATGGTCTTCTTCAAATTCAAGAGGGGTGCGAACATCGACCAGAAAGTGTGAATCGATGAGGGTTTCGCTGAAAACAGCAATTTCTACCAATGTGTTTCTCCTGGAATAAATCGATTGCCAGACGTAATCGGGACCACGGGGTGATAATCGGGGAGGTGCATTCCTCGTAAAATATCGGCTGGGAGAGATGCTTCGTTTCGGGAAAGTAGACACTTCTCGTGACTGGAGTACCTAAAATCAGCCAGCCAAATTCCATTTAAATGGGCGCCGGGAGCCATGAATATTGTAAGACATATCATATGATGCTGATCTTCGCAAATTAATCCACAGTCTTCATGGTTCGGCAGTGTAGCAACGGTAAAATTCCGCCCTCTCGGCTTGCCTTGCTGGCTGATCAGACTGCGGACAAAGATCTTAATAAATAGTTTTCATCCGGAGTTTCTGGATGGAAATTAAATAAATCCGTCAAACTTGAATTGTTCCGGTCGGCATGATATATAGTCAGGGTTGAAATTTGCGCATGATTGAGTCTGTTTCAGTGTTACTGCAGGGTTTGTCGGGAGCTTTTTTCTCTATGAGGGCGGAATAGACCCGTTGTGAATTAGTCCCCATCCGGAAAGCTTCGACAGAGGCTGGGCTGGAACTTCCTCGAAGCCTCTCGTAATCGGTCGCCACCCGAGACACAGAACTGTCGACTTGCTGGATTCAGGCGTTTTCCTTGCTGTCGCTGTCTTGCCATAAAGCCGTACGAGAGACTCCGAGAAAGCCCCAGCCCAACGGGGGATAGCTCTGTTTTGGAGTTTTCGGATGAAAACGAATTATCATATGTAGGAGGTAGGTAAATGTGTATACAAACATCCGCTGTTCAGAATGATTTTCTCAAGGCGGTAGAAATCGGACGGCCAGAGAATATTGTGAAACTGTTTCCCAATTCAAAGGCGCTTCTCGTCAGCGGTAAAGTCATCGACCATGCCATGCTGACCAAAGGAAATGCCATTGCCATGGCGGCAAACGGCAGAAGCACCTTTATCATCCGAGGTGTTCTCAAGGCGGCCCAGCGGGCCAATGCCGCCGTCATCATAGAAATCGCCAAGTCCGAAGGTGGCGGCAAAGCATACTGCGCCGTGAATTACTGGAATATT
>Ga0105099_10000665_pt1 | contig 22900 bp, 14 predicted proteins | sample PPLLak3cmMay2015_2_FD_79138 | JGI IMG/M metagenome (GOLD analysis project Ga0105099, IMG submission 79138) | Freshwater sediment microbial communities from Prairie Pothole Lake near Jamestown, North Dakota, USA - PPLs Lake P8 Core (1) Depth... | ecosystem: Environmental > Aquatic > Freshwater >... | reverse complement strand
CGACAACCGCGCCCCCATCGTCCTTCTCGGGAACCTCCACCCTCGCCGAACATCCCCGGTGTACGCCGTCCGACACCGACACCATGATCGAGTAGGGCTGTTCCTTTCCCCCCATCAGCGGTCGCTTGGCCGGGACTGCGATGGACACCACGTCCATCCCAGCCACCAACTCCCGCTCCTCGTTGAGAAGCACGTCGCACCCCCACGACACCTTGATGTCGTAGGAGGTTTCCAGCATCGTGGGGTTCCCGTCGCCGTCCACCGCCTGCACCGTCAAGAGGAGTTCCTCGTTGCAGTTGACCGTCTTTGGCGCGGAGAAGGTCAGTGCGTCGGGCTTCACCGTCGCGCCCTCCTCCCCGGCGTCCAGAGGCTCGTCCGCTACGACGGCCACCACCGACAGGCACGTCGCGGAGGCGTCGAGGTTCTCCACCGCCGTCTTCGCGCAACCTGCAGGAAGCGGAGCCGTTATCGCCTCATCGAACACAGCCACGATCCTTCCCGTGGCCGACTCATAGACCGCGTGTTTCACGCCGTCCTCCTACGCGGGCACCACATCGCCGTGGATGTCGATGGAATGGTTCACCGCCCCTATGGTGTCCAACTCCAGCGCCTTGTTCGTCGGGGCGCGGTAGTCGCATCTCTCGACGTGGATCGTCTGCCGTGCCGTCAGGTACTTCGTCCCGAGCACCGTCGCGTCGTCCGCGTCCTGCACGTTGAAGGACACGGCGGCGTCCGTGCTCATGGAGTAGCCGAGGATGCGGATTTTCAGCCCCGCTCCCGGCGCGGCCTTCAAGACGAGGTCTGTCTGCGCCGCCGCGAAGTTCCCGTGGTACTCCCAGTGCGTCGCGGAGTCCTTTTCCTCCACGATGAGCCGCCCGTCCTTCGTGGCCTTCAGCGCGGTGATGTCGTTCGTCGTACCGACCGAGGTCAGCGCAGACTCGTACTTCGCTCCAAGGGCCACTACTTGCGCGGGAGCCGCCGCGTCGGAAGCCGCTTGGGCGGTGTTCGACCGTACATTCGTGTCGATGGACTGGACAGCAGACCCCTCGTCCTTGCTTGTGATCGGGTTGCCATACTTGTCCGCAAGGGGTGCATAGGTCGCGCAGAGGGAAATCTCATTGACGATGTATGTCGATCCAGAAGTGTCATCGACCTCAAAGTAGACCCGCGTCAATGCCGCTTCGCTCGGTAACGTGTTGACCGACAAAGCGTAAGAGGGGTCTTCCCACGGGATGTACACGACGTTCCAGTAAGACAGGAGACTGGATTGCGGTACGGTGAACGTCCGCTCGTTAGCTCCGGCGCGAACCCTAATTTGTAAAGTCCCATACGTAGCACCATCGACGCAAGAGAAAATAACGCGCAACTGAATGTTCCGTGCCGTTCTCGGGACCCCTACAGCTGTGAAGGTAGTCTCAATCCCGCAGTACACTCCGACGCCACTACCCGCACCATCAAACTTAATCCCATTCGTGCCTCGGACACCCTCAGAGTCCCGCGTGCCTAAGTTCGTCGCCCCTCCGATCAGATTCCACGAACCAGACGAGGTGTAGCTCCCAAGCAACACCACCTCACCCCTAGTCGGCAGAGCACTCTGGTCGCTCGCCATCACCACCGGGGCTGACCCCGACATGGCCTTCTGGCCGAGCGTCCCCAGCTTCCCGTCGATGTTTGACAGCGAACTGTTCCCCGTGTCCTGCTTCGCGGACGTGGCCAACCCTGCGTCGGCGGCGGATACGTTTACGTGCAGTCTTCCATATTGGTCCGCCTTCGATATAGCAGCGTTTCCTGCGGTGACCGTAGTGAGCGCGGCCTCGTACTTTGCCGCACCGAGGTTCCCTTTTCCCACTCCAACGACGGCATCGTTCGCATAGACGACGTTCTTCATCTCATCGACGCTAGACTCTATGTTGGATGTCTCGCTCTCGATTGTGCTGAGGGTCGCCTCTGTCGCCAATGTTGCGACGGTCGCCTCGGTGGCGAGGGTGGATACCGTTGCCTCCGTGGCTACCAGCGCGAGTGTTGCCTCTTTTGCGGTCGTGGCCTCCGTCGCGACAAGAGCCAGCGTCGCTTCTTTCGCCGTCGTAGCCTCGGTCGCCAGCGTCGCTGCGGTGGCCTCGGTCGCGAGGGTCGCTGCTGTTGCTTCCGTTGCAAGCGTTGCAAGTGTCGCCTCTGTCCCGAGAGTTGCGAGAGTGGCCTCTGTCGCAACCAGAGCAAGAGTCGCCTCCTTCGCCGTCGTGGCTTCTGTTGCGAGCGTAGCAAGAGTCGCCTCGGTAGCGACCAACGCGAGCGTGGCTTCTTTTGCAGTCGTGGCTTCGGTAGCCAACGTTGCCAACGTAGCTTCAGTCCCAAGCGTAGCAACGGTCGCTTCCGTGGCAAGCGTTGCAACAGTCGCCTCAGTAGCTAGAGTAGCTGCGGTGGCTTCTGTGGCGAGAGTAGCCACTGTTACTTCGGTGGCCAAGCTGTTCGACTGCACGAAGGCGGCGTTGTTCCCACCATCTGCCGTCACGTCGAGAATCGCCCCTCCGACTCCACCCTCGATCTTCGTGACACCCGCCGTCGTAACGGTGATCGACGCACGCATGTTCGTCTCTACATAGTCGATCGACAAGATATTGTCGATAAGGATTCCTGCAATCGCCGTTGCGGCAGCCGCCGTCGTGATTCCAATAGCAATGTAGCGAAGATCCGCCGTGTCAAAGCCCGTGCCAACCTGCGTCCAGGCTGTGTCGTCGAGGAACTGAACAGAGATTCTGTTCCACTGTGCTCCTTTCAAAGAAGCGACAGGGACCGTCACCTGCGCGTAGTTCGTAGCGTCTTTTCCCAGGCGAATGAAAACGTTCGTGACACCTACCACCGTTGGCAGGTACATCGTCCACTGAATCGCCTCCCTCGCCGCCTCCTCCACTCCGTAGTTGATCGCGACGGGCCACGACTTCTGAATCGCAGCAATCACAGCGGTTCCGTTCTTCGCGAACGACACCGACTTCGCTCCGATCCTGTGCGTCGTGCTCGCAGCGATCGTGTCCGCAGCACTGGCCGCTACAGCAGACCAGTCCGTGTAGACTTCACAGTCGTCGATGAGACGAGCTGAGGCTCCCACCGGGGAACCATCGGGATTGCAGACACCTACGGCGTCGGGGTTTCCATCGTCGTCAACGTCGACAGCAATGAAATTCGCAATCTCGTCGAGGCGAAGGTCACGACCTGAGTAGTCTTTCTTCGGCATGGATTTTTCTCCTGTTGTGGAAGTAGAAACTAACTAGGCGCGTTTGCCGGGAGGGGTAGCGCGTGTCAGTAGGCGCGCGAGGCAGAAGCAAACGCGCCTAGTTAGGTGCTAGACTGGAATGCTAGGCGAGAGAGATAGTGGAGTTGGTGGAAATGAGCTTCTGAGCAACAGCAACCGACACGACAGCCTCTCCATGAGAGTCAAAGAGGATCTGCCCGTCGAAACCAGACACGAACATTCGACCACCACGAAGTTCAGGAGCGAAGATACGAACGTTGCCGTCCTTGCTCTTCGCAACAATCGGGTCGAGGGGCTTGTTCGCATTCGTCGTGATGTCAGCAACACCCATTCGAGAGTCGGGGTCAACCGGGTCGTTGACGGCAGCAAGGTCAGGAATGTTCGGCAGAGCCTCGTTCACTCCCTCAACCGTTTCGTCAAGACGCTCCTGCGGCGTCTTCTCTTCCCCCTCAGCTACAACCTCAGCTTCTTTCTTAGCCTTCGGCTTCGGGGTCTTCGGGGCTTTCGCGTCGTCAATCGTCTTGGCCATGATGGTTCGTCCTCCTGGAGAATTTCAGCGGGGCTAGATGCCCTGCTTAGTGATCTTTGGTAAGTTTGGGTTAGCGAACAGCAAATGATCGTTGGCAGTAAGGACACGTTGCGTGGGCAAGGTGCCTTCCGGGTTTAGCTACCAACTCTAAATTCTCAAGTCGGTTATCTTCTCTGCACCCATTTTTATGGTGAACTCCCTCTTTGGGGTGTAAATACCGCCCCAAGAACTTCTCCATAACTAATCGGTGCTCCATGACGTACCCACGAGAGTTGCATTTGGGGTGAGTAGGTACGAGTAGCTGTACGTACCCTTGAACATGGGCACGACCTCCTCTCCAAGCATGGGCCTTTTCCCTTTTTGGTGAAGACCTCCGAATTTTTCTTCTGGTCTCTACCGAGTGCTTCTTCCCTAGCATGGGAGGTGTGGTACGCCACTGTACGCTCAAAGCGCGAAGGATTCTCCGCACAGTTTGTACGCCACACGCATAACGTAGCGCAATCTCTTTGGTGGTTCTTCCTAGAACGTAGTCTTTCTTGATGGATTCTTTCTGCTTAGCGGTGAACCTGTGGGGTACAGTCATGGTTCTTTATCCCTATTCTTGCTTTAAGGGTTGCCAACCGGCACCCACTGAAGCAAGCAGTGGGTGCCGGTTGGACTTCAGTCTCAAGCCGTCGCATGAGACCTTATCTACATTCTATGTAGTCCCCAACGGGGCTACATGTTCTGACTCACTTGAACTTTTTCAGTGTAGGCTAGAACCAACTCAAACCGCTGTATCCTACATTCCGGATACGTACACATTGCTCTTCTTTTTTTACAGCGAGCGCGCCAAAGAGCAAAACAAGAAAAGGATAGACGGCGGAAGAATTTGGGTACAACTGGAACTTCATCGCGGGGAGGAACTGATTCCACTCGATCGCGTCGTAGTTGGGGTCCATGTTCAGAAGGTACACGCTCGACGTTCCCGGAAGGTCCGAGTTCGTGTCGTAGAGGTTCTGAGCGGCACCCGTGTACGTCACGGTCTTCATGTAGCGACAGTCCGTCGCATCCGCCGCGTTCTTCTTCGATCGGTAGATCTTGTAGCAGGTGCCGAGAGTCGCGCCACCCGTTACGTTGATCGTCACTCGATCTCCCGCAGCCACGACCACGCTCGACCCAGCCGTTGCAACCGAATCCCCGTAGGCATTCGTCGCCACGATCTTGTAGTAGTAGGTTCCCGCGTCAGCCGCCACGAAGTAGCCACCCGCAAGGGCAGCCGCCGCGATCGAGTTGACTGTGGGAACGGTCGGGATTCCGGCGAGGCTGCCGGTGACCGGCGTGCTACCTTCCTGAAGGAACACGTCGTCCTGCAGTTCCGGTCGGCCGAACTTCGTCGGGTAGAAGTCGAACACGGTCGCGCCGTCCGTCTCTTTGCCCGGTCGAACGCGCAGTCTGTCACGAAGCAGCTTCTGCTGATCTTCCATGACCATCGTGCTCGAAAGGCTCAGAGTCGCCTTGCCGAAGTAGTTGCGGATTCTCCTGCAACCTTCCGACATTTTGTCCTCGAACGTGCTGGTCGTCGCGTCTTTGCCCCGCATGTCGATCACGTTGGTCGTGAGGAGGGCTTCGAGACCGTCGAACTGCTCGGTCACATGCGTCGCATTGCCAGTGAAGCAGTTTTTCTCCACCACACGAACGATCTGGAGCATACCGGCGTTCTGTTCGAGCGCCTGGGCGTCCTCGATGCTCTTCGCCGTCGCCATCTGGAGCGTCACTTCACGCTTGGTCTGGATGTACTTCATGTTCAGCGTCTTGCGAGCGAGCGTCTGGTTCATCGTCTGAGAGGTCCCGCCTTCCGACACGAACACGCCTTCATCCGCGCCCACTTCCGTCCGCTTCGTCCACTGGTGAACCGTCGAACCGACAGGTTCTTTCTTCAGTCGCTGGAAGAGCTTCGACTCATCCACCGAATGCAGAACGCTGACGAGAGTCGTGTCCAACGACTCGGGCATCAGCGATCGACCGCCTGTGAACGACGCCGCGTCCGTTCCGTAACCCGCAGAAAGGGCTTTCTGAAGGTCTTCAAGGACGAGATCGTTCGCAATCGCGAACCCGTCTCCCGCCTGCTGCGCCAGCACGTTCAGTGCGGCGTTTCCGTATTCCATACTCATTGCTGCTTCCTCCTTCGTTCTTTCTTCAGCCCGTACTACTCAGACTTCTTTTCCATGAACGGAATGAAGAAGTCAGGAAGTTCCTGGCCGTGATTCAGTCGCATCTCAACGACGCCGACCTGACGCGAGTCGAGCTTCTTGCTCTTCGCAAGCTCGGTGAGCGTAGCCCTCGCAACGCGAGGATCGTAGTCCGTCGCATCCGCCCCGCTCTTCTGGAACCGATCCATCAGAGTGAGCTGCCCCTTGCGAGGCTCGGGAACCGACCCGATCGCTTCGAGAGACTCATGCACGCTCTTCGTGATCTCCCCCGACATGAGAACGGCCTTCGCAAGGACTTTCAGCACGGAGTACATTGCCTCGTTGGTCTCGGCAATGTCTCGAATCTGAGTCGCCTGATCGTCAATGCGTCGATCGATTCCCTTCACGAGGGATTTCAGGAACGGCTCAACGTCCATCGCCGCCTCACTCTCGGGATCTTCCGAGACAGCCGCTTCGACAGACTTCTTCATGAACGGAGGAGCCTTCTTGCCCTTGAAGGGCTTCGACTCGTCCTCTTCGCCTTCCTCTTCCTCGTCCTCTTCCTCAGATTCCTCTTCGACCGGCGGGGCTTTCTTTCCCTTCGCCTTCACGATGGGCTCCTCAGCCACCTCGTCTTCGTTCTCTTCGGCGTCTCCACCGATCTCCGACTGAAGCTCAGCCGCCGCAGCGTCGAACGCCTTCCGCACTTCCGAACCCGCGCTCTCCTCTTCGGGAGCGTTCTCAAGCTCTTCTGCGGTGGGCTCGACAGCCGCCGTGACCGACTTCAACAGTCGCCGCGCGCGATCCATCAGTTTCATTCTTCTTTCCTCCTGAATGTGTTTGTGTTGCACTGTATCGACTGGCTAGGATGCTCAGGGTCTATCGTCCGTAGACCTGAGAAGTGCCTAGAGTGATTCCTACTTTTTCTTCTTCCCTTCGATCCTTACTGACTCTTCCTCACCAAGACGCTTCCTCGCCTCTGCCTTGCTTGGCCCCCCCATCACACCGGCCATCGCATCGGGCATACGGAGAGTGTCACGGGCAATCTTCATCGCGTGTCCTTCGGGAGTAGTGGGTTTCTCCTCACCCTTCGGCTCCACCCTAGCCACACCGCGTTCGCGCATCACCTGTGCAACGGATACCCCCCGCTCCCTTGCTTCTGCGGCAAGTCCTTGAGGTTTCGGGTCTCTGAAAAGTCCACTTCCCACAGTCGCCTCGTCCATGGTCTTCGCTGAAGGCTTCTCCCCCATCCCCTCACGCTCTTTTGCTGGAAGGGAACGGAACTTCTTTCGGGCCTCTTCCTCTTTGGGTTCTGCTTCAGCACGAACAGCGGCGTAGCCTTTGGGCCTCTCTCCTTCAGCGTCTTTTGTCTTTCCCGTGTTTCTCATAGACGAGGACATTTCCTTCTCTTCCTCCTTGGAGGGGTCCCTATCCAACCCACCAAGTTCCTTGAGTTTCTCTTTTCCCTTTGGTGTCAGCAGAGGCCAGCCCCTTTCGATTTTGATGAGGCCCTCGGACAAAAGGCGTTGGTCAAGCGTCTTGCTCCCACTGTGATTGGAGAACCATCGAACCTGTTGAAGAGCGTTTTTGGTGGCCCTCTGTATGAATGGCTCCATAGCTTTATCTCGGTACTCAGACTTCTCCCGCTCAATCTGTTCACCAGAACGGTAGGAAGATTCCTCTTTCTTTTCTCCCTTCACCTTCTCCCACTTCCCCTCCGCTACCTTCTTCCACACCTGACCCTTCCAGGTTCTCACAGTTCCCGGTGGGAGCTTCTTGCCTTTCGACAAAGGGAGTCCGTTCACGATCAAGGCTTTCTGCACCGCCTCTCGACGGGCACGTTCTCGAAGCAGTTCTGTTAGCATGACAGAACCTTTCTCACGTTCCCCTTGCTCTGCACGATGAGCCGGGCCATGTTCGGTGTCTCTTCCTCCACACCGTAGCTTCTACATATGCGCTCTAGTTCGTAATAATCGAAGTGCTTCGCCTTGCCGAGATTCGAGAGAAGGCACTTGAAAGCGTGCTGCATCCTCTCTCGCTTTTTCTTCTTCGCACCCTGGAACGACTCTTCCTGAAGAGACCTTCCACCTGTGAAGGTTGCACTGTCTGTTCCGTAGCCAGCCATGAGAGCCTTCACGATTTCCTCACGCTCTTTCGGGTCTTCGATCCAAGCCTTCTTGAATTCAGGAAAGGGCATCACAGACACCCCACGTCCACCACCGGCTACCGTCGTGCCTTCGTTCACAGCCTTTGCAGTCAGTGCCACCTCGTCCCACAGAAGCCGTGCGATCGTCGGGACTGCTTTCTGCAACGCCCTGTCGAACTTCTGCGTTCGCTGTACGACGTACCCACCAATCGAAGCTCCAAGACGAGAAGAGTTCGCTTTCGCCAGCTCCATGAGAGCTGTACCGTACTTGGTGTTGTACATGCGAGCCTTCACGAGCGTTCTGTCGTCAGCAGAGAACTTCACGTCGAGAGGCTCACCAACGATGAAGGAGGGGTCCTTGCTGATTTTGTGTTGATGGTCGTACGAGACTACCCCGACCTTGAGGAAGTGCTCTGTCTCTGCTTCAAGAGCACTCTTCAACACGACTTCCTTCTGGCTGTCCTGTTGTGGATTGCTTGCTTCGATGTACAAAATGTCCTTGTCCGTGGCATCTGCCTTGAACAGAACACTGTTCATGGTGATGTACGAGTATCCTACTTTCGTACTCATGGGAGACTCCTTCTACTGGTATCAAGAATCTTGCGTGTTTGTGGAATAGCTAGGCGGGCTGTATTCGCTTGTGTGCTTCACTCATTGAGATACGAACCCAGCGGCAGCGGCAGTGGGGATGTCGGCTGATCGCCGCCCACACTTCTCTTCCATGCCCCACTGAGCTTTTCCCCGGCCAGATTGCCGTGTCTGTGTAGGTGTCTCGGATTCTCTCTCCCCCGTCTGGTGGTGGTACAGGGAACAACCGAACGACCTTGTTGATGATCTGCTGCTTGCACACCGGGCACGCCCCCGGTGAGCCATACCCCACCATGTAGATAGGCTCTCCGGGTGTTGCCTGTGTCAGCTCCTCAATCAGCGCCCCGTCCTGCCACAGGTCTTGACTCTCTGTCTCGACGATCCTGCGCCAATCTCTGTTCCAGTGTCCGTCGAGTTCAAGGAGCTGCTGGACCATCTTTCCTCGTGGGGTTCGGTTCGCTACCCCGTCGTTTATGACGTGCAGGATGTCGTTGCGTACCTTCTCACTCACGCCCTTTACGTACTGCGCCACACGTCTCTCAGAGAATACCTGTCTGTCTCTTGCTTCTGGAGGAAGTTGCTTCTGTGCTGCTTTCGTTGTGGTAGGAAGAGCCTGCTTGATGTCCTTCAGCTCTACCTTGTCGAGGTCTACCGCGTCAGCCTCCATCCTCGCCATGATCCTACCGAGGGCAACCTGCTTCGCCGCCATCCTCTCGGCCAGGCCCTTGACGCGGACTTCGAGGTAGCCGTCAATCGCGGCCTCGAACGCATCCCAGTTTTTCTGCGACAGGATCTTTCCTGTCTCTGGAATGATAACAACCTTCGTTCCCAACCTGAAAGGAACCTCAGACTTCGCGAGTAGCCCCAACCTCTTCGCCACAAGCATCGTGATCTCTCGAAACACCTGCCGCATGTGGTCGAGGTACTCTTCCTCTGACTTCGCTACAGCCTTCAACGGAACTTCGTGCTGGGCGCTCTCGTCTTTCAACTTGGAAGGAACCCGGAGAGCCTTCGCCAGCTCTGCTACCCCGGCTACGAACTTCTCTTTCCTGTTTTCCTCTGTGACGTTAGACACCTTGAGGAGCACTTGCATCGTTCGTCCCCTTTCGCAGCGTCAGTTTCATCCGTGTTGCGTTGTCATTGTGGCCGTACTTGAGTTCGTGGTATGCGTGAAGATCATCCACCCAGGATTTCTTCAGCCGATTCCCCTCACGCTTCGGTCTCTTCGCCGAAACTCCCCTTGAGGTAGACTTTCCACAAACGAGTACAGGCACGTCGCCTATTCCTTCTTGGATTCCATCTTCTTCAAACGAGAATAATAATCCTTTAGCTCGGAAAGATGATCAAGTGCGATCCTCTTCGCCATGATGGGTGAAGTCGTGTGCTCCATCTCGACCTTGACACCCATCGCAAGCTCTTTCGCGTCTACGTCCTTTTCCGTTATCCCCTTCGACTTCGCCCTGCCACTGCTTGCAAACGAACCCAGGATCTCATACACCTTCTCTTCAAGCTCACTCGGGTCCATCTCCAGGCTGTCTGCTAGTTTGTGGACCTGTTTGTCAGAGGGGTTCGGGTTCTGTTGAAGGAACGCGAGGATGGTTGACTGAATAGGGTCGTGCTTCGCCTTCGACAGAATAACGAATCGCCATTTCATGTTCTTTCTCCTTGCCCCAAAAGTTCCAGGACGCGCAAGATGCTCTTGATGAACCCCGTCCCCTTCAAACAGGCTTCGATCAACGGAACTGCTTTCTGAAACTCCTTGTCGTCCATGAAGTGTCGAGGAGCGTACTTGAACCCGACCTTCTCTGCTTCACTTGCGAAGCGAACATCTGAGTGTGACTTCGCGTCGATCATCTGCTGGTAGGAATCAGACGACGTAGGCTTCTCGCTCCCCTTCGTCTTCGAGTACCGATAGGCAAAGTACTGGTTCAGCATCCTTGCCCACACTTCGGGTTCTCGGTTGATGTACGACGTGTACTGAATTCCGGGGTCTCCCGCCTCTTCCAAGGTAGGAACCTTTAGGGCCATTGAGGTTGTCTGCTCATAAGAGTACAGAGCCGTCCACGCCACAGACGGTTTCGGGGTAAGTAGCTGAGTCAGTTCCTCTTTCACCGCAGGAATGAGGTCGAGCATAGATCCTCGAAGAGCTTCCTCGATCTCTTCTTTGTCCCCAGCAATCGACGCACGAAACAAGACGTTGCTGATGTAGCGGTGCTGTGAAGACCTGCGCTCTTGAATGATCTTCTCGATTCGATCGTAGCTCTCTTTCGGTAGAATTCTTCCTGTCACCTGGAACATCTGGTCCATGAGGTGCCCCGTCTCATGTACAAGGCTGTCTTTCCCACGCTCATCATCCAAGAGTAGCACCTTGTCGGTCGCCTGGTAGAGAGCGTTGGCAGCACCCAATCCGCTGATCTTCCCCACTCGTACTGTTGCTCCAAAGGACTTCATCTTCTTTCCCAGTCCCTTGAAGACACCCAAGGTTTCTCGAAGACCCGCTGCCGCGAGCTTCACGCTCTTTGCAGATTCTTCTTTACCCGCTCCGTGGTCGTATTCAACATGAACCCCTTCAACGGTAGTTTTCGGGGACGTGGCTGTAGGTTCTGCTTCCTCTTCCCCTGTCCTCACCCATCGGTCAGCTTGAAAGGTTTTCCCCTTCCCATGCACCGTGACCTTTTTCCTTGTGAGACCTTCATGGGATTTCTGTATGTAAAGCATTCTCCGCATGACGGACTTCAAGAATCCCTTTCCACCCTTTTCCTCGAAGGCCCTTTCCATGTAGGGTAGAAGCGTCTTGTACTCTTCCTCGGTGAAGTAGCCATTCCTGGTCTGGTAGTATTTCTCTGCATGTGCTGAAACGAGAAGCTTATCCTTTGAACGAGTTGCTACGTGCTGCTCGAACAACCTGGACAGCATCTCTCCTGACTCACAGAGGTACGATCCATAGGAGCCCGCCTTCTTGGCGTGTTTCTTCACCATGTCGCTGTACAAGACTCGATCCTTGACTATCGAAGTTCCCTGTAGGTCTCGAATCTCCCTCATCTCGGCTTCAGTCAGACCCCCTATGTCCATGTAGCGGGTCTTCAGGTACTTCCAGTAGGCTTCTCCTTCTCTTGCAAGAGACAACCCGGCTACTACATCGTAGTAGTTTGGTGGATGCTCCCCTTTCACAAGAAAGTTCTTTGCCATCTTCGCAATGAGCGCCTGCGCTTTGGACTCGTTCTCAGAGGATGGGGGCGACACGTACCCGAGAGACAACCATCGTGAGTAGCACCCTATTTCCTTCGCCTTCTCGACCCCTTCCTTCCATGCAGGAGACAAAGACACCCCTAGTTGGTGATCGAAGAAGTGACACCACTCATGCGCTAGAGCGTTCGGTGATCGAAAGTCCAGCTCGATGTAGTTCTTGGCGGGAACGTAGACTCCCGACGCCTTGTTGCTGGGTATCGTAGTCACCTTGATTGAAAGGCCCGTGCGCTCTGCAAGATCCTTCGCTGTAGGAACTCGCTCCAAGACCTCACCAACAGACTGGTCAAGGATTCCTACCTGCGCTTTCGTAAGACCCTTACCCGTCAGCTTGATCCCCTTCAGGTTCTTGAACTCCCCCGTAGAGATTTTCTTCGCCGTTCCTTCTCTTTGCCGTTCGACCCATCTTCGCGCCAACTCATCGGCGTATCCTGGGTTCATCACGACGTTGTAGCGATACCGAGAACCCTGTGAGATTTCCCAAGAAGCTATAGTCTTAGACAAGATGTCGAACGCCCGCGTGTCCCCACTCTTCATTGAAGACTGTAAAAGACGATCGACGTACTTCCGCATTCCCGACACGGCTCCTGTAAAGTGCCTCTTTGTCTCTACGCTTCGAGTAGCGTACTTCCCTGCGGCCTCTGCCAGCTTGGGGTACTTCTTCTCTATCTCCTCGAAGTCAGGTACGTTCGATCTACCCTCCGTATCGGCCAACTTCCAAAGACGAAATGCCAGCGCGTAGTCGCTTCGCAGCCTTTGAGCAAGGAGGGGATGAATTATCGCGGCCTCTTTTCGGTACTCACGCTTCCCCACACCAAAGGCAGGAATCGCTACCGCATCAAGCAGGGCTGTTGGTTCACTGCTTTTCTGAAAGAACTCTTTCAGCCCAGGTTCCTTTTCCAGAAGGGCTTTCGGGTCCAGCTCTCCCGAGTAGGTAGACTCTTCTACCTTCGTTCCGTCAGGGTTCTCTTTCGCGGTAGGCTCTTTGAGTGGGGCAGTAGATTCAACGACGGGCTTTTCCTCTTTTGGAGTCTCCTTCGAGGATTCCTCTACGTCGGGAGGATTCTCGTCTGGTCTCTTTTCAAGATCGTTGTGCCCCTTTCCTCCTGACGTGACCTTATCTACTTCTTCCTCAGTCGCTTTCCTTCCGTAGGTCAGGTTGTAAGGGACCCATTCCCCTGTAGGAAGCTTCTTGAACGCTTGGCCTTTCCAGTAGCGAATCGTTCCTGTTGGAAAGGACTTCCCCTTTTGAAGTAGAAGGAGTCGTCGAGACTTCAGGATGAACCGAAATCTTCGCGTGATTGCTTTCAGGATCGTTTCACCGAACACCGTACGTACGGCTTCCCCGAACTGGGGCAGGATGTCCTGGGCTTCCTTCTCGTTCAGGTAGGCGTTGGAATACTGCAAGGAGAAGGCAGTGGGTGTAGAAAAAGTAACGCGATTCGGATGATCTTTCCCAAGCCTTCCCGCAGTGTACTGCTCGAAGATCCTCGCGAACACTTCCACAGGACTCGCATAGTAGTCTGCGCGAATGCCTGACTTCAGCCCCTCGAACCTCTTGATGGTTCCCTTCTCTACCAGTTCATTCCAAATCTTCCTACCGACGTAGGTTCTTGTAAAGAAGGCTCCCCCACCAACCCAACGAGAAGCTTGTTCAGTAGGTACTCCCGGTTCCAGGTTCGCTCTCTGCACGAGGTACTCCAGAGCGTGCCCCATCTCGTGCGCGAAAGATTCTCGGTATCGAATGTCAATCTCGATCTCTCCCGTTCCGTTCAGGTTGGGATGGAACAACCCACCAAACGCACGATACCCGAGCCGTCGAGGTTTGATCGTAAGCTTTGGGCCTAGAGCTTTCAAGGCACCTGGAGCAACCAACTCCAGCTCCTCAAAGGCGAGGTCCATCTTCCGTGCTTCTCTCACCGTGATCTTGCGAGACCACTTGAAGGCCCCCAGTCTCGGGAACTTCTTAGATAGCTGCTTTGGAGACAGCTTCTTCTGCTTGAACGCTTCGTCCAGTGCCCCCTGCGTGAAGGAGTCTCGACTCTCTTCTCGAAGTCCAAGCTCTTGAACGAAAGCCAACAGGCTCTCTTCAGGAATCGTGTACTTCTTCGAGTTTCGATGAATGGCGTCTCGCATCGCAGTAAGGATACTCTCTGCCGTGAGGTCTTTGTCTTCGTAGTGCTTCGCAGCCCATGTCGTGAAGGTCGGGAAGTTCTTTCCGAACTCTTTTGGTCTGAGAAGCTTTGCGGCTTCTAGCTTCGCATCTTCCTTGTGAGTTCTCTCCCACATCCTCCAACAGAAGTCCAAGCTGTTTCCAACGTAGGCTGCAACCTCTGCCGGGTATTCCTTCGCTGTAGTTATGCTCTGACGAGTCTTTTCGGCGTCCCCACCAACGAGGTCAAAAGCAAGACCGGGGTACTCCTGCTTGGTGAAGTATTCCTTCAACGGGGAAAACTCCGGTGTGGCTACCATCCTGTCTGCAAGGCTGATCGTCTCCTTGTCAGGGTCACTCTCCTTGATCCACGACTGTTTCTCACGTCGCCTCAACCACGTAGGGCCTAGATCCTGCCGAACGTACCGAATCGCGTAGACGGTTTTACCGGACTTCAGCTTGACCGGGACTTTCTTCTCTACGAGTCCCTCCCGAGATTTCTGCAAGCTCTGGGGGTGTAGCACCAAGGAATGCCGAGACTTCTCTACCTTCCCGAACTCCCCTGCCGCAGCAAGCTCCACTCGTTTCTTGTAACGAGCAAGGTACTTTTCTAGCTCTTTGACTCTTTGGTAGTAGGAATAAGCAGAAAGGGGAAGCCCCGACTCTTTGTAGCGTTTGTCTCTCCAAGAATACTCTACAGCCTTCTTCCTCTCCTCAGAGATCGGGTCTCCTTGTTTCCAAGGATAGGAAAGCCACACCTCTGCATCACCCATCCTAAGTACAGGCATCTTCTCCCCACCCTGTAGGTCAATCTCAGTCAATTCCAAAGGAGGAAGGGGCAGAGCGTTCGCCTTTTTCTCCGCTGTCTCGGCTTGAACCAACTTCTCCTGCGCCCTTTTCAACTCAGCTTCCAGTCTCTTCCCTGTCTGTGCCGCTGCCAGCTTTGCCTTGATTTCCTTCTCGATGGATTCTTTTCTGGCACAAGACACACCCACAACTGCCTGTGAACCGTCTGCCATCTTCACCGTTGCGTGGATCTCGTGAGGCTTTCCACATCGAGCGCAAGTGTTCTCTGTTCCCGATCCTGGAACTGGATGGAACTTGTCGTCGTCACCTTCTACCCAGTCCCGAGTGTCCACTACAGACACAACGTCAACAATCTCCTGCCCGTGTAAGGCTGAGGTCGAAGGCTTCTCTTCAGATACTTCCGGCTTTGGCTCTTCGATCTTGGTAGGCCCCGCTACTTCCTTCTTCGTCCTCGGGTCCATGCGAAAGTAGCCCCTGTGCTCCAAGGAAGGGGCAACGTAGACACGCTTCGCTTTCAATATCAGTTTGTGCTGTGCAGCCAGCCCACTCTTCGCTACACACAACGCTTTCGTGTCCACACGAAAGACCCTCTTCTCGGGGTTCATCACCCTCGGATAGCTGTTCCTCTCAACGAGTCCCATCACTGCCGCATCTGCTGAGTCACTGGGGACAACCGACCACTTCTTACCCTGCTCGATACCTTCCGCCCACTCATCCTCTTCTCGAATCTTCCTCTGTTTTGCCTGTGCCTCTTTCAAGAACTCTGCTTTCAGCCTGTCCATCTTCTGAGACGGGGTGTATGGTGTGTCCAAACACGCCTGTACGCATTCCTTACCTACACGCTCTTGATACTCGCTCTTCTCGAAACTCTTCTCGGTGCCCTCTGCCGGAAGAACAAGGTATTCACCCTCAGTCCCAACAGATGCAAAAATCCTTTGAGCAGGGACATACTGTCGAATCACAGGGACAGCCCCAGCAAAACTGTCTGCAACCTCGCGAGAATCAGACCAACTTGTCAAAGCATTCCCAAGTGACCCTTCCTCGACAACTCCTCGGTAGAGTGTATAGATCGGCCACTCCCCCCGTTGTGCTTTCAGTTGTTTCTGAGTCTCTCGATACTGCCCCCGAACAACTTTTCGTATTTTCTCCCGCATTACGGACGACACGACATAAGGCTTCTCCTCATCAGACGGGTCGAAAACGGGAGAGTATGACCCCGGTGTGTAGTAGACCGTACCTCTTCCCCTAAGTAGCTCATCCTTCACAGCTTCCTGTAGCAGGATTGCGCCGACAGTCCCTGTTCCCTTTCGCCATGAAAACAAAAGTGCCCGTCGCACTAGCTCATCTGATGACGAATCATCAGTCAGTATCTCTCGAACCCGTAAAAGTCCCGTCTTCGCTTTCTTCGTTCTCGGGTCATTCCTCACATACGCTTTGTGCTTCGCCGATGCGGGAACACGAACGAGCTTCGACTTCAGTATCAGCCTGTGCTGACTCGTCGGTTCACTCTTCGCTACCACAAGCGCCTTCGTATCCACACGAAAGACGCGGCGCTGTTCGTCCACCACCCTCACGAAGTCCTCGTTGACCTCGCTGATTCGACAGGAAAGCGATTCGTGACCCTTGCTCTTGATGAGTACGACCTGCCCGACGACTGGAAGGCACACGACAGGCTTCCTCATCTCGCTTGCCTTTCGTAGCACGTCGATCACCTGTATCGTCTTCGCAGGTGCTTTTTGGAGAACCAGTCTCACCCTACACCTCTATCGTGAAGAAGGCGTTTTCGTAGTTCTTCGACTTCGTAGCAAGGTCTGCCGGTGAGCTTGCGCTCTCACTCTGCCCCGCGTTCTCCAGCTTCGCGTTGCTCGATTCTACTTCGTAGGATGGACCGCTCGCACCCGCCGCGCCTTCCTCTCCTCCCTCCTCAACGATTTCAGGAGGTCCTTCAGCGCCTCCGGGTGCTCCCCCAGGTCCCCCGCCCATCATCCCCTGCTGTTGTTCCTGCATCTTTGCTTGCTGGAAAATCTGCACGACTTGCGGATTGAGAGGAAGCTGACTCCATTCCTCGTTGAAAGGTTCCTTCCCGTCCTCTTCTCGCAGTTCGTCGATCGTTGTGTCTGTTTCAAGACGAGCCTTCCGCAGGTTCACGCGAATGGTCTCGTCCTCTTTCTTGATCCCCGTGAAGGTGAACACGTAGTTGCTGTCCACCTTCATCAGGATCTTGTTGAGGTACGTCTCTACGTAGGCAAGCAATGCAGCAAGCCCCGTGTCCTTGCTCGCCTGGATTCTCGCTTCCCCGCTGTCACTCGTCAACGCCGTCTGCCATTCCGTTTTGAGTCCAAGCTCGGCAGCGTCGATCCCGAACACCGCACACTTGAGTCCGATGATGATGCTGAGGAGCTTCAGGTACTCCATGTCCCTGTTGGTCTGCCCCATCGGCTTCCAGTCGATTCCAACTCCATCCTTTCCCGAAGGAAGAATCGGTATTTTCCACTTCGCGCCGTAGCCCGTCATTTCGTTGACCCAGTGATTGCGAACAGCTCGAAGCGCCTTGTCGTCTACGTCACCCATGACGGCGAGGAAGCCCTTGGGGATTCTGTCACGAAGGAACAAGTCCCGGTTGTAGGTCATTGCGAAAAGGAAGGTCGTGATAACGTCGATGCACTGCTCGGACAGTGACCAACCGTAACCACGGTTCCGCATCCTGGACCGCTTGTGCATGTAGTCAAAGATCATCTGGTCGGGAGTGTACTGGGCAATGATCTTGTCGTTCTCTCCCCGTTGGACGAAACGAATGTCGTCACCTTTCAGTTCAGAACCCCGCATCGTTCCCGCTGCCATACCCCGAGGCCGCATCTCACTCTTCTTGTCAGTAGGCATTGCGCGAACGATCGTCACCGGGTCTACGTACCAGAAGTCGTAGACCTTCCCGTCTCTCGTTCTACGGATCTCTGTAGCATTCTGGTCGTACACAAGCGCGTCACGAGTCAAATACTGTACGAAGTCGGCAAGATCATCTTCTCTATCGGCTACGTACTCGTGGCCGGTTTGCATCATAAAATCTTCGAGTTCCTTTATCCGCTTCTCGTGTTTACCCTTTGTGTCCTTGCCACCTCTCGGTTGGATCTTGAACCCGGTATCGTTTCTCTCGACGGCTACTTTGCAGAAGGGGCGAACTTGCTGGCAGCGTTTGTTGATAATGGCGTTGATGAGAGAATCAGACTCGGTCATGCGCTCGATCACGTTGAAACTGACCTTCATTACCCTGGACCGTACGTCGCTGGAAAAAGGTAGGAAGTTCGCGGAGGTCAACTGACTCGCGACCTCCATCACCCTCCCGTAGTTGGTTGTCTTCGCCATGATTCTTCCTCATCCTGAATTGAAGTTACGGCGGACTCTTTGGCATCTCGAAGGCATCCTTTCCCTCTTCGGGAATGCAACGATGTTGTGATGTTCGAGGTACCAAAGAGGCCGCCGTTAAGCGACCTCTTGAAGTTGTGTACGAGACACAAATGAGGCAACGTCCTACTTTCTGTAGGACTGCTTGCTTACGCTAGAACCCTACGCAGGAATTCCGGTGCTCATGCCCGTCGTGGTGAAGTTTCCACCCCACGTATCGGTTCCACCCGTGGCCGGGATGTACTCAGCCGCAGCAGCCGAGTACGTCCCACCCATGTAGTTCCCGGTCACGATGTTTCCGATGCCCGCTCCTGCGAGGTTGATCTTCGGCTTGCAGTTGTAGCCAAGAATGGTGCTGGTCGCGAGGAAGGTGTTCCCCTCAATGACACACCCACGAGACCCACCACCGAGTCCACCAAGCACAAAGTCAATGTACTTGTCACACTCGATGAAGGTGTTCCCGATGATGTGGCACCGCTCGACGATGTTGAACGCCGCTCCCGTGGTTCCAATCGCGAAAGCGGTGTCACCCGCAGTGTGCAAAACCTGGAAGAGGCAGTCTTTCACCGTGCAGTCGAACGAACCACCGAGGAGGTCCAACCCGCCGAAAGTGGTTCCCGGAGTCTTCGCGGCGAAGAAGCAGTTCTCGATCGTCGCTTCATAGCCGAGGTTCGTCGTGCTCGCCGCGTTGAACGAGAACACGCCCGTCGTCTCGTCTCTGTCGTACTGGTACGCCACCGTCACGCCAGCCGCTACAGCCGTACCGCAACTGATTTTGAACCCAGAGAGCGTGAACCCACGGGTGCGAATCAGAAGCGCAGACTTCGTAGCAGGAGTCGCCGGGTAGATCCTCGGCATCGACCGACCGATTCTCGCTCCGATGAGTCGAACACCGTAGTTCCGTCCATCAGCCGCGCTTCTGGTGATGAGGTCTTCGCCGTAGTCTCCAGGAGCCACGACCACCGTGTCATGCGCCACGCAAGCGTTCAGCGCATACTGAATCGTCTTGAAGGGCGTTTCCCACGACAGTCCGTCGTTGCCGTCAGAGCCGAGTGCTCCACCACTGACATAGTAGACGTTGCCCGGTCCCTCGAACGTGTCGAGGGCAACCTGAGCCTTTCGTAGTGCAGTGCCGATCGAAGAGTTCTTCGCCGCACTGCACATGTTGTCCAGGCGACTCGCCTGGGTTTCCGTGATAGACATAAGCCTATCCTCCTTGTGATGATTCTAGGTGCCGCTTTGCTGCCTACTCTCTACTGAGAATGACAGGGCGGAGTTGTTTCTGTTGAATTGAAAGGCGACTAGTCTTTCGTTGAAGCTCGACTCTTGTCTTCTGCCAATCCCTCACGCTTGATCTTGTCGGCTTCATACCGAGCCCGCATCATAGCCGACCCTCTCAGCGTCCGAATGATCTCACTCCGTTCGTCAGTCGTACGACTCTCCGTCTCGACGTTGTGCCCAAACATTCTCTTGGCTTCCGCAAAAGCCGGTCCAATCATCTCCTTGTAAAGGTCCTCAGAAGAGAATCCCCGAGTCTCCTTTGCAATCTTCTCAGCCAGAGCACGAACGTCCTTCTGTACCCCCGCTTCGAGGTCTCGCAGGATGCCTGCTTTGAACTTCTCAGAGAGACCACTCTTCGGCTTCTCACGCCCCTCTCCCACATTCGCCATGACACGCGGTATGATGTCCTTGACCTGTTCGGGTCCTGAATGCTTCGCTCGATGCTCCAACGTCCCCGGTCTCTGTGCCGCTGCTTCAAAAGCCGCCACATCCTTTTTCTTCTGACCCCAGGTGGTAGACTCACCCTCTTTCCCGAAAGCACTGGGGTACTTCGAGCGAAGTTCTTCGCGTTCCTTCTCGGACAGAGGCTCGGGCTTTCCTGTTTTCTCTCCCCCACGTTCTGTAACCTTACCCGACGAATCGGTAGTCTTCCTGGGTTCGTGTCGCTGAATGGACCCCTCCCAGTATTTCTCGACTTCCTTCTTCGCAGCGTCTTGTTCTTTCTGTTCCTCTGGAGTTCTCTCTTCTCCCTGCCTCACCCACACCGTCTGTTGAAACGACTTCCCTCCACGGTTGACGGTTATTTTCTTCTGTACGAGGCCGGGTCGCTGTGCTTTCTCCAGCACGTCACCGTGGAAGATTGTGAAGCCTGCGAGGTCGAGTTCCTGGGTAGCAGACTTGCTGAGTGTGATTTCCCTCTCCTCGCGTCTTTCCTCTACCTCTTCCACTGGAGTAGCCTTCGTCAGTTCGTTGAGTGTTCCCTTCCTCGCTTTCGACAGCACAGACTCTACAGCGTTCCTGCGCTTCATCACTCGAAGGATGTCAGAATTCATACCGATAGACTCCTTTTCCTCTTCGCTCCTAGATTTCAAGGAACGGTCGATAGCATCCTGCGTAGGCTTCACCAGTTTGTGAAAGGCTTCTGTTGGAGTCTTCCCATAGGCTTCCTGTTTACCATGAATAGCAGAAGGCACCGTCACAGTGAAGCCTTGAGCGCCTTCCTCCTTTTTCCGAGACCAATCCACTTCGATGTTGGCCCCCTTGCCGTAGGCTCTTTGAAGGCGAGAGTAGACCGTCAGGTAGTCTTTCCGCATTTCAGGAGACAGGTTTTTCACCACAGGACGAAGTTCCTTCGGAACACCCTTCTTCTCTTCACCCTTCGACTCATCTTTGGGAGCCGTACTGTACTGTTCGTACAGCTCATCCGCATACTTCTTAGCGGCGGGGTCCAGCCTCGCGTAGGCTCTAGAATCGAAAGGAGAGTGCGCTCCTACCGAGTGCTTTCCTACATCTTTCTTCGGTTCGTCCGTCTCTCCCGGTTTCCATCCACCCCGTTCATGTGCGATACGAAACGCAGACTCTTCCTGAGCGTACTTCTTGCCTTCAGGACTCTCCTGAAACTCCTTGTGGACTCGCTTCGCCGCTTCAGGACTGTAGCCAGTCTCCCCTTTCGGTTTCCCCCTCTTGTCGTACGAGTTGTACGCCTTGACATCCTCGTCTGCTTCTTTGCGTTCCTTCGCAAGGCGCTTTTCGTGTTCTGCTAGAGTCTCTACACCCTTCCCCTTCGCTTCAAGGTGGGCTTGCGCCTCGGGTTTCATCTTTCCCCCCAACGGACCCCAACCTTGATGAGGCTTCGAGGGGTCTTTGTCCATGTCCCATTCCCCTTCGCCGATCTTCCTGTACCGAACCCCACCCCAAACGTGTACGGTTCCAATCGGGAACTTCTTCGACTTCTCTACCCTCTCCGCTCCGTACAGCGTCACCGCCGATACGGTTCGTCTTCGGTTTATAGCACGCATCAAGTCGTTGCTCATCACGGTCCTCTCTCCTACTCCAATGGAGTTCCTATCAAGGTTCTCTGTATGTGACTTTGCGACGAACGCTTGTTTTGCTGCGCTCACGGCTCGCCCTACTCTCTGTATGAAGCCAGGTCGTTTCGCAGGAGGGGCCTGTTGCTGCGCCGGTTGCTGTTGTTGAGCCGGAGCTTGAGGTTGTGCTTGAGGTTGGAGAACCGCTGGCTTCGGAGCCCACGGTGCCCGCACAACGAAAAGCTTTTCGTGGAATCCACTCTCCAGAATCAAGGTGTTTCCGTTGTCTGCAACGTCAACCAACAGAGCCTTCACGGTCTGCCCTTTGGAATCACGAACGGTGAGCAAGTCGTTTGTCGTTTTGATAAGACCTGCATGGTAAAGCCGCTTTCGAGCTGCTACAGAACGTGCTCCTCGCTGAGCAAACTCCTTGTCCTGGTCCGCAGACTCGGCTTCTGTGAGGGGCTTCTGCTTTTCCCCACGAGTCCATTCTCCTGGACCCGTCTTTGTGTAGCTCCGCGCGAAGAACTTCCTCGACTCTCCTACCGTACCCTGATCGTGCGTGGGAGACTCTTGAAACAGCTTCTCGTAGTGCAGTTGTCTCTCCGTCGGTTCTTTGCCGCCACCAACTTTGTACTCACCCTCGGACGGACCGGCTGGAGTAGGCTTCTCAGAAGCAAACAGCTTACCCCCACTCTTACCAGGAGGCGCAGACGGTGCCGCCTCTTTCGCCTCAGCCGTTCCTGGAACTGCCCAACGACCGGGAGCGACTTGTTGAAGAGCTGCTGCACCTTCCTTGGCAGCAGGTTTCTGTGTAGATGAAGTCTTCGCCTCACCCCCACCTTTACCCGAAGGCATCGGTGTCCACGAACCGTTCGACTGCTTCTGGTATCGAGTACCGTCCCACACTCGAATCGTCCCCACAGGGAGTACAGCACTCTTGAAGACTTCCTCAACAGAGCGCCTTCGTCGCAACACTCGAATTAGATCAAGGTCCATTGTAGTTCCCTTTCCTACTTCAAGGAAGTCCCGACAGACTTCCACTCAGGTTGGCTCCTCAGTCCCTCGAATGTTTTCTTTGCTTCGTCCCCATCTGCCGACATGAGCTGGTAGGGGTGAACTTTCGCCCCAGCCGTTCCTCCTGGGCCAAACTCTCGTGAGTAGAGTCTTCCGTCTTTCTTGAGGTAGTATTCAACAGACCATCCGTTGTCTTCAGTCTTACGAATCATTCCTACAACAGGAACACGATCCATGAATCCCTTGGTCCCTTGAACGAACTCGCGTTCTTCAGGAGACCTACCACCGAT
>Ga0105099_10000664_pt1 | contig 22908 bp, 28 predicted proteins | sample PPLLak3cmMay2015_2_FD_79138 | JGI IMG/M metagenome (GOLD analysis project Ga0105099, IMG submission 79138) | Freshwater sediment microbial communities from Prairie Pothole Lake near Jamestown, North Dakota, USA - PPLs Lake P8 Core (1) Depth... | ecosystem: Environmental > Aquatic > Freshwater >... | reverse complement strand
TATTTTATATAATCTAGTCATGGAAAAATTATATACCCAACACCAAGGGGAGGTTGTGAAAATGGACAGTCAGTTCAAACATGTAATGGCAATTGCTCTTGATCCTAGGACTCAAAATAAAGAGGGTATTATCCGATGTATTACAAGTAGAGAAGGTGATGTAACAGTAAAAGGATATATAGATAGAAGTGAAATCCATAAAATTAAGGGAAATTTATTGAAAGGTTTTGATATAAAAGAAAAATTAAATATAAAAAATGATGAAAGAATTATAAATAAATTAATAGATAAAAATTTAGATTTTATTGGGCTTGAAGATCCAGATATTTGGATAGATAAAGAAAATGATTTAATTCATTTGTATTTTACATTACCATTAATTAATAAATTTGATCATTCAAAGAATAAAATACATCTGGGGCATGCTATGGGTAAAGATTTGGATAATTTAGAAATGACAATGCCAGTATTACAAGCGGACAGTATTGGAGGGGCAAAAGAGCTCTCTATTGCACCGATAAATAAAAAGGGATTAAGATATAATCTTGTCGAATCTAGTAAAAAAGAAGAAGATTTTAACTATTCTGTTATTAGAGTTGCTATTGCAAAAGATATGGGGAAACAATGGGAATTTGGAGAGATAGTATTTCATCCAAAAGAACATAGTATTCCTTGGATTGGCGGGCATGCTTCTCCTGGTCCTTTATTCTCAAAAGATTTTATAGACGTAGGAGAGGGGAAATTGTTGGGAATTATAAATGGACGAGAAGCTAATCAAAAAATGGCGGATGGAAAAACAAAATATGGGGTGTTCTCTGTGGGGTTATTTATTTATGATTATGAAAATGGAAAAATAGATTGGGTTTCTAGAGAACCTTTTATTCAAGATAGTGAAGCAACTACAATAACGTTCGCCAGTCAGTTCATAGAAACAGAAAAAGGTAAAGGTATTTTATATGCTCACGTAGATGATTCTTTTGTTAGAGCTTATACACTAGAGGCAGAAAAAATAAAATTATTACTGCCAGTAAACAAAAAACTGCTAGGTCTTGCCTAGCAGTTTTTTGTTTTTTATATAACCTTCAAACTCTCAATCATTAAGCTCTTTTCGCCGTTACGTTCGGTGACTTTGCCTTTAAGGGCGATAATATTGTCATTTATTAGTATATCCTTTACTGTTTCAAAAAGTTTGCTAAATACTACGGCTTCTATGGTTCCTGAAAAGTCTGAAAGTTTAAGGAAAGCCATGCGGGTGTTGGTTTTTGTTGTGACAATTCGTACATCATCTATGATGCATGCGACTGTTACAGGAGTATTCACTTTTAATTCTGTTTGAACTTTTTTTATAAGTGTTCCAAATTTTTCAATTTTTTCTTTATAAGCATTAAGTGGATGGCCAGAAATATATAATCCAAGTAACTCCTTCTCCCAAGTAAGCTTTTCTTTTATGCCAGCTTCTTCTTGATTGGTTAGAGAAAGTTTTACCTCTATCCCCCCAATTGCTCCAAAAAGAGAATCTTGATTGGAAGAAGTTTTTACCTCCTTATTAAATGTAAGCAATTTCTCAAGGTTGCCTATTATCATATTTCTTTCAGCCAAATCATCCATAGCTCCAGATTTAGCAAGTGCTTCCACAGATTTTTTATTTAAATTTTTATGATTAATTCTCTCAAAGAAATCTGCAAGTGATTTGAATGGACCTCTTTGTTTACGTTCTTCTATGATAGCATCGGCAATATCTGTTCCTAAATTTTTTATTGTATAAAGTCCAAAACGAATTGATCTCCCCGTTGTATGATCACTTCCTTTTATAACAGTAAATCCGCCGAAACTTTCATTAATGTTGGGAGGTAAAACTTCTATATTCATTTTCTGACATTCGTGAACTATTTCAGCGACTTTTTCAATGTCCCCAGATTCAGAAGTAAGAATAGCCGTCATGTATTCTACTGGGTAATTGGCTTTCATATATGCTGTCTGATAAGCGACTCGCCCATAACTTGCAGCATGAGCTTTGTTGAATCCGTAAGCGGCAAATGGTTCAATAAGCAACCAGAATTCCTGTGCCTTTTTTTCTGTCATTCCATTTTTGACGAAACCTTCTAGGAGTTTACCTTTTTCTGCCTCCATGACTTCTGGAATTTTCTTTCCCATTGCTTTACGAAGTTTGTCTGCTTCAAGCCAAGAGTAACCAGCCAGTTTGATCGCTGTCATCATGACATCATCTTGATAAGTTATAACTCCATAAGATTGATCAAGAATATCTTTAAGGCGAGGATCAAGATAAGTTATGAGTTTTGGATTGTGTTTTCTTTTAATATATTCAGGAATAGATTCCATCGGTCCAGGGCGATAAAGAGCCACCATAGCATTGATGTCATGGATCGTAGTGGCTTTTAGTTCTTTCAAATAGTGAGTCATCCCAGAACCATTAAGTTGAAATAAGCCCATAGTTTCTCCACGAGCGAGCATTTCAAAAGTTTTTTTATCATCAAGAGGAATTTTATTTATATCAATATTTATATTATGTATTTTCTTTACGAGTTTTACCGCAAGTGCAAGGATAGAAAGATTTCTGATTCCTAGGAAATCAAACTTTGGCAAACCCGCATCCTCAATACTATACATATCGTATTGAGTGATTATGTTTCCACCTTTTGGATCAAATTGAATTGGAGAGAATTCGTAAAGTGGTTTTGGTGCAATCACCACCCCAGCCGCATGGACAGAAATATGACGAACACAACCTTCCATTTTTTTTGCAAGATCAATTATTTTTTTCGTGTCGGGTTCATTTTTGTAGGCTTCTTTTAATTCTGGAATAAGTTTAATTGCATGGTCTATGGTCATCGGCATTCCCTGAGAACCAAGAGGTACCATAGAAGATATGCGGTCACCGATGTTGTAAGGGTAGCCCAAAGCGCGAGCAACGTCACGAATAGAACCCTTTGCCATCATCGTACCAAATGTTCCAATCTGTGCGACCTTGTCTTCGCCGTACTTTCTTTTTGCGTAAGCGATAATTTCATCACGTCTGTTGTCGGCGTAGTCCATATCGATATCGGGCAACGATGGACGTTCAGGGTTTAAGAATCTTTCAAATGGTAATTTGTATGTGATAGGATCTACATTTGTAATACCGAGTAAATAAGTAGTGAGAGAACCAGCGACAGATCCTCGAATGTTTGTATAAATATCATTTTCGCGAGCGTACTTAAGCAAGTCTCCAACCACCAAGAAATATGTCGGATATCCTTTTTGTTTAATAATACCGAGCTCGTATTCGAGTCGGTCTATGTATATTTTTGTCTGTTCTAAGTCTCGAAATCGGAATCCATCATATACTAGTTTTCTTAGAACTTCATCTGCTGTTACTCCTTCTTCGATAGGGAAATCAGGGAAGTATGCTTTGCCAAGTTCAAGATCATAATTCTCACATAAGTCAGCGACGATTTTTGTATTTTTTACTGCCTCTGGAATATCTTTAAAATATTTAAGAGCAGTTTTTTCATCAATCAGAGAGAAATCATCAGCTCCAAATTCTAATCCTGTCCCTTCTTTGCCTCCGATCACTCCAGTGTTCACAGCTAAGAGTGTGTTGTGAGCATCGTGATCATCTATACATAGGTAGTGAGAGTCTTGTCCAGCGACAACGGGGATTTTGAATTTTTTACCGAGAGCAATTATCCCATCTCGTAACTTTTTATCATTTTCTATGTGTGGATGAGAATGAACTTCAAGAAAATAATTTTCTTTCCCAAAAATTTCTTGATGTTCTTTAATGATAGCTTCTGCTTTTTCATTATTATCAGCAAGAACAGATTGAGAAAGTTGACTTCCCATACAACCAGAAAGGCAAATAATTCCTTCATGATATTCGCGAAGTATTTCTTTGTCCATGCGAGGTTTGTAATAGTAACCCTCAAGGTTTGCAAGAGTGACAAGATGCATTAAATTCTTGTATCCTTGTTTATTCTTGGCTAGTAGTGTTAAGTGATATCTTCTATTATCTACTCCAGGCTCTTTGTCTTTCCTTCCACGCTCTGCGATATATGCTTCTACTCCGATAATTGGTTTGATACCAGCCTTTTGTGCTTCTTTGTAGAATTCTATTGCCCCGTACATATTGCCGTGGTCTGTGATGGCTAGAGCATCCATGCCGTTCTTTTTACATTGTTTTACCATGTCGGGGATTTTAGATAGTCCGTCGAGTAGAGAATAGTGAGAGTGGGTATGTAGGTGTATAAATTGGGAATTGAGTTCTGTCTTTTCTTTTTCCATTTTCTTAGTATAGCAAATAAGGTATGATAGCTCTATATGGACAAACCGTACAAATATATTGTGGGAATCGATGAAGTAGGCAGGGGGCCGATAGCGGGGCCAGTGGCTGTGTGTGCTTTTGTAATAAAAGATGATTTACTTTTAGTAAATCAAAAAGAGAAAAAGTTGCCGAAGTTGAAAGATTCAAAAAAGCTTTCAAAAAAGCAAAGGGAAGTTTGGTTTGAATACTTGAAAGTCGCAAAAACCGAAGGCTTTTGCGACTACTGTGTATCATTTGTTTCTTCGGAAAATATTGATAAATTTGGAATTACAAAATGTATACAAAAAGCATTAAATAAATCTTTAAATAAAGTCGCTACGCAGGGCTTTCAAAATTTTCCCCGCTTTACCCAGAGTACTGGGGCCTACACGGATGAAAATTTTGAAAGCCCTGCTTCGCTTGCTTCGTTCCAGATTTTTCTTGATGGTGGATTAAAAGCTCCAAAAGAATTTGTAAACCAAGAGACTATCATAAAAGGGGACGAGCTTCACCCTGTGATTTCTTGTGCTTCAATAATGGCAAAAGTGATGCGTGACAGAGTGATGATGAATTTTTCAAAAGAATATCCTGAATATGGATTCGATAGTCATGTCGGTTATGGGACAAAAGCTCATTACAATGCAATCAAAAAGCACGGGCAGACTCCGATTCACAGGAAAACTTTCATACATTAAATTATTTGACTATCTGAGTCAGAAATGCTTTAATTAATAAAACCTAAAAATTAAAACTATGGAAAATGTTGTAACTCAAAAAGAAGTTCTTATTTTTATTGCTTCCGTACAGGAAATAATAAGAAGAGGAGACAACCGCGGATCATTTGGGTTCGCGTTTGAAATAGATTTTTTAAATAAAAAATTTGTTTTAACAACAAAAAGTCATTATTATTTTTCAGCAAGTAATAAAAATGGAAAATTCTATGAAGGAAAATTTTATGGCTCAGATGTTGTTGCTGCGACTAATGAGTTTATAAATTTTTTTAATGCAGGTGGTAAAGGGCAAATAAGGGGAGAAGATAAAGAAGGGTACAAATTTAACGCTAGTTTCAGTTTGAATACTGAAACTAATGAATGGTATGTTGATTTTCATCGCGACTCTTTTTCATATCATGAATAAAATTTATAAAAGCCAGACAACTTAGTCTGGCTTTTATTCTTTAAAATACCCTTATTTATCAATACTTTTAACCATAAGCGTGCATGCTTGACAGAATGCATATATTTATGCTATAATACCCATTATGGAAAATATAACAAAAAAATTAATAATTTTCGGAGCAATTATTTTCGCATTCACTTTTGCAAATAATGCTTCTGCATATTATGGACATTATGCTTATTCTACTGATCCAGTAGAATATCAATATTCCACACCTTATTATTATCAGCAACCTGTAAATATAAATCCTATTTACCCAACTTATTATCAACAGCCTGTAGTCTATCCGACAACTACCACAACCACTACAACAGCTAAACCAAATACTTCCGTTGTAAATAATTATTATTATCAGACAGCACCAACTACAAAAACCACTACAACAAATACAACATCTAACACTACACCTACACTTATCCCAGTTAATGATGCAAACAATGCAAATTCTAGTAATGGTTTAGGAGCTTCTGCTTATAATGGATATAGTCAAACAACTGGAAATGGCATCACTGCACTTTCACTTCGTGGATCTGGTAGTTTTATGCCTAGTTCAATATGGCAATGGATATTTACAGTAATCTTAATTTTAGTAATTATTATTTTAGCTCGCATGTTTATACACAAGCCAACTCCAGGAGAACATTCTCACGCTCACTAAGAATATAAACATTAAAAAACCTCGACTTACAAGTTCGAGGTTTTTTAATTAATTTCTCAAATATTTTCCAGCGACACTTAGGGCAAATGAGGATAATATTATAAATATATTTATAAAAAATAATTTCTGTATTATTCCCTCATTATCAGGTCCACCGATTAATATCATAATACTACCTAAGATTGCAAAGGTAATAGAAGCTATAATAAATACTTTTGTTGCTATTTTTTGCATGGTTTTAGTATAGCAATTAAAACAGAGTCCGTAAAATAGGGGAATAAAATAAAAAAGGTCGCTACAGATTAAATAGGCGACCTTATTTTTTAAGTAAATTATGAGAACCTTTACAAAATTTTCCCAGTATCAATATCACTACGAATTTTCGCTAAACATTTTTCCAGATTTCCTTCAACAAGAGTACCACCCTTGAATCTCATACCGAATTCCATCATTAAATTAATGGAGGCTGTAAATTGTGTACCTACGATAAAACCATCTCGATCAATGATAATTTCTCCCTTATTGGAACATTCATAATTTTGCATGACTCGTTCTTTAAAGGGTATCAATTTATCAATATAACCATACGATGGTTTACCAAGAGCATTGCCATAACCAAGTTCATAAGCTGTACCATCATCTATGCAAGCACCCCTGAATTTATTGCAATTTGCAACGATGATATTAGCTGAAGATACTTGGTCCGTGTTCCCAATATAGATTTTTCTCCCTGTTTCTTCATTATCTATAAATGGGGTAACTTCGTTATCAAAAGGATGAAGTGGTATAAAACCGTATTTTAAACACAATTTTTTTTGGAATAGGGAATATTCCAAAGCATTAGGCAGGAAAACATCTGGTCCAGCAAGATAAAGTTTCACTTTTTTCATTGTATTAATTTTTTCAATTAGTACTATTTTTCTTTCACATTACATTTTTCAATCTGTAAAGTCAAGGGAATAAAATACCATCTTTTTAGAGAGGTTTTAATTTGATTGCTTATTGGGATGATGTTCTAATAGTTATAATAAAAAGAATTTGATAAAATCATCTTATGACTTCCAAAATACCAATTAGTATGCCACATAAAATGCCACAGGATTTACGAAGAGCTTTGTCCTCGTCTGCGGTGAAAGGGGTATGGGATGATATTACTCCACTCGCACGTAATGAATGGATATGCTGGGTTATATCAGCTAAAAAAGCAGAGACAAGAGATATCCGCATAAATAAAGCATTGTCAAAACTTAAGGGTGGAATGCGCCGACCATGCTGTTGGGCGGGGTGCGGGCATAGGGGATAAAGAAATAGAGTACTACTTTTTCACAACAACAATAGTGCATTTCGTAAGAAGTGCTGCCATTGTCCCTACTGCAGCTAAGGCTGGAACAAGAATAGCACCCACTGCTCCAATATTTAGAGGAATAGTCACTATTTCTTTTCCTTTCTCGTTTTTGATAATTATCTTACGAGCATTACCTTTCTTAATTATTTCCTTAACCTTTTTTAGTACTTCTGCCCCAGATACTTTAAATTCTTCTTCATATTCATTCTTCATAGATATATTGTAACATATATGAAAATGTCTGGGCTCCAAATTTGGAAGGATGTGGGAATAAGTATAATTGAAATAGAAAATAAAAAAGCCTTTCCTTTTGGTTGGGCTTTAATTTTAGTAACTGAGAAAACTTTGTTTATAAATCGGCATATGTGGCACAAGTTGCAACAGCATCTTTTACTGCTTCACCCAGACTATTACCTTTTCCAACTTTTGAACTACTACCCGGTATTCTAAACCAAATTTCATACCTGCCGGAAACAAAATCAGTTTCGTAATTTTTACCTCTGAATAGTTTAGTAACATTGATACCCAATTTATTTGCCATCAATTTAAGATCAACATACTGGTCAACACCTCCAGCTTTTTGAGATAATTTTTTACTCAATTTTGTGTATGTTTCTTTTATACCTTCTACTTTCTTTTTCATTTTTATAGAATTTTAGTTTAAACAATTTCCTAGATACTAACATATAGTAAATATTTGTCAACAATAATCCGTGGGTAGGGTATCTTCCTCTACGAGGACAGTATACCTTTTCAAATAATTCGGAATGAATTCCTCATTATTATAGAAAAGCTTTTCGCTCTCTACCTCGCGAGTGAAGCAGTTCACTCGCTCACGGAGCAAACGAAAACACCCTCTTTCGAGGGGTTTTCTTTTGCTCCGTGGGTAGGGATCGAACCTACGACCAATCGCTTAACAGGCGACCGCTCTACCGCTGAGCTACCACGGAATGTTTGTTCGTGGTAGCAGAGCGGAACCGCTGGTCACAAGTATTTTTCTACTGAAAAATCTCGCGACCCCGACTCGGCACCTTCGTGCCTTGCGCCTTTGAAATGTTGAACACATTTCAACTACCACGGAATGTTATTTAATTGTCGAATATCTACTATAAAGCAGATGTGGTTATAATATCAAAAAAGTCTATAAAAAGCAAAATATATTGAATAATGTTATTAAGGTTTTTATTTGCTAATTAGCCTTAAAAGTAGTAATGTAAAGGTAAATTAAAATCTTAAAGAAATGGAAGAAAGAAAGATATTTTTTTATTTCCCTGTAAAAAATTGGAAGTACCAAGAAATTTGTCCCGATTTTGAAAAAGGGTTATTTGTCCCTGTACCTATCTCTATTGATGATTCTGTTGATCTATTATTAGATGGGCGTGAATTTACCTTTTTCGGATTTTCTGGAAAAATTAACTTAGATAGTAATAGTTATCTTGATGAAGGGATCTCCCTGGAAGATCTTAGAGTAAAAACCTTTAAGGACTTAATACAGAGTCTTGAAAAAGAAATTTTTGAAAAATACACAGATGAAAAAATTGTGTATATGATGATTGAAATGAAAGAAGGAAAAAGTAAAATAAATTCCTCTTTCCATTTAAAATATCAAATTTTATTAAAAATAAAGTAATTGTTTAAAATGTCGCTTTTGCCTGAAAGCGACATTTATTTTTTGTGTTATTAACTATTTTAATGCTATAATTATCTAATTAAATTATGATTAATAATAAATTTATTTTATACGTTCGGAATTTTATTTTTGGTTCAGAAGATAGTTTGGTCTCTACTGTAGGATTGTTGGCGGGGGTTGTTTCTGCTGGAGTGGGGCAGAAAGATATAATAATTTCTGGAATAGTTTTGATTTTCGTGGAAGCTTTTTCTATGTCTATTGGTAGTTTTTTGTCTGAGAGGACAATAGAAGAACATTCTCCTAATTATAAAAGAAAAGAAAGTAATTCTATGTTAGCTTCAGTGATTATGTTTGTATCATATTTCGTTTGTGGTTTTATTCCACTATTTCCTTACTTTATTACTACTGTAAATAAAGCTTTTTGGTGGTCTATTGTAGCAAGTACAATTTCTTTATTTATTTTAGGAATAGTAAGTGCCAAAATTCTTAAAACAAAAATTTTAAAAAATGCTCTTAGGATGACAATTATTGGTGGGCTTGCCATAGGGTTAGGAGTAGTGGTGGGGATACTTTTAAAGTAATTGATTATTTTTAGGCTTTTTTCAATAAAGTGTGTTATACTACCTAAGTGTTAAGTCACAGGAACAAAGTCGAAGTTTCAATAAACTAATCAAATATATCTCATATGACAGGAACAATCAAAACTCTCACAAATAAAGGATTTGGATTTATAGCTCGCGAAGGTGAAGCTAAAGACCTTTTCTTTCATTCAAAGGAGTTAGTTGGCGTCACATTTGAAGAGCTTCAAGTAGGGGACACAGTCTCTTTTGAAGTTACTCAAAGTGAAAAAGGACCAGCTGCAACAAAAGTATCTCGTGCATAATTAAAAAAGAAAATACTCCAAGTTTATCGTTTGATGAATGAGGGGTATTTTCTTTTGTGTTATTTATAAATATAAAGTATAATGAAGTTATATTAATAATAAAAAATATTTATATGGCAAAAAGAGCAACATCGCTTCATCCTCATAAGAAGTCAAAGCATTCTAAGAAAACAGCAAAACGTCTAGCCGTTAAAAAGGTTATGCTAGGGAATAAAAGAAATAAGAAAAGTGCTATTGGTAAAAAGAAAACAAAATAGAATTTATTCTAAACAACAAAGCCCTAAAAGGGGCTTTGTTGTTTTTCTTGACAAAAGTATAATATAGTTATATACTTGCAGAGTAAGTTGTATTCTCATTGGTTTCTTGCGCTTGTTGCGCTATATAACGCCTTATCCCTTCTCGGAAAGTCTTTATCGGAAATCTTTAAGGGAAAAGGGTCCTAGTCCGTCTTACTTTTATTTTTATAGACTAGGGAAAATATTATGTATAAACAATCAAGCCGAGGCGGAAGCCAAGGCAGTGGTTCGCGTTCAAGTGGATCTAAAAATAATTATCGTGGCAGACAAAGTTTTGGTCGTGGAAGGTCAAATAAGCGTTTTAGTGGTGGCAGTTCAATAAGCCATTCTCGTTTTATTTGTAAAGCAGATCCTATCTTAGAATCTGCTCCATATATGCCAATAAATAAATTCGCAGATTTTAAAATAAATAATGCGATAAAAACAAACATTTATAAAAAGGGGTATGTACATCCAACTCCAATTCAAGATATGGCTATTCCTCATGTCCTTTCTGGTCGTGATGTTATAGGTATTGCAAATACTGGAACTGGTAAAACAGCGGCTTTTTTAATTCCTTTACTTGATAAAATTATAAATAATCCTCGTGAAAAAGTTTTAGTTATCGTACCAACTCGTGAACTTGCAATGCAGATTAACCAAGAATTAATGGAATTCAGAGGAGAGCTTAGAATCTTTTCTGTTTGTTGTGTTGGCGGTGTAGGAATTTCAAATCAAATTTATGGATTGCGTAGACCTCATAATATTGTGATTGGTACACCTGGGCGTTTGAGAGATCTTGTTGACCGTAGAGTTATTAATCTCTCTGAATTTCGTACTATTGTTCTTGATGAAGCAGATAGAATGCTTGATATGGGATTCGTTGCCGATATGAGATTTATCATGGCAGGTATGGCACAAAATCGTCAGACTTTGTTATTCTCAGCGACTATTACAAATGAAATTGATAAATTAATCAAAGAATTTTTAAATAATCCAGAAAAAATTTCTGTAAAAACTAGTGATACTTCACGCAATGTTGATCAAGATATTGTACGTGTGCCTAATGGTGGCGACAAGGTTGAACATTTAAGTCTTCTTTTATCTAAAAAAGAATTTTCAAAAGTTTTGATTTTTGGTCGCACCAAACATGGTGTGGAAAAATTATGCCAACTTTTGGTTCGCCAAGGTTTTAAAGCAGAATCTATCCATGGAGATAAGAATCAGAATAGACGCGCGAGTGCCCTCAAAGCATTTCGTGATAATCATAGTCAAATACTTGTCGCTACTGATGTAGCTGCTCGTGGACTTGATATCCCAAACGTAACTCATGTTATAAACTTTGAAGTTCCTGCTACTTATGAAGACTATGTACACCGTATTGGCCGAACTGGCCGTGGTAATCAAATAGGAAAAGCTCTAACTTTTGTGAACTAATTTTTAATTTTATTTCCATGTGCTATAATTAACCCATGGAAAATTTTAAATTTATATTATTCTCAATTTTTATTTTAATCGCAGTTGGTTCTGTGGGGTATTGGGCATTTTCTACGATAGAATCAGGAAGTGATCATGTAAATAACGAAAAACAAAAGTTACTAGAGCAAACCAACGAAGAGCTGGCTAAAAAGGTGACCGATTTAGAAAGGCAAATTAGCCTTCTTTCTGCAGAAAAAGAATTACAAGATCAAAAAGAATCTGAACCAATAGAAGAAGAAAAGGAACCTGTTGTAACTCCTACTACACAAACGACAACTTCAAAATACCAAACTCTCATTAATGATTTACAAAAGCTTGTAGATGGTAATATTTATTTGAAACTAAAATCACAAGGAACAGCAGTTGGAACTTTGCAGAAATTTTTGAATATATACAACAACACTTCCAGTAAAATAGACAATGATTACGGGCCAGGGACAGTAACTCTAATAAAGAATTTTCAGAAGGCTCAAGGTCTAACTGTGGACGGAGAATCTGGACCAAATACTTACAAAAAAATGATTAGTTGGTTGAAGAGTCACTAATCAAAATAGATATTGTTTTAAAGTTATATTTTTTATGATATTATATTTACTATAATGAGTAATATACCTGTTTTCTTATCTTTGTTTCCATTTTTAGTTTTTGTTTTTTTGTTGTTCATAAAAAAGACTCAACTCCTCTGGGCTTCAGTTATAACTCTACTTATCTACACATTCTTAGCTATATTCTACTGGCAAATCATACCGTCATTTTTGTATGTGTCTTACGGTAAAGGTTTTTTCATTGCTTTAGATATTTTTATTATTATTCTGGGGGCTATATTTTTTCTTGAAATATTAAAAGATTTAAAAATAATAAAAAATATTTCTTACTATTTGGAAAGTTTTTCTAAGGATTACAGAATTCAAATCATTGTCATCGCTTGGCTGTTTGAAGCTTTACTTGAAGGTACTGCTGGTTTTGGGACGGCGGGGGCTATTGCTGTGCCACTTCTTATTGGATTAGGTTTACCGCCTATGAGGGCACTTATCGTTGGGCTTTTGGGGAATAGTGCTCCTGGGGTTTTTGGAGCAGCAGGGACACCAATAAGAGTTGGATTTGCGGGGCTCTCCACTTCTTCAGTTCCTTTTATTGCTTCACTTTTAAATATTGTTGGGATTATTGTTCCTGTTTTTATGCTTTGGATAATAACAAAAGGTAGACCAAATAGGAAAAAAGAATTTTTTGAAGCATTGCCTTTTGCTATTTGGTCGGGTATTGCTTTCACTATTCCTTCCATTTTATTTGTTTCATTAGGTCAAGAATTTCCAACTATATTAGGGGCAGTTGCAGGTTTGATTCTAGTGGTGATAACAACCAAACTAGGTATATTTGTTCCTAAGAATATTTTCACTTTGAAAGATGAAAAAGAAATAATTCACACCATGAGTCCATTCAAGGCTTTCTTTCCTTATATTTTATTAATTATATTTTTGATTTTAGGAAAGATAATTTTAGGTAAAGTTGGTGTACCTATCAATCTTGGCTTTAATTATAATTTTAGTTTATTTAATCCAGGATTTATTTTTATAATCACTGGTTTTATTATTGCATTTTTATGGAAAAGCGGAAGAAGAATTTTCTCTCAAGCCTCTCTTGTTTCTTTAAAAGGGGCAGTTGGTCCATTCTTGGTGATAATATCTATGTCTGCTATCGTGCAGATAATGATTCTATCTAATAATAATTTTTCTGGTTTGCCTGCTGCTATAACTCTTATAGCTAAAGGATTTGAGACTTCTCTTTTGCCATTCTTCGCTCCATTTATAGGAGCATTTGGAGCTTTTGTTACAGGAAGTGTGACGGTTTCAAATATTATGTTTGGGCACTTTTTTAGTACAGCAGCTTTAGATCTCGGCTTTAATCCTCAAATTATTTTATCTTTAGGAGTTGTAGGCGCTGCGGCTGCAAATATGATTGCTCTCGCTGACATATTAGCAGCTGAAGCAGTCGTGGGGATTAAAAATTCTGAAATCCATATTTTAAGAGGAGTTATTATTCCTTGTTTAACTTGTCTTCTAATATTTGGTATTATAGGAATTATTATTATAGGATGATACAATCATAATATGAATATATTTAAAGTTATTTACAAATATTTTGATAAATTAGAAGATAAAATACGAAGAAAATTAACACACTTTCCACTTCTATATGCATTTATTGGAAGTATTGGAATTGTTTCAATTTGGCGAGGGATTTGGGTGATATCTGATAATTGGAATTTGTCAGGATTTGAATCTTTATTCTGGGGAATTTTAATTACAATGTTAACAGGGCTTTTTGTCTCATTTTTTATTGGAGAAAATATTATAATTTCTGGATTAAATCAAGAAAAAAGAACAGATGAAAAAACAGAGGAAGAGATAAAAAAAGATAGAGCTTTTTTAATTGAAATCAAAAAAGATATTAAAGATATAAAAGAATTTATTACAAAAAATAAAGAATAAATTATTCTTTATGAAAAGGTAATTCTATAAAGAAAGTGGTGCCTTCATTAAGGCCGTTGGACTTGGCATAAATTTTACCACCATGTCTTTTAATTATTTGTTTGGACATATATAATCGCAAACCCATACCATCTGTATTCATAAGTTTTGCTTTTTGGTTTCTATAAAATCTAGAGAAAAGCATCATTTTGTCTATAAAACTTAATCCTATTCCTGTGTCGCTTATATAAAATACAAGCTTCTTATTATTAGAAATACAATCTATAAGAATTTTCCCATCTTTAGGTGTGTAAGAAATTGCATTTTCTATAATGGTATCAATTACGAAAGAAATTTTTTTTAAATCAACTGTCAGAAGGGGGATATCTTTGAATGTTGAAACTTGAAAATTAATATTTTTCTTGGTGATTTTATCTCTATACTTACTTATAGATTTCTCGGCTATTTCTCTGATAGAAATAGCTTGAAAGAAATATCCAGAAATATCTTTTATATTTTTTATACCAACAAGAACATCGACTACTCCGAGTATTTTATTGGATTCGTTGTTTATAACTTGTAAATATAAAAGCTTTTCATTGAGAGGGATATTTTTCTCTAATTCTTTTATATGCCAAATTATGTTTGTAAGAGGTGTACGAAAAGAATGATTAACAATAGAAATCATTTCATTTTCCAGATTATCTTTTTTGGCAATAAAGATAATATATCTAAAACAAATATAAAAAATAGTAATAAAAAATATACTAGGTATCATCCATGTTGGCAGATTGTTTAATAATATAATTTGGCTACTATTAAACATCAAATAGAAAATTGTAATTATGTATAGAGTTAAAAACAAAATTTTTATAAATTTTAATATTTTATTCACAATTATATGATACCGCAGATAAACTTTTTTGTAAAAGCAAAAAGAGTTATAATGTGCATATATGTATATAAAGGTAAAAGTTGAAGCCGGAGCAAAAAAGGAAGATATAAAGAAGAAAAATAAAGATACATATATTATTTCTGTTCGTCAAAAAGCAGAAAGGAATATGGCTAATAAAAGGGTTTGCGAGATAATGGCGGGTCTATTCCATATCCCTATTAAAAACATTCGTATTATTAGTGGGCATCAAAGTCCAAGTAAGATATTATCAATTAATTTTCCTGAAAATTTGTTATATTGAGTACAATATAACAACAGCACTCGGACACTGAGCAAATGAACTGGTATTCATTTGCTCATGCTCCTCACTTGTTGTTATAATAAAGTTATTATTAATTTAGCTTAGATAAAACATATGAATACAAATATAAAAGCGACTAATATGGATTTAACAGAGGCAATAAATGATTATGTGAATAAGCGTTTGTCTGTGATTGAGAAATTTGTTAAAGAAGGGGAAATGAATGCACATATTGAAGTAGGAAAGACAACAAATCATCATAAACAAGGAGATATTTTTAGAGCTGAAATTAATATTGAAATAAATGGATCTAAATTTTATACTTTTTCAGAGAAAGAGGATCTTTATCAAGCCATAGATGATGCAAAAGAAGAAATAGTTCGTCAGATAAAAAACAGCAAAGACCGCAAACAGACTCTTTTTAAAAGAGGAGCAAAAAGTGTAAAGAAAATGTTGAAAGGAATATCAAAAAGAAATCCATTTACTTCTAAATATTAATTTTGTTTTAAGAAATCTTCATAACTAATTTCTTTTTTACCTTCGGGGGTAACCTTTTTAATTATGAATTGGTCATTCTCAAATACAGCTTCTTTTATTTTAATGCGGATGTTTTTTCCATGTTTTTCTTTAAAGAAATATGTTCCAGGCCAGCCATAAAAAGCACGGTATTTATTCCAGTTTGTGATAGGATCTCCGTTTGGATTTATTTCCCCATCTTCTTTATTTATTTTGGTGCAATAAGTTGCTTTTGATTCATCTTGAGGTTTTGGAATTATACTTCTGTCGATAATTTTGGGAATAATATCGCAAAGTAAATCACCTCCTAATTTTATTAGTTTCTCTTTTAAATTATCTTTTGTTTCGGTAATATTTATTGGAATTTCTTTTTCTGCTAATATTGGACCGCTGTCTAATTTGAATGCCATTTGTTGAATACTTACTCCCGTAATGCTATCTCCATTTAAAAGTGCTGATTCGAAAGGTGAAGCTCCTCTGTACTTAGGAAGTAAAGAGTAATGTATGTTTATCGTGCCAAGTTGAGGTGCGTTTATAAGTAATTCCGGTAATATTTTCCCATAAGCAACAACGATAGATAAATCTATATCTAATTTTTGAAATTCATTGATGAATTCTTGGTTTATTTTTTCTGGTTTAAGACAGGTAATACCATTTTCTTGTGCCCAATTAGAAACGGAACTTTGGGTTAAGTGTAAGCCTCTACCTGCTGGTTTGTCAGGAGATGTAATTATAATTGATGGTAAATAACCATTATTCTTTAGGATATCTAGTGTTTGGCTAGATAATAATGGTGTGCCAAAAAATGCAAACTTTAATTTATTCATAATATTTATTAAGTTAAAATTTCGTGCAAATCTTTTGCTTTATCGATAAAAAGGACTCCATCTAAATGATCTGTTTCGTGTTGGAATATATGAGCAAGTAAACCTGAACCATCTTTTGTGAATTTTTTGCCGTGCTCATTGTAGGCTTCGACTGTGGCACGTGTAGCTCTGCGGACTTTACCGTATAAAGGCCTGACAGACAAACATCCTTCCATCATAAATTTTCTATCCTTGGAAGTTTTTTTGACTACTGGGTTTATGAATACCATATTAGGTTCTTTTATCTTTTGTATATTTTGATTTTCTCCTTTTATGAAGGCTTCATCGAACACTCTTCCGGAAACGATAAATATGCGTAAAGATACTCCTATCTGAGGGGCAGCAATAGCAACTCCATCGTATTGGCTATCAAGAGCTATACTCATATCCGAAATAATTTTTTGGATTTTGGGTTTTGTAATATCAGAAATAGGTACTTCTTTTGATATTTTGCGTAGTACTTTATCTTCACTTTGAACTATGATAACCATAATTATTTTATATTTTTTATATATTCTAATAACTTTGGAAGTTTAACTGTTTCTTGAGATCGATTATTCATATCACGGAATATGACAGAATTTTCTAATGCTTCTTTTTGCCCAAAGATAATAGCGTATTCCATCCCAAGCTTTTCAGCGATAGCAAGCTGAGCGCCAAGATTATCTTTTGAGATGGATTGAGCTATTGGAATTTTCCCTTTTCTTAATATTTCAATAACATTTAAAGATTTTAATTTAGCATCAAAACCAAGTTGGATAAAATATATTTTTGGTTTTTTGATAATACGAGGAGAAAGTTTGGCAAACCAAGGAGCTTCTATAACTCTATCTACTCCGATAGCCATACCGACAGCAAAAATATCTTTTTTGCTTCCAAGTTGTTTACCTAAATAATCATAACGCCCACCTCCTGCTATTGTTATTTTTTTACCTGTTTCTTCGTCGTCTATCATTATCTCTACAACGGTTCTGGTATAATAAGATAAACCACGCACCAAACATTTGTTTATGTTGTATGGGATTTCCATTTGCTCTAAATATTCCAAAACTTCTTTAAAATGTTTTTTACAATTTGGGCAAAGATGCGAAAGGGTGTCCGGAGCATGTTGATTTAACTCAATTGTCTTTTCTTCTTTGGAATCAAGAATACGAAGAGGGTTAGTTTTTAATCTCTCACGATCAATTGCTGGGAGAACATTTATATTTTTTTTATAATAAGAAATTAATTCTCTTATATAAGAAGCTCGGCATTCTTTATCTCCGATTGAATTTATATCGACTGAAAGATTTTGTGCTCCTGCTTCTGTGAGGATTGTCCAAGTTGTTTTGATTACAAGAGCATCAAGAATACTTTTTTCACTACCAAGAACATCCATATCGAATTGATAGAATTGTCTGTATCGTCCTTTTTGTGGATTGTCGTGTCTAAAACTTGGTCCGTAACTATAAAGCATGACAGGTTGAGGAAGAGCTTGCATCCCATGCTCTATATAACTTCGCATTGTCCCCGCAGTGTGTTCTGGACGAAGAGCTAAATGATCACCACCTTTTGTTTTAAGTGTGTACATTTCCTTGTCTACAATGTCGGTCCCAATACCGATTGATGAAGTAAAAACTTCTTCGTATTCGACGATTGGTGTTTCTATTGGTTTGAATCCGTAATATATGGCGATCTCTTGAGCTTTTTCAAAAAATCCTTGGAATTGATAGTATTGATTATCAATAATATCTCTCATACCTTTTACTGAAGATGGAGGCTGTCCTTTGTTTGTCTTTTTCTTTTCCATATTATTATTTTATTTCTTTATAATATCCTGGTAAATAATCTATCTTTTTCATTGGGAGAAGTCGTAAATATGCTCTACCAATTATTAATTTATCCGACAAGACTCCCCATGTGCGAGAATCAGAACTTCTATTTCTATTATCTCCTAATACAAAATATTCTCCTTCATTTGTTTTAAAAGTAGTATTTGTATTAAATTCTTCACTTATGTATGGTTCATCCAAAACAAAACCATCAGGATTTTCTTCATTTATAATTGTAATTTTACCATTCTTAATAGATATTTCTTCGTTAGGCAAACCGATAATTCTTTTTATGAAAAATCTTTTAGTGTCATTGGGGTAACGAAAAATTATAACATCTCCACGATGTGGGTTGCCTAAGTTGTATGATAATTCGTCTACAATTAAATATTCACCATCATTAAAAGTAGGGAACATGGATTCTCCGCTTACGACGAATGGTTGAGCGACAAACATTCGTATCGGTATAACTATAATAAGTGCTATTAATACGAATTTTACAAGATCCCATAAGCTCTCCAAACCATTCTGTAATTTTGTTTTTACAGAGATTTCATTGTTATTATTTTCCATATGTTTTTTATTTTAACACACAAGTAGTATTGACAGAATAGGATAAAATGTGTTGTGTTGATGTTTATATAAAGGTCGGGTTTGAAATAGCTCTTCTCGGAGGGCACGGATATTTTTCTGCTGAAAAATTCCTCGTGCTCGGCTCGACAGCCTCCCAAGTCCCTCCTCAAAGACTATTTCAAACCCGACCTTACTTATGCTATTATAAAATTATGTTACTAATAGTTGGACTTGGAAATCCAGGAGAAGAATACAAAGAATCTCGTCATAATACGGGGAGGATTATTTTAGAAAATATTTCAAGGAATAATGATTTTTCTGAGTGGAAGAATGATATGAAATTAAAATCATTAAAATCTCGTGGCGAAATAAATAATGAAAAATTTGATTTTCTTTTACCAGAAACTTTTATGAATAATTCAGGTAATGCAGTTTGTCAAATAATTGATGACAAAAAGAAATTGAAGAATTTAGTGGTTGTCTATGATGATATTGATTTACCACTTGGAAGTTTGAAAGTTTCTTTCAATCGTTCATCGGGTGGACATAACGGCTTAGAGTCTGTAATCAAAAAAGTAAAGTCACCAGAGTTTGTCCGTATTCGTATTGGTATTGCACCAAGTACTCCATCTGGAAAAACAAAGAAACCAAAGGGGGAGGAAGCAATACTTAAATTCTTACTTGGGAAATTTAAAGAAGATGAATTAAAGGAATTAAAAAAGATTTCAAAAAAAGTAGCAGATATTTTAGATATGTTGTCTACGGATGGAAAAGACAAAGCGATGAGTATTTTTAATTAATAATTACCAATTACTAATTAATAATTTAAATACAAATACTAAAATAGCACCAAATTCACTTTGTGAATTTGGTGCTATTAATTAGTAATCAGTAATTAATAATTTGTAATTACAAGATTATTCAGCTTTCTTTTCTCCATCTAAATACACAAGAGTCATTCTTTGATCTTTTGGTTCAAAAAGAGTTATTTGGAAATTATATGTTTTACCAAGTTCCAAAGTTTTCTTTAGTTTTTCTTCAGAGCCAAATCCTGAATTATGTGCAAGACCAGCAACTCCTTGCTTGATAGAAACAAGTGCTCCATGTTTATTGAATTTAATCACAACTCCTGAGACGATGTCGCCTTTCTTGAGAGTATTTTCAAATTCTTTCCATGGATTTTCTTTTAATGCTTTGATTGAGAGAGATATTTTACCATCTTTTACTTCAATTATTTTTGCTTTTATTTTATCTCCAATCTTGAACATTGTTCTTGGATCTTCTACTAGACCCCAATCAATTTCAGATATATGTACAAGTCCTTCAAGTCCTTCTTCGATTTTTAAGAATACTCCAAAATCAACAATTCCAGCGACGGTGCATTCTATTTCATCACCAACTGCATACTTACCGACAATTTCTTGTCTTTCTTCTGGGTTGTTGTCTTTTTCTGAGAATATAAGTTTACCTTCTTTTGGAAGAGCTGAAATCATCACTACACTTATTCTTTTACCAATGAGTAATTTGAGAGCTTTCAAAATTTTATCTTTATCTGAATCTTCTACTCTTGGGTAATGTTCACTCTTAAGTTGAGAAGCTGGAAGGAATCCTGCAATACCTTGCCATTCAAGTATAAGTCCGCCCTTGTTTGCTTCTTTGATTGTGAGTTCCATCGGCATTTTTGATTTGATGGCTTTCTCGGCTTCGCTCCAAATAAGAGCTTGCTTAGCTTCTTTCAAGGATAATTCAATATAACCTTCTTCATTATCTGTGCCGACAACTTTTGCTTTTACAACATCACCAATATTTATTTTTTTGATAATATCTTTTGCGTTTATGAATTCTCTTCCGTAAATTATACCTGTTCCAAATGGAGCAAGGTCAATATAAACAGATGACTTCTGAATTGAAATCACAGGTCCTTCTACAAGTGAATCCACTTGTGGGGGAACTTCTGCTTTATCAAGCATTTTACCAATACTTGAAAGTTCTATTTTTGCATTTTCTGCAATACTATCTATAACATCTTTATTTTCGTCTTTTTTCATAATATTTTAAACTTCAGCCTCTTCGGCTGATACGCCGTTGAGGCGTAAAAAAAACCGCGTTTCGCGGCGCAGATTGATTTTCTTTGTTTTGTTTGGCTTCCAAATCAAAATAAAGGGTTAAATTCAAACTGAGCTGATAATGTGTCTACTATACTATATTTCTTATTATTAATCAATAGATATTGAAAGTATTATCTCTTCCAAACTTCTTAAAAATTTGCTATAATAGAAGCATGATTATTACATATTTAGGAAAGCAATTTTTCAAAATTGGACAAGGAAGTCTAACTGTCGCTTTTAACCCTATAAGTAAAGATTCAAAATATTCTGAAAAGGTTTCTCGCTTCGGCTCTGATATTGCTCTTTCTACTGTTAATCATCCAGATTATAATGGTTTTGATATGGTTTCTCATGGAGAGACTGTGCCTTTTGAAGTGAAAGGTCCTGGTGATTATGAAGTTAAAGATATTTTCATAAAAGGAATTATGACCAATACTGAAATCGGAGGAAAGAAATATATCAACACTATTTATTCTCTTTCAATTGAAAATATTTCTTTATGTTTTCTTGGGGCAATATCTGATGAAAAATTAAATGCAAATGTTCGTGGGCAAATAGAAACTCCAGATATATTGTTTGTTCCTATTGGTAATAATGATTTACTTGGTCCACAAGAAGCGTACAAGCTTGCTGTGACTATCGAACCTAAAATTATTATCCCGATGGATTACGATGAAAAGACATTAAAAGCATTCTTAAAAGAAGCTGGACAGGAAAAAGTTGAAATAATTGATAAGCTTACAATTAAAGCAAAAGAATTAATCGGTCGCGAAGGTGAGATTGTCGTATTATCATCATAACTTTTTATTTTATGCGTACATATATAAAAAAATTACAATCTAAATCTGAAGAATCTCGAAAGCAAATACTAGTCGGATCTTTAATTGTGTGCATGTCTATCGTGGGAGTTGTTTGGGTAAGTAGTTTTGGTTATAAATTTGGTAATAATAAAGAAAGCACCGTCAAAACAGAAGAAGGAATGAAACCATTTGCTCTTTTTGGTCAAACTATTTCAGATACATATAGTAACGTGTCAGCAAGTGTCGGTAAGATTTCATCAATAAAAGAATCTAAAAATAAAAAAGGGGAAATAGAAAAACAAGTAGATCTAATTCCTGTAGAAAATCAATAATTTATGGCTAAAGAAAAAGAAGAAGAAATAAAAAGTAATCATATAAATGTAATTCCTGTAGAAATAAGTACAGAAATGAAAGATTCATTTATCGACTATGCGATGTCGGTCATTACTGATCGTGCGTTACCTGATGTTCGTGATGGTTTAAAGCCAGTTCATAGACGTATTCTATATGCCATGAATGAAATGGGTCTTACTTCTTCTTCTCGTTTTCGTAAATCTGCGGCAGTAGTCGGAGATGTGCTCGGAAAATATCATCCTCATGGTGATGTGGCTGTTTATGACACCATGGTGGGAATGGCTCAAGATTTTTCTTATCGTTATCCTCTTATTCATGGGCAAGGAAACTTTGGCTCTATTGATGGCGACGGTGCGGCTGCGATGCGTTATACAGAAGCCAAAATGTCCAAGATCTCTTCATTACTTCTTTTAGATCTTGAAAAAGAAACTGTCGATTTTCGTCCAAACTATGATCAGACTCGCAAG
>Ga0105099_10000663_pt1 | contig 22923 bp, 16 predicted proteins | sample PPLLak3cmMay2015_2_FD_79138 | JGI IMG/M metagenome (GOLD analysis project Ga0105099, IMG submission 79138) | Freshwater sediment microbial communities from Prairie Pothole Lake near Jamestown, North Dakota, USA - PPLs Lake P8 Core (1) Depth... | ecosystem: Environmental > Aquatic > Freshwater >... | reverse complement strand
GGATCACTTCCGCCACCTGATCCCCCACGGTAAAAACAGGGTTGAGGGAGGTCATAGGCTCCTGGAAAATCATGGAGATCTTTTTCCCTCTGATTTTCCGCATCCTGGATTCAGGCAACTTGAGAACATCGATTCCATCGAAAAAGATCTCACCCCCCGCAATCCAACCCGGCGGCATTGGGATAAGGCCCATGATGGAGGCGGCAGTGACGCTCTTGCCGCAGGCGGACTCTCCAACCAGGCCAAGGGTCTGTCCAGCCTTAATGGTAAGGCTCACGTCATCCACTGCCTTGAGCACAGCGCCGCGAATGTTGAAGTATGTTTTCAGATTGCGGATGTCCAGGAGGTTTTCCACCACTTAGTCCCTCAGCCTTGGATCAAGGGCGTCACGGAGCCCGTCGCCCAGAAGGTTGAAACCCAGCACGCCCAGGAGAATGGCGATTCCGGGGAACGTCATGACCCACCAGGCGCGCAAAATCATGGCCCGGCCTTCCGCGATCATGGCGCCCCACTCCGGAATGGGAGGCTGCGCACCGAGTCCCAGGAAACTGAGGCCTGCGGCGTCCAGAATGGCGGCACCGAATCCCAGGCTGGCCTGGACAATCATGGGGGCAAGACAATTGGGGAGAATGGCATTGAAAATCACCCTTCGATCGCTTGCTCCGACGGCTCTGGCGGCTGTCACATAGTCCTTTCCGAATTCATCCATGACCGAGGCGCGGACGATCCGCGCGAAACGGGGAATGTTGATGATGCCGATCGCCATCATGGCATTCGTGAGGCCGGGCCCCAGATAGGCGACGATGACAATGGCCAGCAGGATGTGAGGAAAGGCCAGGATGATGTCCATGAAGCGCATGATCAGGTTGTCCAGCCAACCCTTGTAGTAACCGGCCAGCGCGCCGAGCAGTGTTCCAATCGTCAGAGCGAGACCGACACTCACCACTCCAAGGGTCAAGGAGACGCGCGCTCCATAAATGAGCCTGGACAGGATGTCGCGACCGAGGTCGTCGGTGCCGAGCCAGTTCTTTGTGGCCCCTCCCTCCTCCCACACAGGAGGTTTGAGCTGATCATAGAGGGCGTTCTCGATCGGGTCGTGCGGGCTGATGACCGGCGCGAAAACAGCGGCTGCCGAAAAGAGGGTGATGATGATGAGCCCTGCGAGGCCTGTCTTGTTCTTGAAAAGCTTTTCGACCTGGTCAAAAAAAGGATGCCGATCCTCAGGATTCCTCATCCTGGCCCAGAAAGAAGTCACTGATCCGGCTCGTTCATTCATATGAATCTTCTCGAAACAGTTTCAAAGGCTCACGGCTCCCCCTCACCCTGTCCTCTCCCCCAAGAATGGGGGAGAGGGTTGGGGTGGGTCACTTCACACTGATTCTTGGATTGATCACGGCGTAGAGCACGTCCACAATGAGATTCACGATCACGAAGGTGGTGGCCACCAGCAGGGTCCCGCCCTGAATGACCATGTAGTCCCGTTTCACCACCCCGTCGAAAAGCCACTTCCCCACCCCCGGCCAGGCAAACACGGTTTCCGTGAGAATGGCGCCGCCCATGAGGATTCCGAACTGAAGCCCGATGACGGTCACCACCGGGATGAGTCCGTTTCTCAGAGCATGCTTGAGCACGATCTGCGGTTGGCTGAGCCCCTTGGCCTTGGCCGTCTTGATGTAATCCTGTCGAAGCACCTCGAGCATGGAGGATCGGGTCATGCGCGAGACGATCGCAAGAGGAATCGTGCTCAATGCAATGGCTGGCAAAGCCAAATGCATTAGCGCATCGCCAAGGGCCGCCCAGTCGCGGGCAAGGACGGCGTCGATAACGAAAAAATTCGTGACGATCTGAATGTCGGTCTCGATGCCGATTCGGCCAGACATGGGGAACCACCCCAGGGTCAATGAAAAAAGCAGCATGAGCATGAGCCCCAGCCAGAACACGGGCATGCTCACCCCGAAGAGGGAGGTCACCATGGCCGTGTAGTCAAACCAGGAATATTGCTTGGTGGCTGAAATGATCCCGAGGATGATCCCGAAGAAACAACTGATCAACATGGCGACGACTGCAAGCTCGATGGTTGCGGGAAATTTCTGTCCGATCTCGTTAGAGACTTTTTCTCTGGTAAAGATGGTCTCCCCGAGGTCAAGCTGTATCGCTCTCTTGATGAACATCCCGTACTGGACATAGAGGGGCTCCTTGAGACCCAGATACTCCCGCATCGCATCCAGGGCTTCAGGAGTTGCCCGCTCGCCAAGGAGCAGCTCCGCCGGGTCTCCGGGAGTGATCCTCAACATGAGGAAAACGATGACCGTCACTCCCAGGAGTGTTGGGACAACCATCAGGATTCTGCGGATAATGAAAGCGAGCACAATGAACTCGTAACAGTCCCGTTCACCCTTCGATACCTCAGGGCGAACGGATCAAGAAGCCCGCCAGGGTGCGATGCTCCGTTCGTGGTGAGGTATCGAACCACGAACGGAATGGAGCCGGCGGACTTACACGAACGCATCAAGCGTAACGGGCCAAAAAAATCGGGGAGAAGGTTTATTCCTTCTCCCCGTTCGATTGGCTTATTTCTCCAGCCAAACGCTCTTGAGTCTCACGGATCCTGTGGGATGGAGCTTGAAGTTCTTGACGGCCTTGACCGCCGGCCACATGACGGTGGAGTGGGCGATGGGAATCACCGGCACTTCATCGAACATGAGCTGCTGCGCCTTTCTGTAGATCTCGGCGCGTTTGGCCTGGTCAATGGTCTGCTTTCCATCAAGCATGAGTTTGTGGTAAGCCTCATCGTGCCACTGGGTCCGCACCGCTTCTGAGGCCATGCCGTCAAAGAGAACGGCAAGGAAGTTGTCCGGGTCTCCGTTGTCCCCGGTCCAACCAAGCTGGAACAGGTCCATGTCATTCGGCTGCTGGATTTGTCTCTTGAGATAGGTTCCCCAGTCATAGCTCACGATCCGTGCACTGATCCCGATCTTGGCCAGGTCGCCGATCATGGCCACACCGACCTTCAACCCTTCAGGATTGTAAGGTCTTGCCACAGGCATGGACCACAGGGTAATTTCAGGAAGCCCTTTGCCTTCGGGATAACCGGCCTCAGCCAGGAGTTTCTTGGCCAGTTCGACATTGTACTCGTACCCCGGCACATCCTTGTTGTAGCCCCACATGGTGGGAGGAATGCAGTTCTTCGCCACTTCACCCATGCCCTGGTAAATGTTGTCCACAATGGCCTTGCGGTTGATCGCGTGGGCCAACGCTCTTCGAAGATTCTTGTTGCTCTTCCACGGCTCTTTCTTGTGGTTGAAGCCCAGGTACCCGATGTTCATGCCGGGCTGGGTCGGAACCCATAGCTTGGCGTCTTTCTTGGCCATGGGAATGTCCGCCGCGTTGGGGAACTGGCAGATGTGGATTTTCCCCGCCTTCAGTTCGAGGAACCGAACCGCGTTTTCAGGAATGGCCCTGAAAATGACCTTGTCCATGTAAGGGCCTCTGTCCTTGTCCCAGTAGTCTTTGTACGCTTCCAGGGTGATTCGGTCGTCTTTAACCCAGTTGACGAACTTGTAGGGCCCTGTGCCGACAGGATTCCGCACAAAGGCAGCCGGGTCTTTCATGAATGCCGTGGGGCTGATGATGTCCGCGAAATCCATTCCCAGGTTGGCCAGGAACGGGGCTTCCACTGTTTTGAGCTTGAAAACGACCGTGTGCTCGTCTTTGGCTTCGATGGAGTCTACGGTCTTGTCCATCGCCATGTTATTCCAGTATTCCGGCGGTCTCTCCTGCTTGGGCATTTCCCAGCCCTTGCCGAAGAATTTCAGTTTTCTCTCCTTCATCTGCCGCCCAATAGAGAAAACCACGGCGTCCGCATTGAACGCGGTGCCGTCATGGAATTTGACTCCCTTTCGCAAATTGAAGGTGTAGGTGAGCCCGTCCGGGCTGATCTGCCATGACGTGGCCAGCAACGGTTCGAGTTCCGTGGTTTCGTCCTTGTACTCCACGAGAGCCTCAAAAACATTGTCGCAAATCATGAAAGAGTTCCCATCGCTTTCATAGGCCGGGTCAAGCCCTACACTGTCTCCTCCTCTACCGAAGACCAGGGTTCCCCCTTTTTTCGGGGCCTGCGCAAAGGCTGCACCGACCACCACGAACGTGAGCAGAATCAACATAACGCCGATTTTTCTGATCATGCCTTTCCTCCTTTCATCCTAATAGGTTAACTCAACTTATTGACTTTATGCTTCACTGCCTTCGCTCTTCCCAAAAACCTCTCCAGAATGCCATAAAGTTCATATAAACTGTCCAGATTCACGTGTTCATCGTAGGCATGGGCGCTGAGATCACCGTCCGGACCCCATACGATCCCCGGCGTGCCATGTTCCTGCAGAAAACGCGCATCGCTTGCCCCGTGTTCAAAACCCAGAGTCGTGCCCTTCGAGATATCGAGCAGCAGATCCAGGTAGGGCGATTCCCCGCCCAGGAAGAGGGGTTCCTTTAATTCCATTAAGAGTTCCCCTTTGATCTTTTGCCTCATTTGATTCACAAGCGCATCCACATCGTCCTTTTCCGTGTAACGAATGTCAAAGACCGCCTCAGCCAGGTCCGGAACCTGATTGACGGACTTGCCCGCTTTGATCATGCCGAAGTTGATGGTCTTGTGCCAGTACTCGGGATCTTCATCACGGAAAAATCTCTTAATGCTCTGATAGTCTTCGAAAAGCTTCTCAATAGCGTTTTCTCCCAGCCAGGGCCTGGAGCCATGGGCCGCCTTGCCCCTGCTGATCAGTTTCAGGCGGAGCACACCCTTTTCCTTGGTCACGATCTTGCGCACATTGCCCCCGTCAAGGGCGATGCAGAAATCCGTGCGAATCCTCTTGAGGGCTTCCTTGGCACCTTTGAACCCTCCGGCTTCCTCATCTCCTGTGATGAGGATGCCCAGGGGGAGATCGCCCTGGCCCCTCCCCTCTTTTCTGGCCTTGTTAAGATGCTCTCGAAAAAGAATCATGGAAAGAGCGGCCGCATACTTGTCGTCAAAGCTGCCCCGGCCATAGAGTTTTCCGTCTTTTTCCACAGGGTCGAAAAGCTCGTCCGGTGCATCCACCACATCAATGTGGCTCATGAGCAGCACAGGCGCAAAGTCGGTTTCAGGAATAGCGGCTATTGAGGGAACTCCGTCGCATTCGATCCGCTTGCAGGTCGCGCCGGCATCCTCCAGAAAGCGCTCGATGAAATCGACGCACCTCTTGATTTCATCCGGTCTGGAGAGCATGGACTTGAAACGAATGAGTTCTTTGGTGAGGTCAAGCAGGTCTTTCATAAGAGGTCCTGTAAGAGCAGAATCTATAAGAGAAAAAGCTATGTCCAACGGCAAATTTCTATCACACCCGAAAGTTCCTTGGCAAGGTCTTTTGCAAATCAGGGACAAAGGGACAGAGGCACAAAGGCACAAAGCAGAAAAAACGCTCTTCTCTTCCCTTTGTCCCTTTGTGCCTTTGCATCTTTGTGCCTGCGTTCATCACGATTTTGAGAATTTGACGAGGACTACGCCCAGAAGAACAACCGCAGTTGCTAGGAGCACGCTCCAGTCCATTCTTTCATCTAGGATCAGCCAGCCCAGGACAACGGCGATCACCGGGTTGACGTAGGCGTACATGGCCACTTTGGTGGCGGGAAGTTTTGCCAGCGCGTAGGTGAAGGACCCGTACCCGACAATGGAGCCGAAAACAACCAGATAGGCTGTTGCAGCCAGCCCCTCAGCCTCAAAGGAAAAGCGCTGCCACTCGCCGAACATTCCTCCGATCAGGATGAGGATGATCCCTGCGACGATCATTTGCATGGTCGCCGCCATGAGAGGATGGCTCATGGCAGGCCGGGATTTCGAATACACGGAACCCGCCGACCAGCAAAGGGGCGCAAAGAGCAGCGCCAGCACGCCTTTCAGGTAGGCCACGTCAAAGGATGTTTTGATTTCAGGCGAAAAAAGAATCACGAGTCCGCTGAATCCGATCACAATACCCAACACTTTTCTAAGCGTGAGAGGTTCACCCGAGGGCAGCGCCGCTTCGAACCCCGCCATCCAAAAAGGAAGGGTGGCCACCAGGAGCGCGGCAATACTGCTTGGGACCCACTGTTCCGCCCAAATCACGAGGCCGTTGGAGGTCACGAGAAGGGCGATACCCACAATGATCATGTCGAGGAGTTCTCTTCGCCGAGGGAGAGCGTGGCCTTTCCATCGCAGGTAAGCGAGAAAAATGAGTCCTGCTGTCAGGAAACGCAGACCTCCGAACAGGGCCGGCGGAATAGTCCTCACCCCGATGCGGATCGCCAGGTAAGTCGTTCCCCAGAACAGGCAAACCGCTCCCCACGCCGCATAGGCGGTTATTTTCTCCTTTCCGGTCATTGTTCGAAGTTCCATTCAATGAAAGGCCTAGTGCAGCAGTGAACAATAGGCAAAGACTGTCGTCTCGTCAAGGAATTGCGTCACTGGATCAAGTCTCGGTAGGGGTACGCTTGTCCTCAACCCGAAAGATCTCGACGCCCTCGTAATAAGCCAGGATGAGCCCCACGATCAGGACGGGCAGGAAGTTTACCCCGTGAGTGAGGATGGCAAAGGACAGGGCCGGACCCGCAGGCACTCCGAACATGGCCAAAGAGACCTGGCAGAGCCAGTGGTAGGTGCCCACATACCCTGGGGAGGAGGGAACGACAACGCCTATAGTGGTGACCACGAGGACGATGAGGCTTGTGGACCATGGGAGATGATAAACACTCACGAAGTCAAAGGCATAGAGAACCAGGTGGATGATAAACCCGTAGCAGGCCCAGATGACCACGGAAAGCACGGCCACCACAGGGTAATCCCACCCTCTTCGAAGGGGCACAATTCCTATGACGAAGCTTCTGACTCCTCTGTCCAGCTTTTCCTGCAGCCCTTTGGGCAGGGGTCTGAAGAGAAGATTCAGAAAGCGTTCGAAAAAAGGCAAGTACTTTTTCAGGAGGATGAGAAACACGAAGAGCCCTACGGTGCCCACCAGCATCGCATAACCCGCCGTGTTGATCCAGTCGGGAAACGGATAGAGAAGGATGGCAAAAACCATCAGAAGAAGGAGGGCGAAGACATCGATGACCCGCTCCACCACAATGGTTGCAAAGGTCGAGCTGGCGCTCACCCCCCTTTTTTTGCCAAGCACATAGGCTCGCAGGAACTCCCCAAGGTGAGCCGGCATGAGGATATTCGCCATGTAGCCGATCAGCAAGGCGGAAAACAGGCTTGCCACATCCACGCTCTTGATGGGATCCATCAGATAGCGCCAGCGAAGGGCCCTCAGGAAATGGCTGAAAAAGATAACGGGGACCGCAAACAGTACAAACCAGTAGTTGACTTTGGTGAAGGCCTCCCACATGAGGCTGAAGTCCACCTTGCGGCCGGCCAAATAGAGGAAGACCAGGCCGATCAGGCAACCGATGATCAAGCGAGTGGTGTTGTTTCCCAGTTTCATGCTTCGGTGATCCTCATTTGATTCATCTCCTTAATTCTGATGCGCTCCTAAAAAGTCTCCCCGGTGGGTGCCCCGGGCCGAGGCCGTATCCCTAGTCGAGGGGTCGTCACTCCCGCTGAATGAAGCCTGTCCCCGCGCAGGCGGGGAGCGGGAGTCCAGAAGACGTCAGAAAAACTGGATTCCCGCCTCAGCGGGAATGACAGAAAGGGGCGTTTCGAATTCCTTTACCCATTTTTCTTCACAGGGCATATGGCGTGGCAGGATTCGCAGGCCTCATTGCAGGGCTCGATGTGAAGATCGATCTCTGCACCCTCCGGGAAAAGCTCCCGAATGTCGCCTTCGAGGTGCTTGGCGACCGCATGAGCCTCCGACACAGGCAGTGCAGGAGGCATCCCAAGGCTGAGACGAACGCGATGGAAACCCCCTGATGAAACGATCTCCAGTTGATGAATACCGGCAAACCGGCTCTCATGTTCGCCCACAAGGCTCCTGATTCTCTCCATGTCATCATCATGAAAGGCCTTCTGCCACCCGTTTCCCGGGTGGAACGAAAGCGCCGTCTCTTTGACTTCGGGAAAGCAGGACTCCAGCCTCCTCTTGAGGTCCGATGCAACCGCGTGGCTCTCTGCAAGGCTCACCCTGGGATCAAGGCTCAGGTCCGCTTCGATTCTCGTGTCTCCCCTGTAACGCGTGGCCTGGAGATTCCTCACCTCGCAAACTCTCTGATCTTTGAGGATCTCCTCGCGCATGCATCGGACCTGTTCATCCTCCTCAGGGAGGGTCTCAATCGTGCTCGAGGGTTCCAAATGGACCAGGACTTTTGCTCCGGGCAGAGTCGCTTCGATTTGCGCTGTAAGTGTGTGGCTCAGATCATGCCCCTGTTCAAGAGACATTCCCGGTTTGAATCCCATGTGAAGATCCACGTACAAAGATCCTCCGGCAAGCCGGGTTCGGAGCTTGTGAAAATCCACCCCGTTTCGGCGGAATTCATTCATGACGCCGTCTATCTTGGCGATCTCCTCCGGGGAAGCAGAGGAATCGAGAAGAGGGAAAAAGCTCTTCCGCGTAATCCGGTAAGCTGTGGCGAGAATCAGAACCGCAACCCCGATGGCTATGACCGGATCAAGCCAGGCAAGATCAGCATCGAAGACGCGTCTCCCTAAGGTAATCACCGCGAGGCCTGCGAAGACCCCTGCCGACGTGTACACGTCCGCATACAGATGTGCCGCATCCGCTTCCAACGCCACAGAGCGGTTTCGAATCGCGGATTTCCTAAGGAGCTTGGCCACCACCAGGTTCATGGCGCCCGAAATCCCCATCACCACCAGGCCGTGGCCGAGATATTTCAGATCAACACCGTGCAGGAGTTTGTCCACAGCCTCATAGATAATCCATAGAGCGGCCGCAAAAATGAGAAGGCCTTCAATCACTCCTGAAATATTTTCAATTTTCTCGTGACCGTACGGATGGGTGTGATCAGGAGGACGATCCGCCACGTGCACAGAAAAGGTTGCGATGCCGGCCGCGATGAGATCAATCGCCGAGTGGGCCGCCTCGGACAAGATACTCACCGATCCTGTCGCAAAGCCTGCAACGAGTTTGCCGGCGGTGAGCAGAGCATTGCTCGCCACGGAGAGCCAAGCGACACGCCTTTTTTCCATCCACATGGACATCCCTCTACCTCAACGATCGGCTTGCCCCCGGCACCGCGCAAGCGCCATAATCTCTGCAAAACTTATTTACTATAATCAAGTGACGTTCCGGCGTCAATCCATGATCCGAGATTCATTGACCATTGCGGAACCTTCTGGACTTGCTATAATGCGTTCGGGATAAAAGGTCTGATCAGGAGGTGATGCAAAATGGTCCTCTCCGCTAAAGAGGCTCTTTTGAAAGAATTGCAGATTGGGCTTGGCCGCTCACGCCCTGTGAGAGCTCCAAGAGGAACAACCCTTCACTGCAAAGGCTGGCACCAGGAAGCGGCGCTCAGGATGCTCTGCAACAACCTGGACCCTGAATGCGGGGAAAAGCCTGCAGAACTCATCGTGTACGGAGGCATTGGCAAGGCCTCTCGAAACTGGCCTTGCTTTGATGCCATCGTGCGCTCTCTTCTGGATCTCGAGAAGGACGAGACCCTGCTGGTCCAGTCGGGAAAGCCGGTGGGTATTGTTCGAACCCATGAGCACGCACCAAGAGTTCTCATTGCCAACTCCAACCTGGTCGGCCACTGGGACAACTGGGAACACTTCAACGAACTCGACAAAAAAGGCCTGATGATGTACGGCCAGATGACTGCAGGCTCCTGGATTTACATCGGCACCCAGGGTATTCTCCAGGGCACTTACGAGACCTTTGCCGCGCTGGCTGAGAAACACTTCAACGGCATCTTCTCCGGTCGAATGGTGGTGACCGCGGGCCTCGGAGGCATGGGCGGAGCCCAGCCCCTTGCCGTCACCATGAATCACGGAGTGGCTCTCTGCGTGGAAGTGGATCGGAACAGGATCCAGAGACGTCTGGATACCGGCTACCTGGACACTCTGACGGACAATCTGGATGAGGCTATTGTCCGGGCGCGCAAGGCGGCATCGGAAAAGAAGCCCCTCTCCATCGGAATCCTCGGCAATGCGGCCGATGTGCTTCCGGCCATGATCCGGAAGGGTTTTGTCCCTGACGTGGTCACGGATCAGACCAGCGCTCATGACGAACTGAACGGCTACGTTCCGGCGGGCCTCCCTTACGAAGAAGCCTTGCAGCTTCGCAAGACCAATCCAGGCAAATACATCGACAAAGCCCTCGATTCCATGGCGGTGCACTGCAGCGCGATTCTGGAGATGAAAAAACAGGGCGCAGTCGCGTTTGATTACGGAAACAACCTGCGCGGCCAGGCGCTCAAGCGAGGGGTGACCCATGCCATGGATTATCCCGGCTTCGTGCCAGCCTACATTCGAGAGCTTTTCTGCTATGGGGAGGGCCCTTTCCGATGGGCCGCGCTCTCCGGAGACCCCAAGGACATCGAGGCCACGGATCAGGCCTTGATGGACGCTTTTCCTGAAAAGAAACGGATGGTCCGCTGGCTCCGGATGGCCGCTCAAAAGGTAAAGCACATGGGGCTTCCAGCCCGCATCTGCTGGCTGGGTTATGGGGAAAGAGAGAGGGCCGGGAAGCTATTCAATGACCTGGTCGCCTCCGGGAGGGTGGCCGCACCTATTGTCATCGGCCGCGATCACCTGGACTGCGGATCTGTCGCCTCTCCTTTCCGTGAGACGGAAGCGATGAAGGACGGCTCCGATGCCGTGGCCGATTGGGCATTGCTCAACTGCATGGTCAATGTGGCCTCGGGCGCAAGCTGGGTCTCTTTTCACGACGGAGGCGGTGTGGGAATCGGTTATGCCCTGCATGCAGGCCAGGTCTCTGTTGCCGACGGCTCGCCGGAAGCGGAAAAAAGACTCACCACCGTTCTCCGGAACGACCCGGGCACGGGCATCATCCGCCATGCGGATGCAGGGTATGACCTTGCCGTCAAAGTGGCTGGCGAAAGGGGTGTCAAAATCCCCATGATCAATATGTATCCGTAAAAGAAGAATACAGGAGACAGAAGACAGCATACAGTAGAAGCCCGAGCAGGAGGTGGCATGGCGAATCCCCTTATTGAATGTGTGCCCAACTATAGCGAAGGCCGGCGGCCCGAAGTTATCGAAGCGATCGTCGAACCCTTCCGCCACAGACCCGGATGTGCTCTCCTGGATCACAGGGCGGACAAAGACCACAACCGCCTGGTGGTGAGTCTTGTGGGCCGACCCGGCCCTATTCAAGAGGCTCTCATGGAATCCGCTCGTGTCGCCGTCGCCCGGATCAACCTGGAACACCATCAAGGGGGCCACCCCAGAATCGGCGCCGTTGACGTGATTCCCTTTATTCCGCTCCGAAACATCGCCATGGGCGATTGCGTGGTGCTGGCCCGTCAGTTCGGCATGCGCTTTTATGAGGAGACAGGCGTTCCCGTTTACTTCTACGAGGAAGCCGCCCTCAAACCGGAGCGCCGTGCTCTGGAGGTGATCCGCAAGGGACAATTCGAAACCCTGAAAGTGGAGATCAGTCGGCCGGATCGGCACCCTGACGTGGGTGAACCCAGAATTCATCCCACTGCCGGAGCGACTGCGGTCGGAGCCAGGAAGTTCCTGATCGCCTTCAATGTGAACCTCGGCACATCGGACTTGGAACTGGCAAAGAAGATCGCCAAAGCGGTGCGCTCGTCCAGCGGCGGACTGTGCTACGTCAAGGGGATCGGTCTTGCGCTCCAAGACAGAGGCCTAACCCAGGTGAGCATGAACATCGTGGACTATGAGAAAAACGCTCTTTACAGAGTGGTAGAGTTTATCCGCATGGAAGCCAAACGCTGGGGCGTCCCGATCGTGGAAACGGAGGTGTACGGAATGATCCCGGCTGCAGCGCTTCTGGACAGTTTGTCTTACTACATGCACCTCACCGGCTTTGAACCCAAGCAGGTCCTTGAGCTGGCGCTTCTCGATGAGCTAGGCAAGGAGGAGCGCTCATGAGACTGGTCGAACTCCTCACAAGGGAATTTGTGGAAAAGGTTGCAAGCGAAGCACCGGCTCCGGGCGGGGGCAGCGTTTCCGCCCTTGCCGGCGCCTTGGCCGCCGCCCTTTGCGCCATGGTGGCTCGGTTGACCCTGGGAAAGGAGAAATACCGGGACACATGGCAGGAGATGGAGCGTGTTCGCGACTCTGCGGATAGCCTCATGCGCAGGCTGCTGGATCTCGTGGACGAGGACACTGCGGCCTACAACCAGGTGCTGATCGCTTTAAGGCTCCCCAAAGACACCGAGGCACAGAGAACCGCAAGACTGGCAGCGATTCGGTCTGCCACCAAAAAAGCGACGGCCGTGCCCATGGAAACTCTCCGGAGTGTGGCGGCCGCTCTCTCGCTGGCTGAGGCTGCTGTCGAGAGGGGTAACCCCAATGCCCTCTCCGATGCAGGAGTCGCCGCTCATCTCATTCGCGCTGCAGCTTCCGGCGCCGCGTATAACGTGAGGATCAATCTCTCAACCCTCGCTGATCAAGATTTTTCGGCTCAAATGAAGTTGGAAACAGCCGACTTGCTTTCAAAAGTGATGGGCTCGGTCGCAAAGCTCCAGGAGGCACTCAACAAGCGCCTTCGATAAAAGAAGATCCATGACAAAAAACACGCAAAAAGAATCCCTGGATGCCGTGTGGGTGAATGCCCGGCTGGCGACCATGGTCCCCGGCAGCCCCTACGGGGCCATCGAAGACGGCGCCCTCGCGGTTTCCGGCAAGAAAATCATCTGGGCCGGCAAAAGGACGGATTTGCCCTCTGAGATGAAGTCCGGGGCAAGGCAAGTGCATGACGCTCAGGGGCGATGGGTCACGCCCGGCCTTGTGGACTGCCACACCCATCTGGTGTACGCGGGGAATCGCGCTCGCGAGTTTGAAATGCGGCTTCAGGGCGTTTCTTACGAGGAAATCGCTCGCATGGGAGGCGGAATCCGCTCCACAGTGAGCGCGACCCGCTCGGCCGATGAAGCCACCCTTCTCGAACAGAGCGCCCCCCGCCTCAGATCTCTCATGGCTGAGGGCGTCACAACGGTGGAGATCAAATCAGGGTACGGACTCGATCTCGAAACCGAACTCAAGATGCTCAGGGTGATCAAGCTTCTGGGAGAGAAATTCCCTGTCACCACCTGCCCGACCTTTCTCGGAGCCCATGCCCTGCCTGTTGAGTTTGAGGGGAGGGGTGATGCGTACATTGATTTTGTCTGCCATGAGGTGCTGCCGCGGCTCAGGACAGAGAACCTCGCCGCTGCGGTAGATGTGTTCTGCGAGACCATAGGTTTTTCAGCGGATCAGACCGAAAGGGTGTTCAAAGCCGCCGAACAACACGGCCTTCGGGTCAAGATCCATGCAGAGCAACTCTCCGACCAGGGCGGCGCCGCCCTTGCCGCACAGTATCATGCCCTTTCTGCAGACCACCTGGAATACCTTTCCGATCACGGGGCCAAGGCCCTCCGCCAAGGCGGCACAGTGGCCGTGCTCTTGCCCGGCGCGTTCTATTTTCTCCGCGAATCACGAAAGCCCCCCATAGAAATTCTGCGCACCAACAGGGTTCCCATGGCACTCGCCACAGACTCCAACCCCGGCACCAGCCCGGCGGGGTCTCTCTTGCTCATGCTCAATATGGCGTGCACTCTTTTTCGGCTCACTCCGGAGGAAGCGCTTGCCGGCGCGACGAGAAACGCGGCAAAGGCCCTGGGCCTGGAGAATCACATCGGCACCCTGGAAACGGGAAAAGATGCGGACTTCGTGGTATGGGACATTCGGGAGCCTTCGGAACTGGCTTACCATATGGCTTTCAATCCCTGCCGCTCCGTGATCCGCCACGGCCGGATCGTGAGAACTCAGGAATCATGACAGCTTACCGACCTTGCGCTCCACCGCGCTCAAGAGCGTTCCCTCTCTCATCAGGCCCACCACCGTTTCAATATCCTTGGAAAGCACCCGGTCTTTGTCCAGATGGGAAACCTCCTTCCGAATGGCCTTGTAGGCCGCAAGGGTCCCTTCCCCGGGTTTCATGTTCGTGAAAAGATCCAGGGCCTGAGCCGCACACAAAAGCTCGATGGCGATGACGTACTCCGAATTCCGGACAACATCCCTGCACTTGCGCGCAGAGGTGGTTCCCATGGAGACGTGGTCTTCCTTGTTGGCCGAGGTCGGGATGGAGTCCACGCACGCCGGATGAGATAGAATTTTGTTCTCTGAAACCAGGGACGCTGCCGTGTACTGAGCGATCATGAATCCCGAGTTGAGGCCCCCTTCGCTCACAAGGAATGCGGGAAGCCCGCTCAGAAAGGGATTTACAAGCCTTTCAATACGCCGCTCCGCAATGTTCGCCAGCTCTGAAACGGCGATGGCCAGGAAGTCGAGGCACAGAGCAATGGGCTGACCGTGAAAGTTTCCTCCCAGAAGAAAATCCCCGGTTTCAGGAAAAATCAGGGGATTGTTGGTGGAGGAGTTCATTTCCGTTTCGATCACCTTTTTCGTGTAGGAGAGGGCGTCCTTGGTTGCCCCATGCACCTGGGGCGAGCAGCGAAGCGTGTAGGCATCCTGAACACGCGAGCAGTCCTTGTGAGAACTGATGATCTCGCTATTTTGGGTGATCCTCTCCATGTTGTCCGCAGCGGCCGCCTGGCCCGGATGAGGCCTCAACCGGTGAATTCTCTGGTTGAACTCGGTCCTGCTGCCCATGAGCACCTCCAGGCTCATGGCGGCAGCGACGTCAGCGACTTTGGAGAGCTGCAAGGCGTCATAGGTGGCAAGGCCTCCAACCGCCGTCATCACCTGCGTGCCGTTCACAAGGGCGATGCCCTCCCCTGCTTCCAGTTCCAGCGGCTTCAGGCCGCAGCGCTTGAGAGCCTCCTTGCCGGACATGCGTCTGCCTCTGTAAAAGACTTCACCCAGACCGATCAGCACCAGGGAAAGATGCGCCAGCGGCGCCAGGTCTCCGCTTGCTCCCACCGAGCCCTTTTCCGGCACCACAGGGCAAACATTTCCATTGAGAAGCTCTATGAGGTTTTGAACGGTCTCCAGCCTTATTCCCGCATTCCCTCTTGCAAGATCTTTGATCCGAAGCGCCATCACCGCCCTGACCGCCGCCTCCTCCAAGGCAGGGCCAACGCCTGCCGCATGGCTCATGAGTACGTTCTGCTGCAGTTTTCGAGTGTCCTCCTTCGAGATGACCACATCGCTCAGAGCGCCGAATCCGGTCGTCATCCCGTACACGATTTTCCCTTGTCTGATCCATTGCTCGACCAGGTTCCGGGATTTGCGAATGGCCTTCTTGGACTTCCCGGAAAGAGCGACCCCGGCGCCTCTTCTCGCCACAGCAACGAGATCTTCCAAACTCAATCCCTCAGCGCTCAGAACAATTTTCTTCATACCGCTCCTTTTTCTAAAAGGTGTGCAATGCGTGTCGATTCCAGGAAAAGCATAAGAGAAAAGACTTTTCCGTGTCAAGTTAATGGGTTGCCGGTTTTACCAGACCAGGGCGTCACCCTGTAGCCCATTCCCCGCAATCTGAAAGCTTTGAACGCCCTTTCTATAATTCACGATCTGTGTTATTAAATTAAAATTGTTTGGTGTCCATGAATACGGGCGGTTCTTCCAGACGTGGCCGGTCACGAGGCCAAACCTTCAGGAGAACTCATCATGGAAAAACAGTACCCTCCCATTGAACCCGGCCACAAGTGGTTCAAGACTCTCGTCATCAAGATCGTGTTCTTCCTTCTGGGCCGCTCTTTTCACTCCACCTCCAAACTGGATCCCGACATAAAAAGAGAGATCGCCACCTGGGAAGAAGGTTTCGCCTTCATGATGAAGATCTTCCCTGACGGGCCGCGAATGACTGTGGAGAAACGCAGAGGGATCTTGAAATACCGCGGCTCTGCTCCGGAGTCCGCGGATCTGGTCATCACCTTCAAAAGCCTCGAATCCGCGTTTCTGCTGTTCACCGCGCAATGCGGCACCTGTCAGGGATTCGCGGAAAGCCGCTTCATCGTCAACGGCGACATACCCATGGCCATGTCCCTTACCCGGTGTTTGAACATAATTCAGGGATATCTCTTCCCCTCCCTCATCAGCAGGCTGATCCTGAAACGGGTGCCCCCCATGCCGTTGTACAAACACCTTGTCCGGCTTTACATCTATTTGGTGGGTGTGCCGCTAGGCTTGTAACTGAAAAGGAGACCGACCCATGCTTCCTTCCTACTATGAATTCTTCAATCCGGTGAAAATCGCCTCCGGCAGGAAAGCCCTGGACAACCTTCCTTACGAACTCCGTCAGCTCAATGTCCAGAGGCCCCTGGTGATTTCGGACAAAGGCGTATCCGAGGCCGGCCTCACCAAGATCGTGACCGGCGCGTTCGCCGACTCAGGGATCACCCTGGGAGGCATTTATGACGACGTGCCCCCGGACTCATCGAGCGAGGTCGTGGGAGCCATTGCCAAGGTCTTTCGCCAGAACCAGTGCGATGCCCTTATTGCCGTTGGCGGGGGTTCGGCGATCGATACCGCCAAGGGGGTCAACATCCTGGTCAGTGAGGGGGGCGATGACCTCTTGCAGTTTGTCGGTCATGACGTTTTGCGGCGGACACTAAAACCCCTGATTGTCGTTCCCACCACAGCAGGAACCGGATCTGAGGTCACCTATGTCGCCGTGATCGCTCACCCCAGCCGCAACATAAAGATGACCTTCACTTCCGTGCACCTCTACCCCAGGGTGGCGATCCTGGATCCCCGCATGACGATCACGGCACCTCCAAAAATTACGGCCGCCACAGGGATGGACGCCCTCACCCATGCCATGGAATCCGTTATTTGTTTGCAGAAAAACCCGGTGAGCGATGCCTTTGCCATGGCCGCCATTGAACTCATCAGGGACAACCTGGTCAAGGTGGTCAAGAACGGCAAGGATGAAGAAGGGCGACTGGCCATGGCCAATGCAGCCTGTCTGGCAGGCGCGGCCTTCTCCAACTCCATGGTGGGACTGGTGCACACCCTGGGACATGCTACGGGCGGGGTGGCCCATGTTCCCCATGGAGTCGCCATGTCCATCTTTTTGCCCTATGCGTTCGAATACAACCTGGAAAAGACAGAGCCTGATATCGCCCGCCTGCTGTTCCCTCTGGGGGGTGCTGAGGAGTTCGGCCGAACGCCGGCCGGCCACAGGGCGCGCCGGACCATTGAAATCATCCGCAGCCTCAGGCAAAACTTGTTCGAGCTCTGCGGCCTGCCCCGAACGCTCAAAGAGGCAGGAGTCGCCAAAGAAAAGCTGGAATCCATCGCCCAAACGGCCGTGAATGACGGTTCTCTCACCTTTAACCCTGTTGAGGTGGACTATAACGACGCCTTGCTACTGTTAAAAGAGGCCTACGAATAAGAGACAATTACCGCTAATCCCCCCAACCCCCCCTTTTGTAAAGGGGGGTTGGGGGGATTTGAAGTGAGCCCAAGAACTTCTTTTCTATAGGCGACAAACAGGAACTTGTCATGAAAGAGATTATCGGAACCAGCAACAGGATATTGGAAGTCGATCTCACCCGGAACAAGGTGGACATATACGAGGTGAAGCCAAGGGAACGCAGGCTGTACCTGGGAGGCAAAGGTCTAGGATTGAAGCTTCTCTATGACCGCCTTCAGGCCGGCACAGATCCGCTTGGGGAGGAAAACATCCTTGCCTTCATGCCCGGTGTGCTCATGGGCACAGGGGCCCCCTGCTCCGCCCGCTTTGCGGCGGTCACCAAATCGCCTCTCACCGGCATCATGGCCGCCTCCTCCTGCGGAGGGCCTTTTGGGATGAATCTCAAGACCGCCGGGTGGGACGGGTTGCTTGTCCGAGGCAAAGCGGCCAGACCAACCTCTCTATTTGTCACTTCCGAAGGGGTGGAGTTCAGGGATGCCGGAGAACTCTGGGGGCTCGACACCACTGAGACTCAGGCTAAACTGGATGAAAAACGGACAGGCATGCTCGTCATCGGCCCTGCAGGTGAAAACCTTGTTCGATTTGCCAACATTGCCACTGGAGATCGCTTTCTGGGACGAGGAGGCATGGGAGCGGTCATGGGATCCAAGAACCTCAAAGCCATTGTCGCTTTGGGAGGCGCCTACAAGATCAGCCCGGTGGCCCAACCGGCCTTTGAGAAACTGAAAAAGAAGGCCACCATCTACATCAATCGGAACATGATCACAGGAGGCCTTTATCGGAGTTATGGGACGCCGGCCAACGTCGCCATGAACTTAAAAGGCAACATCCTCCCTGTCAGGAACTTCAGTGACGGCACGCATGCGCAGGCTCTGCAAATCAGCGGGGAGGAAACGAAGAAAAATCATGAGACAAGACACCACACGTGCAAGCCCTGCACGATCCTCTGCGGTAAGAAAGGGAATTTCGGCGGCCAGGAACTCCCGGCGCCTGAATATGAAACCGTAGCTCTGTTGGGGTCCAATCTCGGTGTGTTCGACGTCGAGAAAATCGCGGAGTGGAACAGAATTTGCTGTAGGATGGGAATGGACACGATCTCCGCAGGCGGAACCCTGGCCTGGGTCATGGAAGCAACAGAGAGAGGCCTGGTACAGAGCGATCTCAAGTTCGGCTCTCCCGAAGGGATTGCCCGGGCGCTGCTGGACATCGCTCATCAGAAAGGATTCGGCGCGGAGATGGCCCTGGGCAGCAAAGCGCTGTCCGAGAAGTACGGCGGAACTTCCTTTGCCATGCACGTGAAGGGTCTTGAAATCGCCGGATATGACCCGAGAGGTTCTTTCGGACACGGTCTGGCCTACGCAGTGGCTAATCGGGGCGGCTGCCACCTCTCCGCGTTCCTGGTTGCCCAGGAAGTTTTCCTTCATTTGCTCAGGCCCCACGCAGTGAGGGCCAAAGCAGATTACGTGAGGTTTTTCGAGAGCCTCAACAACTGTGTGAACTCCCTTCAGACTTGCCTTTTCACGCTCTTCCCCTACCTGCTGGAGTCTCCGCTCACCAAGTACACACCGCCCTTCGCTCTCGCTCTTCTTATGCAGGAAATGCCCCAAGTGGCGATCCCCCTCATCGATTACACCCTTTACCGGGATTTCTGGTCAGCTGTGACAGGCATTAAGATGTCCCGTTGGGAATACCTCGAAGCCGGTGATCGGATCACGGTGCTGGAGCGCTACATGAACACACGGGAAGGGATCTGGCGCTTGCACGACACGCTGCCGGACCGTTTGTTGAGAGAAGGCCGCAAGTCAGACCCTAAGGCTCGCACCGTTCCCATTGAAAAGCTGCGCTCCAAGTACTACAAGAAACGCGGTTACGACCACAACGGGATCCCCACTCCCAAGACCTTGAGAACACTTGGTATTCTCTAGGTCAATGTCGCCCCTTTTTTCTTGGCCATGTCTGTTTGCCTCCCCCATCCCGTCACAATGAGAAGGGAATCCTGAGCGACTGCCCAGTGTTTGCTCCCCCGGTACGGTCAAAAGGTTGAGATCGAAGCAATTAAATTCTTCAGGATTTCTCACGATCCGCCGATAGAGAAAAGAGGCCGGCGCAAGAAAAACCAACCTGTGCACCCAAGGGTCTACATTCCGCACCCGAACTGCAGGTCATCCCGCCGAGGAGCGAACACATGAGCGAATTGTGTATCATCAGCGGCACCATGGGGGGGCAGTCCTTTGCCCTGAAAAAAAACGTCACAACGATTGGCCGGTCAGGGGATAACGACCTTCGGATCGCAGACCGGTCGATCTCCCGGGCCCATGCCATGATCATCAAAAAAACGGGCAAGTTCTATGTCAAGGATCTGAACAGCTATAACGGCACGGTCGTCGACGGGAGACCGGTCAAAGCAGGCGAGAAGGTGCAAGTCAGAAAAGGCAGCACGATTGTAATAGGGGATGTGTTCATGAGCCTTGGTGAACCCGATTCCCTCGACGGGATGATCACTCAGTACTCCATGGATCTCACCACCCAAATCGACAAGGAAAACCTGGGTTCCCTTTACAAGGACAGCCGAATCACAAACCGGAAAAAACTCGAGGTGATCTATGAAGTCGCGACAGTCCTCATGCAGTCGCTGAGCCTGCAGGAGCTTTCTGAGAGAATCATCGAATCTCTTTTTTCCTGTCTCGAACGCATTGATGCAGCCTCCATCATTCTCGTTGACACGGAGAGCGGGGAATTGAAGGAGATGTGCTCCAAGTCCAGGACAGATGGACCGGCGAGTGAGCTGAAATACAGCAAGACGATCGTGGATCGGGTGGTTCAGGAAGGCCAGGCGGTCATGATGTCCGACGTGACGGCGGACAATCAGGCTGTCCGGTCCGAAACCCTGGAGGTCATGAGGGTCAAATCCGTGATGTGTGTCCCTCTCATCTGCCGGTCCAGAACTCGAGGCGTGATCTACGTCCATTCCTGCAACAGACATCAGGGTTTCACCAAGGACGACCTCTTTCTTTTCACCGGATTGAGCACCCCTGCGGCATTGGCCGTGGAGAACGCGCTCCTTTACACCCATACTAAAAGAGCGTTTCACGCCCTTCGTGAATCCGAAGAAAAGTACCGGATTCTCCTGGACAACGCCAATGATGCCGTTTTCATTACCCAGGAAGGCTCCATCAAGTTTCCCAACCCCAAGGCGGTCCAGGTTCTCGGCTACTCGCCCGACGAACTCCTTGGGATCCCCTTTGATGAACTGATCCATCCCGAAGACCGGTACCTCGTCCTTCAAAGACAGGGGAGAAGTCTCGAGGAAAAGGGCGCGCAATTGACCGACTCTTTCAGGATCAGGAACTCCCACCACGAAGAACTGTGGGTTCAGGTCAATGCGGCCGCCGTCACCTGGGAAGGCCGGCCTGCCGAGCTTAACATCCTGAGGGACATTACACCGCAGAAGAAGATGGAAGCACAGCTCATCCATGCGCAAAAAATGGAAGCCATGGGGACCCTGGCAGGGGGAATCGCCCACGACTTTAACAACATTCTCTCCGCCATCCTCGGCTATGCCGAGCTTACGGCACTCGATCTCGCGGACGGCACAAAACCCAGGGAAAACCTGGAGCAGGTGATCCACGCCGGGAATCGCGCCAAAGAGCTTGTCCAGGAAATTCTGACCTTCAGCAGACAGCAAGACCATCAGAGAAAGATGATCCACGTGGGCCCCCTGATCAAAGAGACGCTCAAGTTGCTCAGGGCTTCGTTGCCGAGCACCATTGAGATCCGATCGACGATTCCCAAAGACATCGGCGCCGTCGAAGCAGACCCTTCCCAGATTCACCAGGTCATCATGAATCTCTGCACCAACGCCTTCCATGCGATGCGTGAAAAGGGCGGAGTCCTCGATGTGACCATGAGCCATTTCGAATTGGAACCCGGCGATGCGCTTTTGACCGGTTCGGCTGATCCGGTATCCTTTATCAAAATCACGGTGAGCGACACCGGACACGGCATGAACAAGGAAGTCATGGCGAGGATCTTCGATCCCTATTACACCACCAAGGATCCAGGGGAGGGAACCGGACTCGGCCTGGCCGTCGTTCACGGTATTGTGAAGTCTTTGGGAGGGGCGGTCACCGTGCAGAGCACGCCCGGCAAGGGCTCGATTTTCACCGTCCACCTGCCCCTGGTTAAAAAGCAAGCGAGCGCGACTCCGGACGAAACTCCCGAACCTGCCCCCTCGGGCCGTGAGCACATCCTTTTTGTGGACGATGAACCTGCGTTGGTGGGAATGGCGAAGCAGGTTCTTCAAAGATTGGGGTATGAGGTGCACGGGTATACCAACAGCACTGAAGCCCTGGAAGCGTTTCGGCTCAACCGGAGCTTCTTCGATCTGGTGATTACAGACATGACCATGCCCCAGATGACTGGCGACAAGCTGGCCAAGGAAATCATGGGGATTAGACCGGAAATGCCGGTTATTCTTTGCACCGGCCACAGCGAGAAAATCACTGAGGAGAAAACCAAGAAACTGGGAATCGCAGCTTTTCTCAGAAAACCTCTGAAACTGCAGGAATTTGCTAAAAAAATCCGCACCGTTCTCGACGACGGCAGGCGGCAATAACACCCAAAGCGGTTCTCCCTCCCTCTCTCCGCTCCCCCGCGAATGTGGCGCCGGCCTCGCAGCGCATAAAGTACTCTCGACAGAGGGTCGCAGCTTTCTGCCTCAACGTCCCACTGGTCTCCAGAGTCCCTCGTAGAGCCACAGACGGGAAAAAGATTCTCCCACAGGCAGGATAAGCTTCGTCAAAGCGGCCGGGTCCAGTCCCACGTCTTTCTCATGGATCATAGGGTCCCAGGGTTCGAGGATCACGGCTCCTTTCTCCATGGGAATGACACGGGGCAGCCTCGGTTCGCCCCACCCCCGCCTGCTGATCTCGTCCTGGAGCTCGTTCAGCGTTTTGTGCTGAAGCAATTCATGAAGCGTCACCAGGGTGGGAGGGCTGAGGGGAATCTCTCCTCTGAGGTTACCCGCAAGACCTTGCTCCGGGGTGACCCAGATTCCGTGAGTGGTCTCCTCTCGGTCAGGGCTGCACTCCTGGTCCATAGGGACAAACACAAGAAAGAAGCGCGTGTCGAAGCGGGGCTTAAACATTTCGGGTGTGATCCAGTGCGTCCATGGAGCCAACCGCGAGAGCTGCAGGTGCCACTCCCCTGAAACGGCCCACTCCCTGAACCAGCCTTTAGAAAGCCTCTTCACCTTTCGCGTCTCACATATCGCCTGCACGCCTGAGTCGATTTCCCGGGCGCGGCTTGCAAGCAGCACCCCACCCTCTTCAAAGGTTTCCCGAACGGCGGCCACCCCATAAGCAAGCATTTCCGTCGCCGGGAGAGTCCCACCCAGTCTCTTCTCCACACCGGGTAAATC
>Ga0105099_10000662_pt1 | contig 22962 bp, 25 predicted proteins | sample PPLLak3cmMay2015_2_FD_79138 | JGI IMG/M metagenome (GOLD analysis project Ga0105099, IMG submission 79138) | Freshwater sediment microbial communities from Prairie Pothole Lake near Jamestown, North Dakota, USA - PPLs Lake P8 Core (1) Depth... | ecosystem: Environmental > Aquatic > Freshwater >... | reverse complement strand
GTTTTTCCATTCCATCTGACATGCTCCTTACCTTAGCTTTGTCTTCACTATATCTAATTCGTCGGCGATTGGGAACCGGGGACGAGAGATTTGATCTTGATGTGGGCTACCGCCGGTGGGCCTCTGGGGCTGTGATGCGTCGCTCTGATTCATCTCCTGCTCTCATCATCGAAAACCGATTGGATTATAGAAAAACGCCCCGGTTTTTACAATAGGCGGGGGTTCAATTGGGAGGGGTTCAAAATTTTGAACCCCTACATGAAATGGGTTTCGCGGTCGGAATTCCAGTTGTGCGGGTTTTCGCGAATATAATTGCGGATGAAATCCAGGGATTTTTCGTCACGAATGATGTGTTCGAAATAATTGCGTTGCCAGACCGGGATGTCCGGAATCCGTCGGCGAACCATTTTGGAAACACCGGTTTTATACCCGCGGATGATGGAACCGATCGATCGGGGAATGATATGTTGGAACTGATTTTTCATTGGATTTGATGGTTTATTGGATTTCGGTAGGGGTTCAAAATTTTGAACCCCTACGTGACCCCCTACATGGGACACCCTATTTGGTTCACACAATTGGATGATCCCATGAACGTGATCGGGCATGACAATGAATACATCCAGTTTCACCAGGGGAAAATGGACCGGGATGTCATGCCAACATCGCGTGGCGAATATGCCGAATTCATTGCATACCATTTCGCCGTTTGCAATCTCCCCGAACAAATTCTGGTTCTTCTCATGAATGCATATCGTCACGAAGTAATAACCGGGTCGGGAATAATCGTATACCGGCAACCGGATCGATCGGCGGTTACGGGAACCAATCGGATTATTGGAAATTCTCGAAGACATGATTCGTTCCCCTCTCCTTCACCGCCGAGTTTTTTGCCCATGCGCTAGGTTATATCGGCGTCCACGAATACCGGACGGATTATAAAAAACGCCCCGGTTTTTACAATAGGCGGGGGTTCAATCCCGTATGGGTCATTTTGTAGGGGTTCAAAATTTTGAACCCCTACATGAATCCGAACATAAACCCCAACCCGAACCCCTACGTGGGGATTTCCCATGCCGCATTGGATTCGATGGTTGACGGGATTCCCGCAGGGGTTCGAAATGTTATGGACGCGTACAACCGCTTGACTCCTGATGGGAAGATTCCTGAGAAAGGCGACCTGGTCGAGGATGGGATCAGCCTGATCAAAAACCTGTTTTAGACGACGAGCGTCCGGGTGATCTTCGCCACCAGGTCGGCGGTCGGATCGGGGCAGCGGACATACTCGGTGGTGACTCCGTCCGGATCGATCACCTTTTCGTAGGGGGTTTTCTCGTATTTCCAGGGGAGGGTGACGCCGTTTTCCAGCAGGCGGACAAACTCGTTGAGGCTGCCGCGCAGCCAGGGACAGAGCTTTCCCCAATCCTGGGGGTAGGCGAATTTATCCCCCTTCTTGTGGCACCAGGTGTCGGTCCTGGCCTCGAAAATCTCGATCTCGATCTTGTATCGTTTCCGTTTCACCGGGGCCGGGGCCGGGCTATCCTGGGCTTTGAGCATTTCCCCGCCTGCGGCGGCCGCCGCCAGGCCGCATCCCGCATTGTTTAAGAATTCCCGTCGTTTCATGTGCTCCTCCTCTGGCTCAGTTTATCCGTGTTTACAAAATTAATCAAACCTGATGGGAAAATAGAAAGGTTCATGATGCCTGGTTGTCTAATACAACAAGGAGTAAAATGAGCATCATGAAGCATACAGTTTTGATTTTGCTTGCTTTGCTGGCGGGAATGGTGTGGTCACAGGTTCAACCCGAATACAAACCATTGACGGCCAAGCGGTTTGTCATCGATGAAGACCTGTACGGGATATACGAATTCAGTCAAAAACCGCAGATGGGTACGGTGATCCTCAAGGTTCAGGTCTTCAATAAAAAAGGGGAGCAGGTAACCCCGTTCACCATTACCGGTCGATCCGACATGCCATCCATGTCAGGCGCCCATGACTCGGGCGAGGTGGACTTCAAGTTGAATTCCAGGAAAAACTACCTTCTGCCCGTGGATATTGTGATGCCGGGCGATTGGGAGATACGCCTGATCTTCCGTCGCGCAGGCAAACCTGTATTCCATGGCGCGATCCGTTTCAATGTCTAGGAACCTGCGACGGATATTCGGCGCCGGGCTGCTGCTTGTATCGACCCTACTGCCGTTGGCGGCAGCCAATTATCTGTTTTTCTTCGAAGCCCAGTTCCTGACGGGTTATTCCTTTTCCGAGAAACGGTTCGTTTTTTCTTCCCATCACGACATGGAGGCGATGCAGAAACCCAGCCTGGGATTCGATTATCTGCAGCGCTTTTCGGCGTCGGGCCGGGATATCGCCCTGCTTTCCGTCCAGGCCCGCCTGGCCTATGCTCCGGATCGGCCTGCCGGCATGGAAATGCAACTCTACAATGCCTACCTGCGCCTGAAAGGGCGGACCGCCGATATCTGGATCGGCCATGACCGGCCGGCCTTCGGACTGGCCGCCGTCATCGATCAGCATGGCCTGCTGTTGCAGAGCCTGACCATGAACGGCATCGCCTTCGACCGGGATTGGGGAGCCGGAATCGATTGGAAGCCCTCCTGGGGCGGTGCCCGGTTGTCCTTGACCACCGGATCGGGCCAAACTCTCCGTTTTCACGGCAATTACCTGCTGACCGGACGAGTATCCAGGGGTGTACCCGAGCGTGACAATTTTTCCTGCGGGCTCTCCCTGGGCATCGGCTCCACCCTGGAAACGATGGGCAGTCATCTGCTTCAGGCCGCTCCGCACCCCTTCCGCATGGCCGCCCTCGACGCCACCTGGTCAGCCAATCGCTGGGAAAACCGCCTGGAACTGGCCGCCGGCCGCACTCATGGTGCCGACCGGTTGGCGCTGCTCTGGCGTTGCAGCCTGGGGCTGCTGGCCGAAAACCGTCTCAAGATCGAGGCGCAGCCGGTATTGCTCCACCAACGAGCGGCGACCCGGTTTCAGGTGGCGGGAGGCATCACTTTTCTTGCCCATCCGGACTGGACGATACGGGCCATGGTCTTCGGAGACCTGCTGGCGCCGCCGGCCACTCCCAGAGAAACACGCCTGGTCCTGCAAATCTATTATTATAAGGGCTTGCGTTTTTGACCGATGGAAAAGCGTCAGTCCGAGGAGACCGAATGAAGAAACCATCCATCATATTGCTGGCGGTATTTATATTAAGCGGGGTTCTGGCCGCGGCAGTGGGGTGCGAATTGAATGATCCCGACCGCGATGTCAAGCGCCTCTTTCCCGAATCGACCGGATACCGGACCCTCTATGCGTCGATTCACGAACGCGGAGGTGCTGAACTTTTGGCCCGGATCGAACGGCGACTGGGCGATTCCTTCAAGGGATTGTTCGAAACGGCCGATGTGCCCTATACCCTGTACCGGATCGTCAAGGGCGCCGAGACTGTCGGCTATATCCATGGCGTCAACCAGAAGGGCCGATACGGAGGGATTCAGGTGTTCCTGGCCCTTGACCCCGCTGGCACCATCCGCGCCTTTTACTTTCAGCGCCTGACCAACCAAAATGCCAAGGCATTGCGTGCTCCCGAGTTCGGACAGCAGTTCGTCGGGCTCAACCTGCCTGATTTTGCCAACTATGAGGTGCCCACTGGCCGGATCCGTCCGGGTTCCCGCCTGGCAGCGATCAAAAACCCGGCCGCCGCGGCCGAAGACGATTTTCGCGCCTCCCTGCGGGCGGTCAAGAAAAACCTGATTCTCTGCGACGAGTTTCTGCTCGGCAACCGGTTTATGGGTAAGGAGGGAACATGAAAAAGATTTCGGTTTACCAGATCGCCTATAAAAATTTGCTGCGCAAACGGACGCGCAGCCTCCTCACCATCGTCGGCATCGGCCTTTCGGCCTGGGTTCTGGCCAGCCTGCTGGGATTCAACCGCGGCTACGAATCGGCTCTGAAAAAGGATATCGACAACATGGGCTTTCAGGTGCTGGTCACGGCCAAAGGCTGCCCGTACGAGGCGGCGACGCTGATGCTCAAGGGCGGCACCGGATTGCGATACATGAGCGAAGGGGTGGTGGAAGACATCCTGAAACACCCCGAGGTGGAAAAAGTGACGCCGATGCTCATGCAGGCCGTGTTCGATCCCGAGCGGGGCGACTCCGGTGCCATTTCCGCCTACCTGGGGGTCGATCCGGCCACCTTTCCCCAGATGAAGGCCTTCCTCAAATTTAAGCAGGGCGGCTGGTTCAGCGATTCCGAAGCCCGGCAGGCGGTCCTCGGTTACGAAGCGGCAGAGCTTGAACAACGCGAGGTGGGGGACATGCTGCTCATCCCCGACAAGAACATCGAGCTGACCGTGGTCGGTATCCTGGCCCGTTCCGGCACCCAGGACGACGGTACCATTTTCGTTCCCATCCGCATGCTGCAGAAGGAATTCGGCGAAACGGGCAAGTTGACGGCGGTGGGAATCAAGGTCGACCGCCGTGGGGACATCGCGGCCCTGGAAAACAAATTGTACGATCTCCCCGATGTCCAGGTCGTCTCCCTGGCCCAGGTCAAGAACACCATCATGAGCCTGGTGGCCACCGCCAAGGTGATGGTCCTGTCGATTGCCGTGATCGCGATCCTGATTGCCATGGTGGGCGTGGTCAACACCATTCTCATGTCTGTCTTCGAACGGGTCCAGGAGATCGGTATCATGAAGAGCATGGGGGCGATGCCCGGGGATATATTCCGCATGATCTGGACCGAGACGGTCATCCTGTGCCTGCTCGGCGGCACCCTCGGTGTGCTTCTCGCTTTCGGCCTGGCCAAGGTAACCGACCTGTTTGTCCGCCGCCTGCTTCCCTATACGCCCACGGGCAGCCTGGTGATCGTAGGTCTCGGCCTGGGTCTGACCACGCTGGCCATCGTCATCGTCATCGGCCTGGTTTCGGGGGTGTATCCGGCCTGGCGGGCGGCGCGGATGCGGCCGCTGGAATCGATCCGTTCCGAGGGGGAGTGACCATGACCAATCAAACCGAAACGGTCCTGAGAGCAGTCGACCTGCGTAAAGTATACCGGCGGGGGTCCGAGGAGATCGTGGCCGTCGACGATGTCTCGCTCCGGGTGGCCAGGGGCGAGTTCATCTCCTTCATCGGCCCGTCGGGTTCGGGCAAGACCACGCTCATCAACCTCTTGGGCTGCCTGGACAATGCCACATCCGGAAGTCTGGAGGTGGGCGGTGAGCAGATTTTTGGCAGCCGTAGCTTGTCGGAGAAGGCGTTGACCCGGATCCGCCGCCGTGTCTTCGGGTACATTTTTCAGCGTTTCTACCTGGTGCCGACCCTGACCCTGTACGAGAACATCGTCATGCCTTTCGCCTTTTACCGGAAATCCGATGCCGATGTCGACCCCATGGCGATCATTCGTTTCCTGGGCCTGGAAAACCGGCTCCGCCACCGTCCCGGGGAACTCTCCGGCGGCGAGATGCAGCGGGTGGCGATCGCCCGCGCCCTGGTCAACAAACCGGAGATTCTGCTGGCCGACGAACCGACGGGCAATCTCGACTCCGCCCGCAGTCAGGAGATCGGCGGCATTCTGAAATCCCTGAACGAAAAGGAGGGGATGACGGTGTTGCTGGTCACCCACAATCCCGCCATCGCTGCCCTGGCCGGGCGGGCGGTCACCCTGAGCGACGGCCGGATCGTAGGATGAGTGAGGATCAGCCTGTCGAACTTACCGGGAGAGGAAAAAACCAGATCAATCGAGGTCCGCTGGGATAGGTGTATGGCAACGGTCGAGACGACGGCCTCCGAAAAGATTTCCTTGAAGGTTGTCAGGTCTTCACCTTAATCGGAATCGGCACTAAAATTGATGTTTTGCTTTGGGCAGGCGGGGGCTTGTTACTGATCTGCATGATCGGAACAAATAAAGGGTATCTTACAGAAACATGCAACTCCTGCAATTGGAAAAATAGTTCGATCGGAAAAACCGGATTTTCACACTGCCCAACGTGTGGTGAAAAGTCAGACTAATTTTTTATTTTTTTTTGGGCTGAGGCAACCGCACCGCTAAATGGAGGGGAATGCTTTTAAAATGGAGCATTTCAGAAATGGAGACACTTCAGCGGGCGATGGAGCAAGGAACTGCGCTCGGCGGGCCCTGGAAGACGGGGTAAAAACCGGGGCCTCTGTACTCCTTGACGGTCACCTCGACCAGCCGCCTGTTTTCGATCCGGTAGAGGTTGTAGGAGGCCGACACACCGGGCCGCATGTACCCGGCCGAACCGGAGTTGAACATAAACGTCCCGTCTCCCGCCTCCGCTTTCTCTGCACCGGCAAAGGGGAAAAAATTGATGTAGCGGCTGTGGTCGTGGCCGTGGAGCAGCATGTCTACCTTGTACCGCCGCAGGATCTCCAGGAGTTTCTCCCGGTTGCCCAGCCGCCGCCAGAATTTGCGGGTGAAGGTGCCGCCGCGGTTGAAGAGCGGGTAGTGGAGCATGACGATCTTGCAAAGGTCCTTCACTTCCGCCTGTTCGAGCATGGCCGGCAGCTTGGCCAGCTCCTCCTCCTTGATCCGGCCGATGGCGGCCGGGGAATAGATATTGGGGTTCATCCCGATGACCGCCGCCTCGGCGAACAGGTGCAGGGTGGGGTAGGCGACCGGTTCGGTTTCGAGGCTGCCGGGGGAGTGGAGAATGTCGGCGAAGTAGTCCTCGATGCGGTTGCTGGAGGTCGCCCGCCGGGTGTAGTAATCGTGGTTGCCGGGGACCAGTACGGTGGGGATCCGTTCGATCAGGGGTTCCAGGGCTTCCCGGGCGATCTCGAACTCGCTGGGCGAAGCGAGAGCGGTCAAGTCGCCCGAGATGAGGACGGCGTCGGGTTGGTCGGCGAGAACCGAGGCGATGGCGGCCCGGGAGATATCGGGGTGGAAATGGTGGCGGCGGCCGCGGATGTAGAGGTTGGCCAGGCCGATCAGGCGCTTGGTAAATACCCCCGTCCAATGGGGAAAGCGAAAAAAATGCAAATCGGATATGTGGGCGAAAATCATTGTGTTTCCCTGTTTGGAAACCTGATGGTTTCCGGGTAGATTATTTCATATTTTTGAGAAAAACACCACCGGGTTTACCCGCGCTTTTTTCAGCACATTACTGATCGAGCAGAAGAAGGTGATGAAAAACATGACGATCATAACCTATTGATTATTGGAATTTCGATCGGGTAAAATTGGAGACGATCCAGATGAGGAGGGGACCACCCCGATGGCGGACGATCCGAATTTCCAGGCCGGACATGAACAAAGACAACGACATCTATAAAGACGCGAACATGCAGCACTTCTGGTTCCGCGAGGAACGGGAGCGGGTCGTTTCCTACCTGGAACGGGAGAGAATCCGGCACGGGGGGGTGGCGGAGCATCCCGACTGGTATGCCGCTCCCTATGTCGCCCTCTGGCGCATCCAGAGCCGCATCGATCCCAGTCAAACCGGCTGGTGGGTGATTTCGGGTGATCTTCCCTGTGATTATTGCTCCGCCGGTGATGTCCCGGAAGTGCGCTCTGCGTTGCGGCACTTCGTCCGGAAATGGGAGGAATTGTCCAGGCAGATGATCGCCGGGAAGGCTCACTCCGAATATCTGCTCGGCGATCCCCAGGATTGGCTGCGCCAGGGGGAATTGCTGGGGCGACGGTCGCAGATCTTATGCCGCTGGGCCGAGGACGATCGGTTGTGGGAGTGATGCGCCCGTGAGCCGGGGAGGACGCTGGGGATTGATCATCGGGGGCATCACCGCCTGCACGGGATTGGACCAGCTCAGCAAGTGGATCGCCCGGGGGGCGCTGACCGGCGCTCCGACCCGGTCGTTCTGGCACGATTGCGTCCGGCTCCAGTACGTGGAGAACCGGGGCGGTTTCCTGAGCCTCGGGGAATCCCTCTCTCCGGCCCTGCGCTTTTTCATCTTCATTGGATTGACGGGCGTGTTCATCCTGGCCGCCGTCATCTACCTCGGCCGCCGGAATGCACTGCCGCTGTCGGTGACTTTCCCCTGGATCCTGGTCATCGGCGGAGCCGTCGGCAACCAGATCGACCGGATTTTCCGCAACGGCCGTGTCAGCGATTTCCTGAATGTCGGCATCGGCCCGTTACGGACCGGAATTTTCAACCTTGCCGACCTGTTCCTGACCATCGGCGTCGTCTGGCTCCTGTTCATTCCCCTCACCCAGAAAAACCGTTCCGGATGACCTGCAAAAGTGTGGGTCGCTGAGCCTGCCGAAGCGAAAGCACGAAGCACAAGCATGTTTGCGTTGGCGACGGTTTTCACATATAATCCGGGTGGATTCAAACCACATGAAAAACCTGTTGGAAAACATCTGCGTTGTCCTGGTGGAACCGAAAAACGCCGGCAACATCGGTTCGGTCGTCCGGGCCATGAAGAACATGGGGATCGGCCGCCTGCGCCTGGTCAACCCGGTCCAGTACCGGGACAGCGAGGAGCAGAAAAAAATGGGCTACCGCTCCCAGGAGATCGTCGCTGCCAGCGAAGAGTATCCGACTCTCTCTGCTGCCCTGGCCGACATATCCTCGGTTTTTTTGGCCACCGCCCGCAAGGGAAAATGGAAAAAAGACTTCTTCTCCCCGCGGCAGGCGGCGGGACCGATCATCGAACAGGCGTCGATGGGGCGGACCGCCCTGGTCTTCGGCCGCGAGGACAAGGGGGTGACTATCGACGAGGCCCAACTGGCCAACGCCTACATCAAGATCCCCGCGGCGGTGATGTACCCCTCCCTCAACCTCTCCCAGGCGGTAATGGTCATCGTCTACGAGGTCTACCAGGCCTTTCTGGGGGGGAGTGAAACGGCCCGTCCGCCCAAGATCGCCGAGCGGAAGGTCTATGAACGGATCATCGACAACATCTGGTCGCTCATGAAAACCATGGAGGTGCGCGAACCCGACCAGGGACTGTTCCACCGCTCGCTGAAACGCGCCCTCAACCGGACCCAGTGGACGAATGCCGATGTCGCTGTTTTCGACCGCTTCTGCAAACAGGTCCGCTGGTATATCGGCGCCCGCTGCGCCCCGGAAACCAAGGAGTCCACCCATGAATCTGACCGTCTATAACACGCTCGATCACGCCGTCCGCCCGTTCCAGGAGATCGAGAAGGGGAAGATCGGCCTCTACACCTGCGGACCGACCGTCTACGATTATCCCCATATCGGCAATTTCCGTTCCTACGTGTTCGAAGACCTGGTCAAACGCTATCTGTTGATGCGCGGTTTCCAGGTACTCCACGTGATGAACATCACCGACATCGAGGACAAGATCATCCGCCGCGCCAACCAGGAGGGGGTGACCATTTCGGAGATCAGCCGCAAGTTCACCGAGGCCTTTTTCGAGGATCGGGACCGGCTGCGCATCCTCCCCGCTGATGTCTATCCCCGGGCCACCGAACACATCGAGGAGATGGTGGCGATCATCGAAACCCTGCTGGAAAAGGGGATCGCTTATCAAAAGGACGGCTCGGTCTATTTCTCCATCGCCCGCTTTCCCGCATACGGCCGTCTGGCGAACCTGGACAAGGAGAAGATGCGGGTCGGCGTTCGCGTCGACCTCGACGAATACGACAAGGAAGAGGTGCAGGATTTCGTTCTCTGGAAGGGGCGGAAGGGAGACGAGCCTTTCTGGACGACGCGGATCGGCGAAGGCCGGCCGGGGTGGCATATCGAGTGTTCGGCGATGAGCGGCAAGTACCTCGGCACCCATTTCGACATCCACATGGGCGGCGTCGACAACATCTTCCCCCACCACGAAAACGAGATCGCCCAGACCGAAGCGGCAACCGGGGAGACCTTCGTCAACTACTGGATCCATTGCCAGCACCTGATCGTCGACAATCAGAAGATGTCCAAATCATTGGGCAATTTCTATACCCTGCGTGACCTGCTGCAGATGGGGTATGACCCGATGGCCATCCGCTACCTACTCCTCTCCACCCATTACCGGAAACTCCTCAACTTCAGTTTCGAGGGGCTGGAGCGGGCTGCCCAAGCTTTGCAGCGGATGCGGAACTTTGCCTTCTCGCTGCAGGAGTTGACTCCCCCCCCGGGAAAAACGGCGGCGGTCGACCAGTTGGTGGCGGCGGCCGAGCAGTCGTTTTTTACGGCCATGGACGACGATTTCAATATCTCCGGGGCCCTGGGGGCCTTTTTCGATTTCATCCACGCGGTCAATTCCCAGGTTGATTCACTGAAGACCGACGATGTCACGGCGATTCAGACGCTGTTGCGACGGATCAATTCGGTGCTCGGGATTCTCGACCTGAATGTGAAAAGGGACCTGGAGAGCGAGATTCTGGCGCGCATCGAGGAGCGGCAGGCGGCCCGGAAAGCCAAGGATTTCGCCCGGTCCGACCGCATCCGTGACGAACTGAAGGCCCGCGGCATCATCCTCATGGATACACCCGAAGGGGTCAAGTGGCGGTTGGATCAGCAGTAAGCGGACGGATGAAAATAGGTTGTGACGGAAAATGGAATCCTCGATCATTCAAAACCGACGAACTCAAGTTTGGATAAGCCGAAGGCGATGGGGTGAATCGTGAGGATGATGACGACCATCTCCCTGCTGGTGGTGTCGAATGTCTTCATGACGCTCGCCTGGTACGGACACCTGAAGTTCCGGGATTGGGGGTGGCTGCCGAAGGCCGGATTGGCGACCATCGTCCTGGTGAGCTGGGGCATGGCGCTCTTCGAGTACATGTTCCAGGTGCCGGCCAACCGGCTGGGGTTCAGCGGCAACGGCGGGCCGTTCACGCTGGTGGAGTTGAAGGTGCTCCAGGAGGTGATCACCCTGATCGTCTTCTCGCTGGTCACCCTGGTACTCTTCCGCGGCGAGCCGCTCCGGACCAAGCACCTCTACGCCTTCGTCTTCCTCATCCTGGCCGTCTATTTCACCTTCAAGAAATAGTCACACCGATTGGCTGAGTACTCGAATCGGCAAACCAGACAGCCCATTTCGACCTCGCTCCAGATCCACCCGGCAGGGTCATCCCTGTTCATGAAGGGAGGGATGTGTGTATCTCCCGATTTGGATTTATCGGATCTACTTTTCAACGGTTCGAAAGGGCTTGGCGGTGAGAACGGTCCGCAGGATGCGGATCAGGTCGTAAGCCAGGATGATGAGGGTAAATCCGATCACCCAGGCGGCCAGGTCGGCGAGAAACAGAAGCCGGGAATCGAGGAATAGTTGTTCCCTGGGGATGGCCAGTACAAAGATGAAGCTGATCATATAGACGGTAGTATTGGCAAAGTCGACCCAGAGGGAGCGGAAACGGATGCGCAGGAGCAGGGTGATGATCTCGAACCCGACCAAGGCCAGAACCAGGAGCGACAGGGTTTGTGATGCATCCGGCTGCAAGAGCGGTGTAAGGGGTTTTTTGAAATCGATGGTCTGAAAAAACAGGGTCTCGTTCCTAAAATAGGCGGCCAGGAGAACAATCAAAAGAGTGATCCAGGCCCACAGCTTCCAGGGTTCTGCGCCTCTCATCTTGACCGGTTTTAGGGAACGGCGGAAAAAACGGGGCCACGCCAAGCGGACATCGGTCGGATTTTGGGTGATCAGGTAGAAGACGAGGGCAACGAGGCCGAAGTCGGCGATCCAGGTGAAGGGAAGCTGGATGAATAAATCGGGCCAGCGGGTGACATGGATGTCGAGACCGAAGGGTTGGATGGGGAAGGAATCGCCGAATACGAAGGAGAGGATTTTCAGGCCGTAATGTATGGCGAAGAGAAGCCAGGTATAGCGGAAGAGAAACTGGCGGTAGGTGGGGTGGATGATATGGCTCTCCTCCAGGTACCTGGCTGCGACCTGGCGGGGGGAACCGTACTCTTCGATAGCGTCTTGCAGGGCGGCGTCGGTGACTTCCCCGCCGTCGTTCTGGGTCTTCTCCAGGAGGTGGCTGCGGATTTCGGCCAGAATCTCCTCGGTATCCGTTCTGTCTCCCAAGTAGTGACGGATCCCTTCCAAATAGTCGTCCATAATCTTACTCATGGGTCTTCTCCTTATCCAATTGATCGATGATGCTCGTCTGGATTCTCCAGATGTCCAGCTGATGACGGCGGACTTCCCGGCCGGTCTCGGTGATCCGGTAGTATTTCTTGGGGCGGTCGTTCTCGATTTCCCAGCGACTGCTGATCCAGTGATTCTTTTCCAGCCGGCGCAAAAGCGGGTAGAGGGTGTTCCCTTCGACCGCGTAGCCGATCGTCTCGAAGGTTCTGGCCATCTGGTATCCGTACATCGGGGTTTCCAGGACCAACAGGACCAGGATTTTCACGAAGCCGCGATTCATCTCCGGTTCGATGCCGATGGGTTGATCGGTCATGAGTCCTCCCGGTTAATGATAGTGTTTGATAATAAATACTGCATACAACAATAATAATGTGCAATACACAGTATGTCAACTTTTTTTTGTTGAAATGGATTAGGGGGCGAACGATTCGAAGAACACACGCTGGCTATCCCCCGGCTTTGCTGCTCCCCTATCCAAGGGGTGGGCAGGGGGGATTCCTCAAAGAGGGGAGTAGTTCGGAATCGCCGATTTCGTTGACAGATCGGCCATTCTATATTATTTCAGTAGATGCAGTCGTGAGAGAGAGGAGGATGTTGTGAGCAAGAGACATCTGGCTGAAGAGATGGCGCAGATCATCATCCTGAAAAAGTATCAGGCCTACGACTTCATCGAACTCTTCATCGAGGTGGTCGTCGAACAGTTGAAAACAGGCCGAAAAGTGGTTATTTCCGGTTTCGGCACATTCTCGGTGAAGGAAAGGCTGGCGAAACGGGTACGGAATCCGGCCGATGGAGTCATGATCACCATCCCTCCCAACAAGACGGTTAAATTTCAACCATCCCCGAAGTTGAAGCAGGATATTGGAGGAACAAACTAGCTTATCATCCGACCACCTCGATCGAATTGCCTTTCACCAGCTGACCTTTCAGAATCCGAAAGCCCGCCGGCGATTGCAGCAAATGGGAATCGATGCCATCCGCATGCGCGGACTCCGTCCGTTCGAAATGCGCAAGCTCGGGTTCACGGAAGCCGAATGCGGACAAAATCTCAGGGGTTTCCGGGAAGCCGGAGAACGGGAAGCTGAGCTGATGAAGAGGCACCACATCGGTATCCTGTTCCGAGAGGAAAAAGAATTTCCGGCACTGCTTCGCGAAATCACCGACCCGCCCGATTTTCTCTATTATCTGGGGCGGCTCGATTGTCTCCAGGGGCCACCCCTGGCGGTGGTCGGTTCCCGCAAAGCAAGCCGGTACGGCCAGAGCGTCACGCGCCGCCTGCTGCCGGCCCTGTGTCGGTCCGGGCTGGTGATCGTTTCCGGGATGGCCTACGGGATCGACTCGGTCGCGCATCAGTGCGCTCTCGAAACCGGGACCATGACCATCGGGGTCAACCCGGGTGGCCTGCTCCACCTTTATCCGCGAGGTAACCAGCGGTTGATCGGGGCCATCCGGGAAACCGGCTTGATCGTCTCCGAGTTTCCCCTGGAGGTGATTCCCCGACCGCACCTCTTTCCCATCCGCAACCGGATCATTTCCGGATTGGCCCGAGGGGTCCTGGTCATCGAAGCGTCCCTGCGCAGCGGGTCGTTGATCACCGCCCGCCTGGCCGTCGAGCAGAACCGCGATGTCATGGCCGTCCCCGGAAACATCGATTCTCTCCTGAGCCCCGGTGTCCACTATCTCATTCAGCAGGGGGCGAAACTGGTCCAGTCGCCCGACGATGTCCTCGAGGAGTTTGGCATCAAGCCCGCTGCCCGGCCGCGTATCCCTCCGGACTGCAGTCCCCTGGAAAGAAAGGTACTTGACTTACTGGGGGAGAATGAGGTAAAAGATATGGATTATATGGTTGAATCCCTCAACCTTTCAACATCAGAGGTCATATCAGTCATGATGGGTTTAATCCTGAAAAATCTGGTCAGCGAAGACGCCGGCGGCTACAGGCGGAGTCTCCATGCCCAATAAAACACTGATCATCGTTGAATCTCCGGCCAAGTCGCAGACCATTTCGAAATACCTGGGCGACGGATACGAGGTGCTGTCCAGCATGGGCCATGTCCGCGATCTGCCCCAGGCAGTCCTGGGAATCGATGTGAAAAACGGGTTCAAGCCCAATTATTTCATCCTTCCCGACAAGAAGAAGATCATCGAAAGCCTGAAGAAAAACGCTCGGTCTTCCAGCCGCGTTTTCATCGCCTCCGATCCCGACCGGGAGGGGGAAGCGATCGCCTTTCACCTCCAGGAACTGCTCAAGGAGGTCAACCCGAAGATCTTCCGCATCCTCTTCCACGAGATCACCAAGACGGCGATCCTCGAAGCCATCGGCCATCCCGGCACCATCGATATGGACAAGGTCGAATCGCAGCAGATGCGGCGACTCCTTGACCGGTTGGCCGGATACAAGATCTCACCGATCCTGCAGCGCAAGATCGGCGGGCCGCTTTCGGCCGGCCGCGTACAGTCGATCGCCCTGAAATTGATCGTGGAGCGGGAAAAGGAGATCAAGGCATTTATTCCGGAAGAGTACTGGACGATCGATGCCATACTGGAAGGGTCCGTACCACCACGATTCCCCGCCAAGCTGGAAAAGGCGGGAACGAAGGCCGTGAAGATCGGCAACAAGAGTGAGTGTGATGCGATCCTCACCGATCTGCACGATTCACCCTATCGGCTGGAAAAGGTGAAATCCAGGGAGAAAAAGCGCAAGGCCCCGCCTCCCCTGATCACCTCCTCCCTGCAACAGGAGGCCTTCCGTAAATTCAAATACCCGGTCAAGCGGACCATGCAGGTCGCTCAGGAGTTGTACGAGGGGATTTCCCTGGGCAGTGAGGAAACGACCGGTCTCATCACCTATATGCGTACCGATTCCTACCGTATCTCACCGCAAGCCGGTCAGGAGGCCCGTTCGTTCATCGAGAATACCTACGGTTCCCGATTCGTTCCCGAAAAACCGAATGCCTTCCGTACCAAGGGAAAATCACAGGATGCCCACGAGTGCATTCGTCCCACCTCTCCCTTTCATCCGCCTGCCGATCTGAAGTCTTTCCTGAATCCCTACCAGATGAAGATCTATCAGCTGGTCTGGGACCGGTTCCTGGCTTCACAGATGGCCGATACCGAGATCCTGGAAACGCAGTTGCACATCCGCAATGGACAGTACCTGTTCACCGCCAAGGGCGAGGTCGTCCAGTTCGAGGGCTTCCAGGCGGTGTTGAAACCGGAAGCTCACGATTCACCCCTGCCACGGTTGCAGGAGGGGGAGACACTGCAGCTTCATGAACTCGATGACAAACAGAATTTCACCAAACCTCCGGCACGCTATTCGGAAGCGTCTTTGGTGAAGGTGCTCGAGGAGAAGGGGATCGGCCGGCCCTCGACTTATGCCAAGATCATCGATACCCTGGGGAAGCGGGATTACGTTTTTCAGGAGGAGAAGAAATTCGTCCCCACCGACCTGGGGATCCATGTGGTCGACTACCTTGAGGAAAATTTCACCGATATCATGAACTATGATTTTACCGCCAACCTGGAAAAACAACTCGACCTGGTTTCCGAGGGAAAGCTGGCTTGGCAGGAGGGGATCGCCGCCTTCTACGTCAACCTCGAACAGGACCTCGAACGGGTGAAGGACGGCAAGAAGATCCCTCTCCAGGTGGGGAAACCGTGCCCGGAATGTGGAGCGGATCTGATCAAGAAGTACTCCCGGAAAACGCACAGCTGGTTCATCGGTTGCGCCAAATACCCCGATTGCCAATACACGGAGAGGATCGTGGAGAGCGGCCAGGATCCCGACATCAACAAGCCGCTCGACAGACCCTGTCCGACCTGTGGGAAGCCATTGATCAAGAGATTTTCACGGAAGACCCGGCGGACTTTCATCGGCTGCTCGGGATATCCCAATTGCACCTACATCGAGAACCTGACCGAGGAATTGGGGAATTGCCCGCAGTGTCAAAAACCCCTGTTGAAGAGATTTTCTCCGAAAATGCGGCGTGCCTTCATCGGTTGTTCCGGGTATCCCGATTGCAAGTATATCGAGAAAAAATGAGCGGCAGCGGAGTTCTGATCATCGGCGGCGGGCTGGCTGGTGTGGAAGCGGCCTACCAGGTGGCCAAGCGGGGAATGGCCGTGGAATTGTGGGAGATGCGGCCGGCCTCGAAGACCGAGGCCCACCTCACCCCCTTTCTCGGCGAAATGGTCTGCTCCAATTCGCTCGGCTCCATGGAGCTCGGATCGGCTTCCGGGTTGCTCAAAGAGGAATTGCGCCGTCTCGATTCGTTTTTTTTGCGCCAGGCCGAGGTGTCCCGGGTGCCGGCGGGCAACAGCCTTTCGGTCGATCGGATGCTTCTGGCTGAGCGGCTCACGGCAGAATTGGAAAAGATGCCCGAGGTCACCATCCGCCGCGAGGAAGCGACGAAGATTCCCGACCAGGACGGTCCGGTGATCATCAGCACCGGCCCGTTGACCAGCGGGCCCTTGGCCGAGGCGATCAGCTGCATGACGATGCGGAAAAACCTGTTTTTCTACGATGCCACCTCGCCGCTGCTGATCGCCGACAGCATCGATTTCAATGCCATGTATGCCGCATCCCGGTACGACAAGGGTGAGGCCGATTTCTTCAATATCCCTCTCGATCAGCCGCAGTACGACGGGTTCGTGGATACCCTTACCGCGGCCGAGCTGGTGGAGATGCCCGAATTCGAAAAACACATCTATTTCGATGCCTGCCTGCCGGTCGAGGAGATTGCCCGCCGCGGCCACCAGTCGCTGGCGTTTGGTCCGTTGAAACCGGTCGGCTTGCCCGATCCACGTACGGGAAAAATCCCCTACGCGGTCGTCCAACTCCGTACTGACGATGTTCACCGGGACCATTACCAGATGGTCGGATTCCAGACCCGATTGAAGTGGGGGGAACAGAAACGGGTGTTCCGTATGCTTCCCGGCCTGGAAAAAGCCGAGTTCGAGCGTTTCGGCCGGATGCACCGCAACACCTACATCAATGCCCCCCTGATCCTCTCTCCCTTTTTCCAGTTCAAGCTGCATCCGAAGATCTTCTTCGCTGGCCAGATTTCCGGTGTCGAAGGATACGTGGAATCGGTGGCTTCCGGACTTTTGGCCGGATTTTTTGCCGTCTGCACCCTGTCCGCGCAACCCCTGACGGAGCTTCCCGGAACGACGGCGATCGGATCACTTGCCCGGTACATCTCCCATTCGGCCTGGAAGGATTTCAAACCGAGCAAGTTTTCCTTCGGTCTCCTCCCCGACCAGGGGATCCGCGACCGGAACAAGAAGAACAAAAAAGAGATGAAGGCGGAACGCGCCCTCGAGGATTTGACGGCATGGATCCGGAATTCACATTTTTAAACCGCTTCATCGGGGTTCTCCGGGACCTGAAAAAATTTTCCCCCCATACTGTCCGCGCCTACGAACAGGACATCCGCCAATTCCTGGAGTTTTTTCGGGAAACCGGCCTGCCGGTCAATCGCACTCACATCCGCGACTTCATCGCTCGGATCCATACGCGGGGTTTGAAGAGCAGTTCTCTGGCACGGAAAATCTATGCGGTCCGCTCCTACTACGATTTTTTGCTGGAAAATGGAGTCGTGGTGGTCAACCCCATGGAAGGGATCCGCACTCCCAAAGCCGAAAAGCATATCCCCCGTATCCTGACGGTTCCAGAAATGAGCGATTTTCTCGACACCATCCCCGATCAGACCTTTCTCGATCTGCGCAACAAGACCATCTTCGAGTTTCTCTATGCCACCGGCCTGCGGATTTCGGAACTGACCCACCTGCGCCTGGCCGATCTCCATCTGGATGAGCGGCTGGTCCGGGTCATCGGCAAGGGAAACAAGGAACGGATTGTCCCCTTTCATGAGGGGGCGGCAACACTCCTGATGCGATATATCGGCGAGCGGCGGCAGCGCTTTCCCGAAGCCGGTGAAACCCTCTTCCTCAATGCCCGGGGCGGGAGGATCAGCGAACGCTCGCTGGAACGGATTCTGGCTTCGCTCTTTCGAACGGTGCGGCGTGTTCATCCGCACCTGTTCCGCCACTCCTTCGCCTCCCATCTCCTGCAGAGCGGCGTCAACCTGAGGGTGATCCAGGAATTGCTGGGCCATGCCAATCTCGCCACCACCGAAAAATATACGACGCTCAATTATGAGGACCTGTTGAAAACCTACCGGAAATTCCACCCCCGGGGGGAATCGTGAAGAAGACGGCCTGGCTGATCCTGCGCTTGTGTTTCGGGATCGGACTACTCGTCTACCTCCTTTTCTTCAAGTTCGATCCCCGCACCGTCTTCTCGGCCCTGGTCCATGCCAAGCTGGGTCTGGTCCTGCTCGCTTTCTCCCTCCATGCCGTCGGCCTTTGGATTTCCGCCATCCGCTGGAAGCTCATCCTCGATGAAAAGGGAGCCGCCTATACCCAGTTCAAACTGGTTCAGAGCTACCTGGTCGGGACATTTTTCAGTCATTTTCTTCCCACCCGTTTCGGCGGCGACATCGTCCGGCTGGCCGACACCCGGAAGATCCCCGAGGGGGCCTCGGCTTCGCTGGCGGTAATCGTCTACGAGCGGATGAGCGGCATTTTCATCCTGACGGCGTTTGCCCTGGCGGCCTCGCTGGCAAAGATCGGATTGATCCGCCAGGTGCCGATCATCTATGTATCCCTGGGGATCAGCGTCGTTCTGATCATCGTTTTCTACCTGGCCTGGAAACGGATCCCCCGCGGTTTTTTCTGCCGCTGGGCGCGGCCCGGGACACGCGGCAGCCGGATGTTCGGCACGCTGGAACGGATCCATTCAGCCATGCTAGACCTGTTGCAAAACCGCCGGTTGCTCGGCCGGGTTCTGCTCTGGGCCTTCATCCTGCAACTGAATGTCGTGATCCACTATTTTCTGCTCGGGCGGGCACTACAGCTGGATCGGATCCCCCTGACCGATTATTTTTTCATCATTCCCATCCTCCTCTTCTTCCTGTCGGTGCCGATCTCCATAAACGGTCTCGGCATCCGTGATTGGCTGGTGGTGACTGTCTTCCGAATATACGGCCTGGACGGAGCACCGGCGCTGGCTTTCTCGTTTTATGATCTCTTTTTCAACCTGATCCTCGGCGTCATCGGCGGCTTCGTCTATCTCTTCAGAAAGAGGGATCGTCCATGAGAATGCTCGTTCTGATGGTCATCCTCGGTGTTTTGGGATTCGCCCGGACCGATGATTCGCAGGGAAAGCTGAAGGCGATCAATGAGCGGATCGACAATATCCAGGAAAAGCTGGAAGCGCTCAAGAATGAGAAGAAATCGGTGCTGAACGAGGTCACCCGCCTGGAACTGGAGCAGGAGAAGGCCCGGGTGGAATTCAACCGCACTGAGCTGCAGTGGCTGCGGATGCGGGAGAAACTCGAGCGTAACAACCGCGAGAAGGAGAGGCTGGAGAAGCGGATCGCCGCCTCCAAGGAGACGTTGAAGAGCATTCTCCGGGTCATCTACAAAACCGGGGAAATGGGGTATATCAAGTTTTTCGTCTTTCTCGAGAATTTTGAACAGCTCTTTCAGAATTACCGGCTGTTCACGGTTCTGATCAATTACAAATTCAATGAAATCCGCACCATCCGGGGTGATGTGGAGCGGTTGCAACAGATCCGCAGTGAGATGCAGCAGCAGGCCGCTTCCCTGGAGGAATTGAAAAACCAGAAAAACCTGAAAGTCAGGCAATTATCGTCGCGCCGTGGGGAGAAGCTCGCCTTCATCAATCGCATCAATCAGGAACGGGAGCTTCAGGCCAATCTGCTCGACGGGCTGCAGGAGGAGGCGGAACGGTTGAACAACCTGCTCGACCGCTCGGTTTCCAATGCTGATCTCGCCATCGGCGACCTGGCTCAGTTGCGCGGGCGGATACCCTGGCCGTTGCCGGGGACAGTGGTCGCTTCGTTCGGCAAGAAGAAAAGCGCCCGTTTCGACACCTATACCTTCAACAACGGCATCGAAATCCGTCCGACACGCGGCAACGAGATCCATGCGGTTCTCGACGGCGAGGTGATCTTCGCCGATTATTTCACCGGCTATGGAAATGTCATCATCGTCCAGCACAAGCGGACCTTTCACACCTTGTACGGCCATTGCCGCGATTTCCTGAAAAAGAAGGGAGATCCGGTTGCCCGGGGGGAGGTCATCGCCACTGTCGGGGATACCGGGGGCGGGGAATTGACCACCCTCTACTTCGAAATCCGCGAGAATCTGAAAGCCCTTGATCCATTGCAGTGGCTGAGCGGCAAATGATACAATACCGGCGGACATCACGACCATGAAAAGCATGTATATCTGCCTGATCATTCTCGGACTGCTCGGCTTGGGAGCGGCCTGCCGGATCGGCGGGGATGCGTCGGAGCCGGCTGCGGGGAGCGAGGAGCAACTATTAATGGTCGATGTCGCCCGCATCGTCAAAGAGGAGTATGTCGATCCGGTCGATCCGGCTTTGCGGTTTCCGGCGGCTTTTCAAGCCATGATGAAAACGCTCGACCCCCACTCCGCCTACCTGGATATCGAAACCACCAGACGCTATCGGGCGCTGCTGGAGGGGCGACAATATGAAAGCGGCATCTGGGGGAGGATGGAAAATAACCGCTTCCGGGTGTTGACCGTCAAGCCCGGTTCACCCGCAGAGCTTTCCGGGATCAAACCCGATGACACGATCCTGGCTGCATCCGGTCAATCGCTCTATTCCCTTCCCGATTGGCCGGCCCGGCTGAAACTGGTGAGCGACCGGGAGACCGACCTTTCTCTACGGATCCAACGGCCTGGCCAGGCAACCACCGAGCGTATCCAACTGCGACTCCGTCTGCCGACTGAACCTCTTTTTCAACCTCTCGATGGCGGGGGATACTGGGTCAACGTGGCCCGGTTGCGCAAAGATCGGATCGAAGAACTGGCCTCGCTTCTGGATACGCCGAAACCGCTGCCGCTGGTGATCGATCTCCGCTTCAGCGAGGCGATCGACAGTGCAACGTTTCAACGGTTTTGCCGGTTGCTCCTTCCCCCCGACTCCCGCCTTCAGGTAAAGATGAGACAGGAAACAGCCCAGTGGGATCTGGGAGGCACTCTCCGTCGGCAGGGGCCGATGGTGGCGGTCGTCGACGCCTCGACCACCCATTTTCTGGAAGTTCTGGCGGTTTTCTGCCGGGAAGCCGGCATCCCGCTGATCGGGCGCCCCACCTGCGGACAGATGCCCTTCTGCGAGTGGTTTCCCTTGACGGATGGCAGTTCGGTGGTGGTGCGGAGCGGCACCTTTGTCATCCGGGATGCTCCCCTGAAGGAACAGCCGATCTCCCCCGACGAGGTCGTGGCGCCGGAGCGGATGGGGACGATCGCTTCACTGGCTCTGCGCCGGTTGAAGAGGACGGGATGAGCCGCAAACCGGTGCCCAAGCTCCGGAGCGGGAGGGGGTTCTCGTGGATCCTCTTTGCGATCTTCATTGGATCGGCCGTGGCTGTGGCCACCCTCCTCGAATACCGCGATTTCCGGCAGGGTCGGTATTCGTTCCTGTTCAAGCGGATTTTTCGATTCGAGCGGGCCCTGTCCCAGGTGGACCCATTCCAGAAAGAGTTGCAGGATTTGTTCAGGCAGGAGGGGACCGCCGCCGATTTTCTTCAGGATCGGTACAAAACCTATCACTTTCGGATTTCGATCGGAAATGCCGCCTTGCCCGGCCTGTTGGATCAGATCCAGAAACGGGTGCAGAAATGGGGCGGACGCCTGGAGTTGACCGATAGTTCCAGCCGCAGCAACCCGCCGCTGTTTCTGTATCAGATCGCATTCGACCGCAGGGTCACCCATCTCCTGTTGATTTCCGCCCTCCCCGACGAGGCGCCGGAACCCGCAGCCAAGACGACTCCGCTTCCGGCCAAGGTGAAGCGGCAAGGACCTCCGCGCCTCGCCCTGATCATCGACGATATCGGTTATGTCGCCGATGCCGCCGAGCAGATCCGCGACCTGGGCATCCCGATCACCGCCGCGGTGCTGCCCGGGACCCCGTTCGGCCGGGCCCAGGCGGACCTCCTGGAGGCAACCGGCCTGGAGGTGATCATCCACCTGCCCATGCAGTCGCTGAACGGTCAACACGGAGATCAGGAAGAGGGTTTCATCACCAGCCGCTCCACGCCCGAGCAGATCCGCCTGCTGATTCGGCAAGCCCATGAGGGGTTTCCCGAAGCCCGGGGCGCGAACAACCACATGGGGTCGCTGATCACCTCCGACCGGAAATTGATCACCCCGGTCCTGGAGGCCATCCGTGCCGAGGGCCTTTTTTTCATCGATTCCCGTACCTCCGATAAGTCGTTGGCTTATGACCTGGCCAGGGAAATGGGGATCGCCACCGCCAAGCGCGATGTGTTTCTGGACAGCACCCCTGATTACGCCTTTTCGGTCGGTCAGATCGAGCGGTTGGCGGCGCTGGCCAGAAAAAACGGCAGCGCCCTGGGGATCGGGCATCCGTTTGCGACCACCTTCCAGGTGCTCCGCGATTCGGTCGGCTGGCTCAAGGAACAGGGCCTGGAAATCGTCTTCGCCAGCGCCCTGGTCGAGTAATCAAATAAAACCTTCCCACTCCTCTCGGATCCACCAGACAATTGTTCTTGAAACTTTTCTTGTTTGATGGTATTGAAATCCTGGATTGAATGCGGAAAAGAGGGTTTTGAAGCGAAGAATGAGAGGAGAGGCAGATCTGGATTGTGCTGGATCGAGGATGAACGGAGGTGGATTCATGAAAAAAACGGTTCTTATCATTCTGTTGGTTCTCGTTTTTCCCCTGCTCCTGTGGCTGCAGTCGAACGATGCGCTGACCAAGAAAATATTCGCCGCCTTCGACTCGGGCATCTCCTGCGAGATCGTCAAGGACCCCAAGCCGACCCACTTCGAGCGG
>Ga0105099_10000661_pt1 | contig 22964 bp, 18 predicted proteins | sample PPLLak3cmMay2015_2_FD_79138 | JGI IMG/M metagenome (GOLD analysis project Ga0105099, IMG submission 79138) | Freshwater sediment microbial communities from Prairie Pothole Lake near Jamestown, North Dakota, USA - PPLs Lake P8 Core (1) Depth... | ecosystem: Environmental > Aquatic > Freshwater >... | reverse complement strand
TCTCCAGGTAAAGGTCGAGGCAGGAGATTGCCGGCGCCCGGCGGGTGCCCCAGGGCTCGGCGTATACGGTGACGAACGGTTCGGCCGTTCCGTATCCCATGTACCCGGCCGGGAAATAAACGGAGACTGTCCGGGCCCAAGGCGCCCCGGAGTAGTACTGGAAATAGGCCCCGAGGGTGATGTTGAAGGGGAAGACGTACATCGCCTGAACTTTGGCCTGGAGGGGCCGATCAAAAGCCAAGGGGCCTTCGGTGTTGATCAGGGAATTCGGACTGTTGAAGAGATAGGTCCGGTTAAGGCGGCCGGCGGCGGCGAAGTCGGCGTTTCCCCGGAGCGAGCTGAGCGTCAGGGAGCCCATGAGCTGCCAGTTGTCGGCCAGGCGCTTTTCAAACGTGAATGTCGCTCCCCAGTATTTCCGGTATCCTTCGGTGTCGTTGGACGCCTTCATCGCCGGAGCCGGACGGTCGGCCCGGAGCCCGTAGACGGTGAGCGAGGCGTCGTCGCTCGTTCCGAAGGAGCCGTCATATCCCGGATCGGTCACGGTCATCGGGAGCCAGATCCGGCCGATCTCGTCGACGGCCAGGGGATCGTTCCCGTTAACCGCGTCGATATCCTCGAGGATCAGGGATGTCTTGCGGTAGGTGAAGCGAAGCCCCAGGCGAAGGTTTTTGGCGGCTTCGAAATCGAAGGCGCCGGAATACTCGTCGATCCGGGGCGGCGTTGCGTCGGCGTAATAATCCAGGCTTTCGGTCTGAAGGCGGTACGATAGAAGCGAATATTCATCCGTCCCGGGCAAGTCCATCAGCTTGTCCCCGTTGAGGTCGCGCCAGACGAAGGAGAGCGTTTGGGGCTCGAAGATCTGGCCTTGATCGTAGCCGGAAACCCAGAGAGGCTCGTAGGAACGGGCGTAGGACAGCTTGATCGCCGCCCGTCCGTCGCCGAAGAGGTCGTAGGCCAGGCCGGCGCGGGGAGAGAGGGTGATGAAAGAAACCGGCCGGCGGGACGGCGTCGAAACCGAGCTGAGGGGCGAGCGGATGCCGGCTTCGGCCAGGTCCTTGTCGAGGGTGGCCAGAAGCTCGGCCGCGCTGATGTTGGGGCTGAGAAATTGGGGCTCGTACGTCGTCGCGGCCAGGTTCCGGTAATGGGCCGGAAGGGTGAGAGCCTGGAATTCGAAACGAAGACCCAGGTTAAAGGACAGGCGTTTCCGGGTCATGGTGTCCTGGACGAAGAGAGCCACTTTCCTGGTTTGCTCGTTGATGTCCCAGACGTCGGCTTCATCGGGCGCCGGGATGATTTCCAGCCGGCCGAGGGAGACCCCGTCATAGTAGTAGGGATTGCCGGCGGCGTAATCGAACCAATAGGTATTGAAGGGATTGGCCCGGTACCAGTCGCGGTGGGAATCGGCTTGGTTGTAATCGATTCCCAAGCGGAATTCATGGTCGGCGCCGAATAAATCTTCCTCGAAATGGGTTAGGGCCGCCGAGGCCCCCAGCGTCTGGTTTTTCGAGGCGAGGTTGTAATCCGGCGCGCCCCACCAGACCTCCTTGGCCGCGTCATAAACTCCCGCCGCTCCTTCTTCGGCCCGGGACTTCAGGGAGAATCGGTGGGAGACGAGAAAACCGTTGATTTCGGCCTGGGTATTCGGGTCGATGGAGATGACGAAATTATGAGTTGTCGCCAGGGTATTCTCGGGATTCCGTTCGGCGATCCGGTTGGCGGTGGTGTCCGCCGCGACCGCGTCGAAGTCGTAGGGCTGGCGGGCGTTTTGGAAATGGAACAGGCCGGAGTATTTGATCGTTTCGGTCGCCTTGATCGTCAACCGGGCGAATCCGGTCCATTCCCTTTGGTCGAGGTCGAAGGAGGCCGCGTCCGCGAATCCCAGGGCGGCCAGGCGTTTTTCCGGAGTATAAGGATTGGCGATGGAGGAAGACAGCCACCGTCCGGCCAGATAGATCCAGGCCCGGTCTTCCATCAACGATCCGCCCAGGTGGAAGGAGAGGTCTCGAAGGCCTTCATATCGATCGGGAGGCTGAGTCCGGAGCGTTTCGGCCGGATCGGCCTCGAGGTTCTGGGCCAGAGAGCCTCCGGTCGAATAGTAGGAGAGGCCGCCGGAGAGCGTATTGCCTCCTCTTTGGGTGATGATCTGAAGCTGAGCGCCGCCGGTTGAAGAGGAGGCCGCCCGCTTTCCGGCGGTTAAGGACACGACTTCGGCGATCACGTCCTCCATCGGATGAAGGAGCGGAAGGCCGGTCACCGGGTCGTTGATCGGCGCGCCTTCGAGATAAAGGATCTGGCTCCGGGGAGCGCTGCCGTCGACCGAAACAAAACGCCGGTCTCCGGCCAGGTCGGGAACCGCTCCGGGAATCAATGTCCAGAGCGTGTACAGCTCCCGGGCCAGGGGGATCCCGGCGAAAGCATCGGCCTCGGTCACGATCGCATTCGTCGCGTTCCGGGTGTCCACGATCTGGTCCGACGCGGCGACGGCGACTTCCTCGTCCACGGCGGTTTCCTCCAGCCGGACATGGAGCTGGGTTGACCGGCCGGACCGGACGATCAGGCCGCGTTGAAGCTGGATCTTAAATCCGGGCATTTCGACCCGGACATCGTAGCCCCCCGGGACGAGCAAGGGAAAGAAAAACTGGCCGGTGGCCGAGGTGACATGGCTGTTCATGCCCATAAGGTTGGAGCCCATCAGGGCCACCGACGCTCCCGGAAGGGGATTGCCGTCCAGATCGGTCACCCGCCCGTAGATCGTCCCGGATTCCGGATTCGGCCCGGCCGTGATTCCGGTCGAAGCGGCAAGGAAGAAGAGAATAAGCGCGAATAACGAAGTCTTTTTCATCGATAGTCACCTTTCTTGAAACCGCAAGGACTCGATTTTAAAGGACATCCCATATTAATGCAAATCTAATACTTCCGGAGGGGCGATTTCGATGCGGTCGGATCGGAGGCCGCCGAAAGGCCGGGGGATCAGGCTTTGCGGCCGAGGATGGAATAATTCGGCGGGGCGAAGAGCAGGGCGTTCAGCTTGTCGATGTTCCGGTTGAGGATCGCCGCGCCTTCGTCGACCGGAGGGATGGTCCCGAGCTTTTCGCCCTCCGCTTCGCGTCCCCAACGGACGGTGACGGAAGCGAATCCGGCGGTTTCGAGGAGGAATTGGAGGGCCAGGGGATGGACCGGGAAGCGATGGGTGGAATCGAGGAAATAGATATGAACCAGGGCGAAGACGGACAGCGGGTTGACCGTTTCCAGGAGGAGACGCCCGCCGGGCCGAAGCTTGGCAAAGGCCAGCTCGATCATCCGCCGGAGAGCGGAGGGCGACAGATGTTCGATGACCTGGGAGGAGAAGACGCCGTCGAGCGAGGCATCGGGGCGGGCGGCCAGAAGCTCCAGCAGGTCGCCCCGCTCCGCGGCCAAGCCCTTGTCCCGGCAGGCCGAGACCATTTCACCGTTGAGGTCGACGCCTTCGGCCCGGAAGCCTTTCCCGGCCAGGAGTTCGAGGAACTCGCCCCGGCCGCAACCGAGGTCGAGGATCACGCCCCCCTCGGGGAAATCGTCCAAGAAAGAAATTTGCTGCTTCCGGATTTCCTCGGCCGATCCGCGGAAGCGGTTTTCGAACCTGAGGTAGCTCCAGTCTTCGAGCGTTTCGACAAACCGGTCGACCAGGGCCTGAGTCGGGAGCCGCTTTTCTTCGAGGGAAGCCTGGAGCCGGCCGAGCTGGTCCCGGAGATGGGCGAAGGCCTTGAGGACGGCGGAGGCATCTTCATAAGTCGTCGAAAGCCGATCGACCCGCCATTCCATGCTCTTGAAAATGATCCCGACGTGGTTGTTGTGCTCGGCGTCCCAGAGCTTGTCCCGAACATCTGAGAGCGCATCCTGCGTTTCCGCCTGCCGGATCATCGCCTCGGCCAGCGCTTCGACCAGGGTCGCCAGCTCAGCCAAACCGGTGCGGGTGTCGTTGAGCTCGCGGCCGGTGGAGCCGCCGAAAAGCTTCCGCGGAGCCGGGGCGGCCGGCGCGGACAGGCGCCCGATCAGGGGGCGGAGCGATTCGGCCAGTTTCTTCAGCTCGGCGACGGACTGCCGGAGACCGTCTTCGACGGCCCGGCGGTCGTGGGCGAGCTTCTCGATCGTCCGTAGCATCGGGACAGGGACGTCAGGCGGTCGGGGGCTGAGTTTTATCCTTCTCGGCGTCCTTTTCCTTGCCGGAGACCGAGCCCTTGAAGTTCTTGATGCTTTCGCCGAGCGATTTGCCCAGATCGGGAAGCTTTTTCGCCCCGAAGATGATGATGACGATCAGCAGGACAATCAACAGCTCCTGCGGTCCGACCGTGCCGAATAAAAACATGGTATCCTCCTCGGTCTTTTCCGCTATGAAAGTACTCGGAAGGGCGGGAAAAGTCAATTTGACATCTCGAAATACGGGTGAGAAGATGGGCCTCCGCCATGATCATTCATCTTTCCGCAAAGGAGCCCTCATGATTCCACGCCGCGAATTTTTAAAAGCCGGCGGTTTGACGTTGACGGCCCCCGCCCTCGTCCGGGGATTATTCGCCGGAGCCGATCCCGGCCAGGAAAAATCGGCGAACCTCACGGCCGGGATTAAACCCCTCGAGCCGGCGGATTTCGAGGAGCGACAGGAGAGGGCCGGCCGGCTGATGGCCGCCCATGGCCTGGACGCCGTTTTCGTATCCGGCGAGGTCAATCTCGTGTACTTCACCGCGGTCAACTGGTGGACGAGCGAGCGGACCTTCGGAGCGATTTTGAATAAAAGAGGAGCGCCGATCTGGGTTTGCCCGGCCTTCGAGCTGGAACGGGCCAAGGAGCTCGTTCCCTTCGGCCAAGAGGTCCGAACCTGGGAAGAGCACGAGAGTCCGTACGCCTTAATCGGCGGAATCATGAAGGATCTTGGCGGCCGGCGCCTGGGACTTTCTCCAAACACGCGGGCCTTCCAGGTGTTCGGCTTGAAGCGAGACGCGCCCGGGATCGAGCCGGTCGACGGAGCGCCCGTCACCGACGGTTGCCGGGGGACAAAGACCGTCAAGGAAATCGCCTACATGGACCTGGCGGCCCGGATCACCAAGCTGGCCTACCGGAAAGCGTTCGATCAGCTTCGCGAAGGCATGACTCCGCGCGATCTTTCGGCCCTGATTTCGGCGGCGCATGCCGATCTGGGCGCTTCCGGAAGCGGCGGGCCGCAATTCGGACCGAACACGTCCTTCCCCCACGGTTCCCGCGTTCCCCGGACGATTGCCGAAGGGACGGTCGTGATGGTCGACGGCGGCTGCGGAGTGGAAGGATACCGCTCCGACGTCACCCGGACCATCGTCTTTAAAAAACCGACGGATAAGATGATCCGGGTCTGGGACATCGTGAAAAAAGCCCAGACGGCGGCTCTCCGGGCCTGCCGGCCGGGCGCGGCCTGCGAGGATGTCGACGCCGCCGCCCGGAAGGTCATCGATGATGCCGGTTTCGGGCCCGGTTATAAGCATTTCGCCCACCGGCTCGGCCATGGGATCGGGCTGGAAGGCCATGAGTATCCCTATCTGGTCAAAGGGAACAAGCTCCGGCTCGAGCCGGGCATGACGTTCAGCAACGAGCCCGGGATCTATATCTACGGCGAATTCGGCATCCGCCACGAGGACTGCATGGTCGTGACTGAAGATGGCGCCCGGTACCTCGGCGGAATGGAAGCATTGTCGATCGACCGGCCCTTTGCGGATCGATAAGCCGGCAGCCTCGAAATATGGTCCTCTTCCAGTTTGTGCGGGTAGGAGTTTGCGAGAATATGGCGGCTTTCGCTCACGCGTCCGGATCTTAACGGCTTTTCTTGATTGGCCTGGCCTGGCGGCGAAGAACTCGCGTCCCGGAAGACTTTTTTTACGGTTCAAAGCGCGGGACGCTCAAACATCTTCGCTCGGCCGGCTTCTCTCAGGAAATACGTATTCGGAGTCGTGGTGTGTGTCAACGCTAGCATTGGTCATCGCGTAATGTCACCTTGGAAAGGGAGCAGGGCGGGCGGGACTCCCGCCGCCCGTTGAGGGAAAACCCGATAATGGGTTTTCCCTCAAGAGGTCCGGCTTCCCAATCAACCCTGATTCGCAAGGCTCATGTAGGACGGCAAGGCCAGGCATCAAGAAAAGCCTAATCCGGACGATGTTCGCTCCAGCCGCCATAACCTCTCATCTCTACCCACACAATATGGAAGAGAGCCCAAAATATTTAATGGCGGACCGTGAAACATCCGGGCTTCCTCTGCGTATTTACGGGCGAAGACGTCAATCGACAAGGAGATTCGCATGTTGAAAAAAACGTCACTCGCGCTATTCGTCCTGATGCTGGGAGCCCTGGCCGTTTCCCCCCAGGCCTGGGCCGGAACCCTGCCCGAGTCCATGATTCCCGAAGGCGCCCGCTGGGTTGCCCACCTGGACATGGAGAAATTCGTTTCCACCCAGCTGTTCAAGCTCCTGGAAACCGACGGTCGGTTGCAAATCCGGGATAAAGACATCACCCGGATGCTGAAGCTCGACTTGTACAAGGATGTGACCGGTTTAACGGCCTGCGGTTTCGGTGCCGGGGGAAAACGGGCCGTCTTTCTGGCCGCGGGGCGGTTTGATAAAAAACGGCTCCTGACCTTGCTCGATCTCTCGGATGATCATCGGGAGATTCCCTACGGCGGAAACACGATTTATACGACAGACGACGACGAATTCGGGGCCTTTATCAACGACGGCCTGATCGTGTTCGGCCAACGGCGGGAAGATGTCGAGAAGGTCCTGGATACGGCGGCCGGCAAGGCGAAGAGTTTCGCTTCTTCTCCGTTGAGCGCGAACTTCAAATCGGTTTCCGCCGGATCGTTCCTCTGCGGCAGCTTTGACGACCTGGCCGGTTTGGACAAAGGGTTCGCCGAGTCCAAGCTCATGGGCAAGGCCAAAGGACTGTTCTTCCTGGCTCAGGAAAAACAGGATCGGCTTTCGGTCCGCCTTCAGATCACGGCGGATTCTCCGGAGAGCGCCAAGGACATGGCCGAAATCGCCCAGGGACTTCTGGCGATGGCCCGCCTCAGCCAGAAACAGAATTCAGGGGAAGGATTGGCCCTCTTGGCCAAGGACGCCGTGGTGAAACAGGACGGCCTGACGATCCGCCTGGAGCTCGACCTGCCTTCCCGCGAAGCGGCCAACCTGATGTCACGCGGCCGGGGAGTCGCCGGACTCTTCGACTGACGTCCCGATGGGACATGACGGATTCCGACCGGGTAGAAATTAAGACCGACGAGGACCTGGCCCGCGAGGCGCGGGCCGGGTCCCGCCGGTCTTTCGAGGAGCTGGCGCTTCGTTACCGGCGCCGACTCTTCGCCTTTTTCCGCCCGCGACTGGGAAGCGACCAGGATGCCGAAGACCTGGTTCAGGAAACCTTGCTGAAGCTTTACCGGAATATCGGAAGCTACGATCCCGCGTTTCGTTTTTCCACTTGGCTCTATACCGCCGCCGGCCGGCTGGCCATCTCCACATACCGAAAAAGGTCGACGGCCGCGGCCGGGCTGAAAATCGTGGCCGAATCCGAGCCGGTCGGCCAGATCGAGGCGGAAAACGAGGGGAACGATTCAGCCCGGCTTTGGGAACTGGCTGGAACGCTTCACCGGAACTATTTCCGGGCGCTCTGGCTTCGGTACGCCGAGGAAATGAGCGTGGACGATATCGCGATGGCCATGAACAAAAGCCGCGTGGCCGTCCGGATCCTTCTCCATCGGGCCCGGACGAATCTCGCTAAAAAAGAAGGAGAGAAGCGATGCTCTGTCATCTGACCCGCTGGCTGATCTCTCGGACCGCCGACACGGGGAAGAAGATGCCGCCTTGGGCCGGCCGTCACGCGGAGCGGTGCGAGGCCTGCCGGGCTTTCGCCTCCTTCTCCCGGGCCCTTCCTTCCCGCCTCTCCGGGGAAGTCCCTGCCTTTCTGGCCGGCATCCCGGACGTCCGTCTTTTTCGGACTCCTCCGGAATCGATCGAACCGGCGGCTCCCCGTCCCTCCCGGTTCCGGTCCTTCCTTCGCCCTCTTCCGATCGCGGCTCTTGTCCTGGCTCTGGCCGGCGGCGTTTTCCTCCTTCGCGGCCTTCGGAGCGGCGCCGATCTCACGCCAGAGAAGGCCCGGGCGGCGATGGCCGGGTTGAGACGGGTGACCGCCATTCCCGATGATTGGCCCGTGGTCTTGACCGCGGCCGAATCCTCGCTCGAGCAGGAGCGGCTCCTGCTCGAAAATTCCGCCCGTTCGGCTTACGCATTTCTCCAGGACCGGCTGAACATCACCGTCGAGAGAAAAGACTCCCGGTCCACCTAATCCAGGTTAATCATTCAGTTGTGATCCCGGCCGAAATTTCGATGGTCCGGGAGGCGAATCACGGGTTGTCCGGTTACGGCCGGTCCGGGTCCTGAAAGGCTCCCTGCGCCAGGCCGGAGGGGGGATGGCCTTCCGGAAAGCCCTGGTCATCGTCCAGTTTGCTCTTTCCGTTTTTCTGATCACGGGGACGCTCGTCATTTCCCGGCAGCTGCACGACTTGAGAACGCGGGAGCTCGGATTCGACAAGGAACGGATCATCCACCTCAGACTCCTCGGGGAATTGAAGGACAAGTATCCGGCCATCAAGGACGGTCTCCTCCGGGATCCCCATGTGGACGCGGTCTCGGCCAGCCTGTCTCTTCCGGCCAACATCCAGAATTCTCCCGGAACCCCTGATTGGGAAGGAAAAGATCCGAAGACGGTCATGGAAATCAAGGCCGACTTCGTCGATTTCGGCTACGTCGAAATGCTCGGCATCCCGATCGTCGAAGGGCGGAGCTTCTCCCGGGATTTCGCCTCCGATCCCGACGAGGCCTATCTCGTCAACGAGGAGGCGGTCAGGCGCATGGGCTTGGCCGCTCCCGCGGTCGGGAAGCGTTTCGCTTTCTGGGAAAGGAAAGGGCGGATCATCGGGGTGATGAAGGACGCGCACTTCCAGCCTTTTCATCAGAAGATCGAGCCGCTCGTCTTCAAGATGTTTCCCGATTGGCTGAGATTCCTCTATATCAAGATTCGGCCGGGAGCCGTCGGGGCGGCCCTGGACTCGATCGAGAAGACCTGGGCCTCGCTCGGCCTCGGGTATCCGTTCGAACCCCGGTTCCTCGACGAAAGCTTCGAGAATCTCTACCGGTCCGAAGCCCGGCTGGGCGCCCTGTTCCGGACGTTTGCCGGCCTGGTCGCCTGCTTGGGGCTTTTCGGCCTGGCCTCGTTCCTGGCCGAGCAAAGGACCAAGGAAATCGGGATCCGCCGCATCCTGGGGGCTTCGGTCCCGGGGATCACGGCGGTGATGTCCCGGGAATTCGTTCTGTGCGTTCTGGCTGCGAACCTCATCGCCTGGCCGGCGGCCTGGTATTTCATGCACCGCTGGCTTGAGGGCTTTGCCTACCGGGCCGCCTTGAGTCCCTGGTCTTTTGCCATCTCCGGATTGATTGCCCTGAGTATCGCCCTGGTGACGGTCGCCGGAATCTCGGCGAAAGCGGCGACCGCGAACCCGGTTGTTTCGTTAAAATACGAGTAGCCGGCCTCCGAGAAGACCGGCTCGTTTGACCGGCGGACGCTTTTCTGCGAATATAGCGGTTTCCCATGGACCGCATACGCAACTTCTCCATCATCGCCCACGTGGATCACGGCAAATCCACCCTGGCCGACCGCTTTCTCGAAATGACCGGGGCGATCGCTTCGCGCGACATGCGCGCCCAAACGCTCGACACGATGGACTTGGAGCGGGAGCGCGGGATCACGATCAAAGCCCAGACGGCCCGGCTGACCTATACGGCCAAGGACGGCCGGGAATACGCCCTGAACCTCATCGATACCCCCGGACACGTCGATTTTTCCTATGAAGTCTCCCGGAGCCTGGCGGCCTGCGAAGGGGCGGTTCTGGTGATCGATGCCTCCCAGGGCGTCGAGGCCCAGACTTTGGCCAACACCTACCTGGCTCTTCACAACGACCTCATCCTGATCCCGGTCATCAATAAAATCGACCTCGTTTCGGCCGACGTCGAGGCCGCTCTGGATCAGCTCGAGCATATCGTCGGCCTGGACCGAAAAGAAGCCCTGCTGGCCAGCGCCAAGACCGGGCAGAATGTGACCGAGATCCTCGAAGCGGTCATCGCCCGCGTTCCGCCGCCGAAAGGGGAGGTCGAGGCCCCGCTCAAGGCGCTCCTGTTCGATTCCTGGTATGACAACTTCCGGGGCGTCGTCGTTTTGGTTCGGATGATCGACGGGGTGCTCCGAACCGGAGACGCCATCAGCTTGATGGGGATGCAGGCGGAGTACGTCGTCGAAGAGCTCGGTTTCCTTACGCCCAAACCGGTGAAGAAAGAGACGCTCTCGGCCGGTGAAGTCGGATACATGATCGCCGGGATCAAAACGCTGAGCCACGCCCGGATCGGCGATACCATCACGCACAAAAACCGTCCGGCCGCCTCCGCCCTGCCCGGGTTCAAAGAAGCCAAGCCGATGGTTTTCTGCGGGCTTTTCCCCGCCGGAGACACCCGGATCGAGGAGCTCCGCGACTCGCTGGAGAAGTTGCGGCTGAACGATGCTTCGTTCTTTTACGAGCCGGAATCGTCGCTGGCCCTCGGCCAGGGGTATCGATGCGGGTTCCTGGGCTTGCTGCACCGCGAGATCGTCCAGGAACGGCTCGAGCGGGAATTCGGGCTGACCCTGCTGACGACGGCCCCGAGCGTCAACTACCGGGTGACGACCAAGACCGGGGAGCATCTCGAAATCCGGACTCCCTCCCAGCTTCCCGGGCCCCAGGACATCGCCACAATCGCCGAGCCGATCATCGAGGCCATGATCCTCACCCCGGACCGGTATATCGGGGCGATCCTGGCCCTGCTCGAAGGCCGGCGGGGAGAGCAGAAGAAGCTCGAATACATCAGCCAGAAGCGTGTCCTCCTGCAATATCTGCTCCCCCTGAACGAGGTCGTTTTCGATTTTTTCAACCAGCTGAAGTCGGTCTCCCAAGGGTACGCTTCCCTGGATTACGAGTTGTCCGGGTATCGCGAGGGGCCTTTGGTCAAGCTCGATATCCTCATCAACCGGGAACAGGTGGACGAGCTGTCGGTCATCGTCCATACGGACAAGGCCTACGCCTTCGGTAAAGCCCTGGTCGAACGGATGCGCAAGGCCATTCCCCGCCAGCAGTACGAAGTGGCCCTGCAGGCCGCCCTCGGGAGCCGGGTCATCGCCCGGGAAACGATCAAGGCGTTCCGCAAGGACGTCTTGGCCAAGCTCTATGGCGGCGACTACACCCGAAAGATGAAGGTCCTGGAAAAGCAGAAGGCCGGCAAGAAGCGCATGCGGAAGGTCGGCAAAATCGATATCCCCCAGGAGGCCTTCCTGGCCATCCTCGAGGTGAAGTAAGCCTTCGATCGATTCATGACCGAACCGGTTGTTCGCGAGGTTGAAGCCAAATCCATCCTCAACGCCTCGAAGATCTATGATTATTGCCTCAATCCCACCACCGGCTGCCAGGTCGGCTGCCGGTACTGTTACGCGGCCTTGTTCATGCGCCGCTACAGCGGTCACGCCGAGCCGTGGGGCGCGTTCGTCGATGTGAAGGTCAATGCCCCGGACCTCCTGGCCAAGCAAATCCTCAAGACGAAGAAAAAGGGGAGGATCTGGATCGCGTCGGTTTGCGACCCGTACCAGCCCCTGGAAAAGAAATACGGCCTGACCCGGCGTTTGCTCGAAATCCTGGCCGGGCATGATTTCCCCGTCGTGATCCAAACCAAGTCCGCCCTCCTGCGCCGCGACCTGGACGTTATCGGCCGGTTGAAGGATGTCGAAGTCGGATTTTCGGTCGCCACCGAGGATGAGGCGACGGCCCGGTTTTTCGAGCCCAACGCCGCGCCGATCGGGGAGCGGATCGAAATCCTCCGGGAATTCAAGGCGGCCGGGGTTCCGACCTATGCCTTTGCCGGACCGCTTCTCCCGGGGAGTCCGGAAAAGCTTGCCGCGCTCCTGGCCCCTGTCGTCGACCATGTCTTCATCGACCGGATGAACTATCTTCCGGCCGTGCGGGATATCTACGCCCGGCATGGCCTACTGGAATATCTTTCGGATTCGTTTTTTCTCAAGCAGGCGAAAATCCTGGCCCGGGAGCTTTCGGCCCGCGGCGTTCGCCGCGTCGAGATCGTTTTTACGCTATAATAGCGTGACTACATCTCGCGGAGAAAGACCATGCGGCCGACGATCGAATGGGCCGGCGATAAAATCGTCATGATCGACCAGCGGAAGCTGCCGCTGGAGGAAACGTACGTGGAGTGCCGGACCTATGACCAGGCGGCCGAGGCCATCGAGACCATGGTCATCCGCGGGGCCCCGGCCATCGGCGTGGCCGCGGCGATGGGCGTCGCCCTCGGGATGCTCGGCGTGAGCGTCGGAGAGGATCCGGACGCGGCTTTCAACCGGATTCATGACCGCCTCCACCGGACCCGGCCCACGGCCAGGAACCTGTTCTGGGCCCTCGAGCGGATGAAAGCCGTCTACGCCTCCCATCGCGGCGAGCTTCTGGCGAAGATTCAGGAACGTCTGACGGCCGAAGCCCTTGAAATCGACCGCGAGGATGAAGAGCTTTGCCGCCGGATCGGAGCCCATGGCGCCGCCCTGATCAAGGACGGTGAGGCGGTCCTGACCCATTGCAACGCCGGCGGCTTAGCCACGGCCGGATACGGCACGGCCGTCGGCGTCATCCGGGCGGCTTGGGAGGCCGGCCGCAAATTCTCCGTTTTCGCCGATGAGACGCGACCCTTCCTTCAGGGCGCGCGCTTGACTGCCTGGGAGCTGGAGCGTATCGGCGTGCCGTATAAGGTCATCACCGACAACATGGCCGGCTGGTTGATGCACCGCGGGGAGATTTCCCTGGCCGTGGTCGGGGCCGATCGCATCGCCCGAAACGGCGACGCGGCCAACAAGATCGGGACGTATTCCGTGGCCGTCCTCTGCAAGGAAAACGGCCTTCCGTTCTATGTCGCCGCCCCGCTCAGCACCTTCGATTTTTCGCTTGCCGACGGGAGCCTTATCCCGATCGAAGAGCGTCCGGCGGCCGAAGTCCGGGAAATCAACGGCCGGCTGATCGTCCCGCCGGCGGCCCAAGTCAGAAATCCCGCTTTCGATGTCACGCCGGCCCGGTATATCGCCGGGATCATCACGGAAAAGGGCGTCGCCCGTCCGCCATACCTGGAGAGCTTGGACGCCTTCCGCCGGACACACCCATGAGCGCAAGGCATCTCTTGGCGATCGAATCCTCCTGCGATGAAACGTCGGCCGCCGTTATCCGTGAGGACCTCGAAGTCCTGAGCAATGTCGTCCTTTCGCAGGACGAGGTTCACGCTCCCTTCGGCGGGGTGGTGCCGGAGCTGGCCTCCCGTCAGCACCTCAAGGCCATAACCCCGGTCGTCAGGGAGAGCCTGCTTACGGCCGGGCTTCCGCTCGCGGCGATGGATTTTTTCGCCGTTACTCAAGGTCCCGGTTTGATCGGGTCGCTCCTGGTCGGGCTGTCGTTCGCCAAGGGGCTGGCCGCCTATCATGATAAACCCGTCCTGGGGATTGACCATGTCCAGGCCCATATCGAAAGCGCCTTTCTCGGCCGGTCGGACCTTCCCTTTCCCGTATTGGCTCTGGTCGTCTCGGGCGGCCATACATCGCTCTTTCTGATGAAAAAGAAGCTGCATTACCGCGTCGTCGGCCGGACGCGTGACGATGCGGCCGGTGAAGCCCTGGATAAAATCGCCAAGTTCCTGGATCTTGGCTATCCCGGCGGGCCGGTCATTCAAAAGCTGGCCGAAAACGGCAACCCGGCCCGCTTTCCTTTCGCCTTGCCCCGGATGAGCGACCGAAGCCTCGATTTCAGCTTCAGCGGATTGAAGACGGCCGCGATCCGGCATGTGCGGGAAAACGGACTCGACCGGAACGCGGCCGCCCTTCCCGATTTCCTGGCGAGCTTCGAGTCGGCCGTCGTCCGGGCCCTCCTCGGCAACGTCGTTCGGGCGGCCGACAGCTTCCGGCCCCGCTCGCTCGTCCTTTGCGGCGGTGTCGCCCGAAACAGCCGCCTCCGGGCCGCTTTCGAAAAGACGGCCGGCGAACGCGGGCTTCCCTTCGCCCTTCCGTCGCCCAAGCTCTGCACCGACAACGCGGCCATGATCGGCGCCTTGGCCTGGGAAAAAATCAAGGCAAAGAAAGGGAAAATCCCGTTTTCCAGGGACCTCGACGCCTACCCGCGATCGCCCCGCTGATTTGAAACCGGCTTCCGGTTGTGCTTTAATATCGCCACCCAAACGTCGCGCCCCGGGGGAATTCCCCCTGGAATTCCGTCGAAGGTTACGAACGTGGATTTGAAAATCAAGGATCTTGTCGATCTTCTCCAAGTGCCGGAGAAGACTGTCCGCCGCTGGATCAAGGACGGGGAGATCCCTTTCCACGAGATTCATCACCAATACCGTTTCAATCGGGCGGAGATCAACGAGTGGATTCTCGCCCATAAGCCCGAGCTCGCCTCGCGTCTTTTGAACCTGAGCATCGCCGGCCGCCCGACCCGATTTCTCGACCTCCTCCGTCAGGGCGGGATTCATGGCGGCGTGGCCGGCCGGACGATCAAGGAGATCCTGCCCCGGGCGATCGAGACGATCCGCATCCCCAAAGGCCATTCTAAAAAGGATATCCTGGCCGCCCTGATGGACCGGGAGGAGTTGATGACCACGGCCATCGGCCGGGGAATCGCCATCCCGCACCCGCGCAATCCGATCATCACCAACGTCGAGGACGCGCTCGTCGCCATCTGTTTTCTCGAAACGCCGGCCGAGATGGGGGCTCTCGACGGCCGACCCGTGCACACCCTGTTTCTCCTCCTGACCGACAATCCGCGCCGTCATCTCGAGGTCCTGTCCAAGATCTCTTATCTTTGCCAGATCCCCGAATTCTTGAAACTTCTCGAAACCCGCCGCCCGGCGACCGAGATTTTAAATTTCGTCGAAACCCGGGAGAGGGAGTGGCAGCCGTTGGAGGCGGGGACGAAATGACGCTTGTTCTTGTCGGGACCGGGCTTTTCCTTTCGGGAGGCCTCGTCGCCCTTTTCGTCCGGCCGTCCTTCAAAGGGACCGTGTCGGCGATCTTTGCCGCCGCGGCCCAACCCTTCCTCCTCCTCCCGGCCGGCCGTGTTCTGGCCGGCGGGGGTGTGGAAGCCCTGACGATCCCGCTCTCGTTTCCTTTAGGGCCGGCGGCCCTGCGACTCGACCCGTTGGCCGCTTTCTTCACCGTGATCATCAGCCTCGGCGGTCTCGGCGCGGCCGTGTACTCCGCCGGTTATATGAAGATGTACCGGGATCGTCCGGCCTCGCTCTCCGGATACGCGTTCTTTTCCGGGCTTCTCTGCAGCGCGATGGTGCTGGTCGTGACGGTCCAGCACGCCCTGCTTTTCCTCGTCGTTTGGGAGATCATGTCGCTCGCCTCCTTCTTCCTTGTCGGATTCGATCATTCCAAGGAGGACGTCCGCAAGGCGGCGGTTTATTACCTGGTCGCTATGCAAGTCGGCGCCGCCTGCCTTTTGACGGCCTTTGCCTGGAGTTCGTCGTCATCCGGGAGCCCGGATTTCGCCTCGTTCGGGACGGTTTTCGCCGGGACCGGTTTAGCCCCGACGGCGCTTTTTCTTCTATTTTTCGTCGGCTTCGGGTTGAAGGCGGGATTCGTCCCGTTTCATACCTGGCTGCCGCTGGCTCATCCGGCCGCGCCGACCGGCGTATCCGCCTTGATGTCCGGGGTGATGATCAAGACCGGGATTTACGGGATTCTTCGCATCCTGCTTCTCGGTGGCGGAGCGAATCCCGTCCTTGGCTACATCGTTTTCTTCCTTGCCCTCGCGACGGGCGTTTTCGGCGTGATGAACGCCATCGCCCAGCCTGACCTGAAGAAGCTGCTGGCTTATCACAGCATCGAAAATATCGGCATCATCGGCCTTGGAATCGGCCTGGGGATGATCGGACTCTCGCTCCGGAACGACGCGATCGCCCTTTTCGGATTTTTCGGCGCGCTCCTCCATGTCTTCAACCATTTCACGTTTAAAAGCCTCCTATTTTACGGGGCCGGCGTCGTCTATATGAAAACCCATACCCGGAATATCGAGCTTCTGGGAGGATTGGCGCGGTCACTTCCCCTCACGTCGGGCCTGTTCCTCGTCGGTTCAGCGGCCATCTGCGGCCTGCCGCTGTTCAGCGGTTTCATCAGCGAATTCGGTCTCTTTTCCGGTTTGATTCGAGGCCTGACGGTGGGCGGAGCGGCCCCGCGCGCCGCCGTTTTGCTCGGGCTGGCCGGCCTGGCGTTCATCGGGGCGATGGCCGTCCTTTGCTTCACCAAAGTCTACGGAGTATGTTTTCTCGGATCTCCGCGGGTTCCCCATCGCGAGGCGATTTCCGATGGCTCCGCGCTGTTGCTTGGGCCGATGTTCGCCCTGACCGGATTCATCCTTCTGATCGGCCTTTGCTTTCCCGTGATTCTGCCTTTCCTCGACCGCCTTGTCCGCCGCTTTGTGCCCGGCGGGGCCGGGCCGGAATGGGCTCAGCTTGTCACGCTTTTCCAGAACGTCGGCCTGGCTCTGGCCGTCCTGGCCGGAATGCTCGTTTTCTTTATCGCCCTCCGGCGTCTTCTTCTTCGCCGGAAATCCGTCGTTCTGTTTAAAACGTGGGACTGCGGCTATCAGGGCGAAAGCCCCCGGTTCCAATACACGGCGAGCTCTTTTGCTTCTCCTTTTTTGCAGCTGGTCGCGCCCCTCGTTCCGTTCACTCATCGCCACCGGCTGCCGGACGGGCTTTTCCCCGAACACGCGTCTCTTGAAAGCCACGCCTTCGACCTTGTCGAAATCGGTTTGATCCGGCCGCTCGGAGCCGCGATCCGCCGGGCCCTCGGGCTTCTCACCTGGATCCAAACCGGCCGGACGCAGAACTACATCCTCTACGGATTGGTTTTCCTGATCGTCCTCATCGTCTGGATCATCGGAGTCCGCTGACATGAGCCGCCTTTTGGGTCTCTTCGTTCTCCTGGCGGCCTCGCTCTTCTTCACCGGCCTGGCCGCCCGGATCAAAGCCCGCTGGGCCGGACGGCAAGGCCCCCCGCTCCTCCAGGAAGTCCGCGACCTCCGGAAACTGCTCGGCAAAGGCGAAGTGATCGGCCGGACGACATCGTTTATTTTTCGCTTGAATCCTCCGATCCAGGTCGCGGCGATGCTGTTTGCCGCCCTGCTCGTGCCGGTTCCCGGGCAGCGGGCCCTCCTGAGCTTTTCCGGAGACTTCGTCCTGTTCGCTTATGCCCTGGGTTTGGCCAATTTCTCCGCCATTTGCGCCGCTCTGGATACGGGCAGCAGCTTCGAAGGCATGGGGGCGTCCCGGGAGGCTTCCTTTCTGACCCTTGTCGAGCCGGCGTTCTTCATCCTCCTCGGTTCGCTGGCCCTGGTCACCGGGCAGACGTCCTTTTCCGAAATCCTCTCCCGGTTGGATTACGGCACCGGCGCTGCCATCCTCGTCAAAGCCCTCTGTGTCATTTCGCTTTTCCTCATGCTCCTGGTCGAGGGCTCGCGGGGGCCGGTCGACGACCCGACGACCCATCTCGAGCTGACCATGATTCACGAAGTCATGATCCTGGATTATTCCGGTCCCGACCTGGCTTTCGTCGTTTACGCGGCCGGGTTGAAAATGGTCCTGATCGCGGCCTTGATCGCCAACCTTCTCGTCCCGAGCAATATCGGGTTCGGATTCGGGGCCCTGGCCTTCGCCGCCGCCCTGGCCGTGATCGCGGCCGGCGTGGGGCTTGTCGAGTCCTTCATGGCCCGCATCCGGATGTCCCACGTGCCCCAGTTCATCTTTCTTCTGCCGGCCCTGGCCCTGACCGTTTTTGGCGTGCTGTTATTCGCCTTGCGGAGGGGGTTCTGATGGCCGGACTGCTGATCATCCTGTTCGGGACGACGATCCTGTATCTATTCGCGGCCGGCCGGATCGAGTCCTTCGTCCGGACCCTGGCCCTCCAGGGCTTTCTCCTGTTTCTCCTCGTGGTCATCGATGTGGGCGAGATCTCCTTCCTGAACATCGCCTTCCTCGTCCTGGAAACGCTGGTCGTCAAGACGGTCGTCATCCCCTTCTTCCTCCTCCGGGTGATCCGGCGCAACGAAATCGGCCGGGAAGTCGACCCGCGACGGCCGCAATTTTTCCGGCTGATCCTGGCCGTAGCGATCTTCATGTTCGGGTTCTTGACCGCCTTCTGGGCGGCCCGCACCGGCTCGATCGGCCAACCCCTGTACTTCGGGATGTCCATCTCGATGATCATCGCCAGCTTGTTTCTCATCGTCCAGCGCCGCCGGATCATCATCCACATCCTGGCGTACATGACGTTGGAAAACGGGATCTTCCTCCTGTCCCTGTCCGTCGCCCATGAGATGCCGCTCCTGATCAACCTCGGCGTCCTCCTCGACCTGTTTGTCGGCGTTTTCCTTCTGGCAATTTTTTTCAACACGATCCAGGACCTCTATGACCGCGGGACGATCGACGTCCTGACGAAGCTGAAGGATTGATCATGATCCTCCTTCTTCTTCTCGTTCCCTCCGCCTTGGGCGGGATTGCCTGGGCGGTTGGCCGCCGGCCGATCACCCGGGCGGTCCTCCTGGGAGCGGCAGCCTTTGAGCTGGGGGCGGTCGCGGCCGCCTGGGCCGGGATGGATTTCGGCGGCGCCGCCGGTTCCTACCTGGGATTGGATTCGATCGGCTTGGTCTTTCTGACGATCATGGCCCTGGTCTTTGCCGGAGCGGCCCTCGCGGTGCCGGGGTTCTTCCAGGAGTCCGGAGCGAGCCCCCGGAAGGAAGCGGTCTTTGTCGCCGAGCTCCTCGTGTTTCTGGCGGCGATGACCGGCGTCATCCTGGCCCGCCACTTGGCCCTGCTCTGGGTGTTCGTTGAAGCGACGACCCTCTCCAGCGCTCTCCTGATTTATTCGGAGAAAAAGAAATCCTCCCTCGAAGCGGCCTGGAAGTACGTCTTCATTTGCTCGGTCGGAATCGCCCTGGCTTTTGTCGGGATCATCCTCCTGTCCATCGGCAGCCGGAGCGTCGATTCGCTGCTGTTTTCCGACCTGGCCGCCCGGGCCGGAGAGATCAATCCGTTTTGGCTGAAGCTGGCCTTCGCCTTCATTCTCGTCGGCTTCGGGACCAAGATGGGCGTGGCCCCGATCCATGCCTGGCTTCCGGACGCCCATGCCGAGGCGCCCTCGCCGGTCTCGGCGCTGCTTTCGGGCGCCTTGCTCAACGCTTCGTTCCTCGGCATCGCCCGCGTCCAGGACATCATGGTGAAAGCCGGCCTGGGGGCCTTTTCGAACACTCTCCTGATCGTCTGCGGCTTTCTCTCCCTTCTGGTTGCCGCGGCGTACCTCCTCCAGGTCGTCAACTACAAGCGGATGCTGGCGTATTCCTCCATCGAGAACATGGGCATTCTGTGTCTCGGCCTGGCCTTCGGCCCGCCGGGACTTTTCGCCGCCCTTCTCCACAGCGCAGCCCATTCCCTGTCCAAAGCGGCCATGTTTTTAACCTCGGGCAACATCCTCGGATTGTATGGGAGCAAGGCGATCGGCGATGTGCGGGGATTGATCGTCCGCGAGCCGCGGACAGGCTGGATTTGGATCGTGTCCTTCCTGGCCGTGGCCGGGTTCCCGCCTTTTCCGGCGTTTATCAGCAAGTTTCTCCTGATTCAGGTTTTCTTTGCCGCCGGGTCGGGCTGGATGGCCGGGCCGTTTCTGGCTCTCATCGCGGTTATCGTTTTCGGCCTGGGAAGCGCTGTCTTCAAAATGGCTTTCGGGGATCCGCCGGAAGCTGTTCCGGCCTCCGCTTTGTCCTGGAAACCGGATGTTTCGGCCGTCGTCCCGCAGATCGTCTTCCTCCTGATCCTTCTCGGCCTCGGCTTGAGTTTGCCGGAGACGGTCAGATCCGTCCTGCGGACGGCCGCCGGGCTGGGGGGGTGAGCGGTGATCCCGATGACGAACGGGCTCGAATTTAAAAACCTTCAGGCCGTTCCCCTGGCCGGTATGCCCTCTCTTTCCCCTGACGATTTTCGGAACAGCGTGATCTCCGCGGCCGGGGACGGGCGCCGGCCGGTCCTCTATTTCGGCGACCGCGAGCACCGCGGAATTCGACTGATCGCGGTTCTGGCCGACGACGAGCATTCCCGCCTCCAGGCCTTTTCGACGGTTTTTTCCGAAGGCGAATCGTATGACTCCTTGACTCCCGACATTCCGGCCCTTCATCTTTTCGAGCGTGAATTCTTCGAAGAATACGGGATCGAGCCGAAAGGCCATCCCTGGTTGAAACCGGTCCGCCGGGGGATTGCCGGGACGGGCGGACCGGGCCCGAACTACGGCTTTTTCCGGTTGAACGGGGAGGATGTCCACGAGGTCGGGGTCGGCCCCATTCACGCCGGAGTCATCGAGCCGGGACATTTCCGATTCTCCTGCCTGGGCGAGGACGTCCATCATTTGGAAATCCAGCTCGGGTTCCAGCATCGCGGCTTGGAAAATCTCTTTCTTCGGCATCGGGATCGGCCCGGCGTGCTCCTCCGCCTGTCCGAATCGATTGCCGGCGACAGCGTGATCGGCCACGCCGGCGCCTTCGTCGGGGCAATGGAATCGCTCGGGGGTATCGCCGTAAGCCGGCGGGCTCTCGTCAGCCGGGTGATCGCCCAAGAGCTCGAACGGATCGGCGTTCACCTGGGGGATCTTTCAGCTCTGGCCGGGGATGTGGCGTATCTGACGGGAAGCGCGGCTTTCGGAGCCCTCCGCACGAGAATCATCAACGCGACCCTGGGCTGGTGCGGCAGCCGGTTCGGCCGCGGCTTGCTCGCCTTCGGCGGCGTCCGGAGCGAGCTGACTCCGGGTCTGCGGGAGCAAATCCGGACGATCATCGCCGAGTGCGGGGAGAGCGCCCGGCTGGGCGCCGACGTCCTCTTCGGATCGAGCTCGGTTCTGGCCCGGTTCGAGAAAACCGGAATCGTCTATCCGGAAACCGCCCTTCGGATCGGCCTGGTCGGGCCGGCGGCCCGGGCCAGCGGAATCGCCCGCGATGTGCGGGCCGACCATCCCTATGGCGGATACGTCTATTTCCCTGTTCATAAAATGACCCTGGACGCGGGAGACGTTTTCGCCCGGGCCTTCATCCGCTCTGTGGAGATCGCCCAGTCCGCCCGGATGATCTGCGAACAGCTGGAAGCCCTGCCCGATCCCGGGCTCGCTGTCCCGATGTCCGCTCCCTCGCCCCTCGCGGCCGGGACGCTCGTCGTCTCCCTGGCCGAAGGCTGGCGCGGGGAGATCGCCCACGCCGCCGTCACCGACACCGAAGGCCGGCTCCGGCGATACAAGATCAAGGATCCTTCCTTTCATAACTGGTTCGGCCTGGCCATGGCCGTCCGGAAGAACGGAATCTCGGATTTTCCGGTTTGCAATAAAAGCTTCAATCTCTCCTATTGCGGTTTCGACCTTTGACCATGGGAAAGATGCCATGTTTGAGCTGATCAAGCTGAGAAAGCGCCACGGCCGGCCGGTTATTTCGGACATCTTCCGGGCTGCCGTTCCGCCGCCGTTCCGGGGCCTTCCCCGGCTCGAGGAAGCCCTCTGTCCGGAAGGATGTGAGGCCTGTGTCCGGGCATGTCCGACCGGAGCCGTCGGGAGCCGTCCCTTGCGACTCGACCTCGGAGCCTGCGTATTTTGCGGCGATTGCGAAGCGGTTTGTCCGGCCGGGGCGATTCGTTTTGGCTCGGATCACCGCCTCGGGGCGACCCGGCGGGAAACCCTCGTCGTCGATTCGTCGATGAGCGCGGCGGCGTACGCCGAAACGGCGATCGCGACCCGGCGGGAGATCCACCGCCTGTTCGGGCGGTCCTTGAAGCTCCGCCAAGTCTCGGCCGGGGGATGCAACGGCTGCGAGATGGAGCTTGCGGCCTGCAACAATGTCAATTTCGACATGTCCCGGTTCGGCGTGGATTTTGTCGCCTCTCCACGCCATGCCGATGGCTTGGTTCTGACCGGTCCCATCTCCCGGAACATGGCCCCGGCTCTCCGTGACGCGCACCTCAGCCTGGCCGAACCGAAAGTCGTGATTGCCGTGGGGGCCTGCGCGATCAGCGGCGGATTGTTCGCCGAAAGCCCGGAGTTGGACCGGTCGTTCCTGGACGACGTTCCCATCGATCTATTCGTCCCCGGCTGCCCGTCCCATCCCTTGACCGTCATCCGGGCGATCTGCCAATTTATCGGCCGCGGCGGGAAGCGGGCCTGACCGGCTAGCCCCGGCTCGCGAGGCTCGGGTGGGACTTGCTTCGGCTCACAGAGTGAGCAAAGCTTCGCCTGAAGGGCAAAAACTCACTTTTTGTATCTTATTGAACACATAACGAATATTCGGATCTTAAATTTTTTTATGAATAATGCTGGCTAACGACGGACCGGTGAGATTTGGAGCAAATAGGGGTCGTCGAGCAAGTTCTCGTCGGAAAGCTTATTGAGCGAAAGCTCGATCTCGTAGAGATATAACCCTTTGAGCCGGTAAGAAGCCTCCGGGGAAAAGACCGTTTCCCGGATTTCCCGGTTTGTCCGGATGATGGTCTCCGGTCCGTCATCGTCCGATTCCAAGCCGGGAGCCTGAAGGGGCGCGTCGAAATAGCGCAGCCCGATCTCATGTTCACCCTTTTTCGAGCCGTAAGTCAGGCGGATCCCCTCGAGCTTTTCCCGGGCGGCGAAGATGAACCGGTAGGATTTCTCGAAGTGGAGGTACATCTCGCCGTCGTTTTTCGCCACCACGCCCCGACCCATCGGCATCAGGTAGAAGCCCAAGGAGCCTCCCGTGGAAAAGGCGACCGGCCAGGACGGGTAAAGCGGGACGCGGGGGAACGCGATCC
>Ga0105099_10000659_pt1 | contig 23029 bp, 20 predicted proteins | sample PPLLak3cmMay2015_2_FD_79138 | JGI IMG/M metagenome (GOLD analysis project Ga0105099, IMG submission 79138) | Freshwater sediment microbial communities from Prairie Pothole Lake near Jamestown, North Dakota, USA - PPLs Lake P8 Core (1) Depth... | ecosystem: Environmental > Aquatic > Freshwater >... | reverse complement strand
AGCGAAAAGAAAAATTTGAGAATCTTTCATCTAACGAAATTAAAAACTTGTATACTCCTTTAGATATTTCTAATTTAGATTATATAAAAGATATGGGTTTTCCTGGCGATTATCCTTTTCTTCGCGGTGTTTATCCATCTATGCATCGTGGCAGACTTTGGACTATGAGACAATTTGCAGGTTTTGGAAGTGCTGAGGAGACAAACCAACGCTACAAATATCTTCTTGCGCATGGTGAAACAGGACTTAGTGTCGCATTTGATTACCCAACACTATATGGTTATGATACCGATCATCCTATGTCACGCGGTGAATTTGGCAAATGTGGTGTTGCAATCTCTAGTCTTGCTGATATGGAAATACTCTTTAAAGATATTCCAATTGATAAAGTTACTACTAGTATGACTATTAATGGACCTGCGGCAATTGTCTGGGGTTTTTATATTGCAAATGCTGAAAACCGAAAAATTTCAAAAGATGTTATTGGTGGTACTATCCAAAATGATATACTCAAAGAATACATTGCTCAAAAAAGCTATATTTTCCCGCCAGAACCCTCTATGCGTTTAATTGTTGATACATTTGAATATGGTAGTAAATATGTTCCTAGGTGGAATACAATTAGTATATCTGGTTATCATATACGTGAAGCCGGCTCAACTGCGGTTCAAGAACTTGCTTTTACGGTAGGTGATGGTATTGAATATGTTAAATGGGCAATTAAACGTGGCCTTAAAATCGATGATTTTGCACCGCGTCTAAGTTTCTTTTTTAATGCTCATAACGATTTTTTTGAAGAAATTGCAAAATATCGTGCTGCCCGAAGGATTTGGGCAAAAGAACTAAAAAAACTTGGTGCAAAAAGCCCTCGTAGTATGCTTATGCGTTTTCATACACAGACCGCAGGATGTTCTTTAACTGCGCAGCAGCCTGAGATTAATATTGTTCGTGTAACAATGCAGGCTCTTGCAGCAGTAATTGGAGGAACACAGAGTCTTCATACAAATAGTATGGATGAGGCACTTGCACTGCCTTCTGAAAAAGCAGTTAGAATTGCTCTTAGAACACAGCAGATTATCGCCGAAGAAAGTGGTGTTACAGATACAATTGATCCAATTGGTGGCTCTTATTATATCGAGTGGCTTACCGATGAAATGGAGGAACAGACCTACAAATACTGGGATCGTGTGGAAAAACTTGGCGGGGTTTTATCTGCCATAGAAAAAGGTTTTTACCAGCGTGAGATTGCAAATGCCGCCTATAAATATCAAAAAGAAATAGATGAGTGCAAAAGAACAATTGTTGGCGTTAATAATTATCAAACCGATGAACCTGTTGATATACCGATTCTTAAAATGGATGAAAAAGGTGAAGAGCGACAGAATAATCGACTCAAAAAACTTAGAAAAGATAGAAATAATCAAAAGTTTGAACGTAACCTTGAGAGGCTTAGAAAAGCAGCAGAAGGTAGTCAAAATATGATGCCATATATCCTTGATTGTGTTCATTCATATGCCACACTTGGTGAAACCTGTCAAGTTTTACGTGATGTATTTGGTGAATACAAGGAAGTTGCTATTTATTGAGGTGAAATAAAATGGGAAAGAAGATTAGAGTACTTGTTGCAAAACCTGGTCTTGATGGTCATGATAGAGGTGCCAAAATTGTTGCAAGGGCACTTCGTGATGCTGGAATGGAAGTAATTTATACTGGACTTCATCAGACTGCAGATATGATAGTTGAGGCTGCAATTCAAGAGGATGTTGATGTTGTAGGATTAAGTCTTCTTAGTGGTGCACATATGACTTTGTTTGTTGATGTTGCAAGGCTTTTAAAGAAAAAAGATATGAGTAATGTTTTAATTGTTGGTGGCGGAATAATACCTAAAGAGGATGTACCAAAACTAAAAAAAGAAGGTATAATTGGTGTTTTTGGTCCTGGTACACCATGCGAAGAAATTGTTGATTTTATTAAAAAGAATGTGAAGAAATGAATGATCTAGCCACAAAGGTTTTAAAGGGCGATCCTCGGTCTATTGCACGACTGATTACACTTACTGAGAATAATGATTCACAAGCCGCAAAAATAATGAAAGATATTCATCCACATACAGGTAAAGCTCATGTTATTGGTATCACTGGTGTTATGGGATCAGGTAAAAGTACACTTATATGTGAACTTGCTTCAGAGTATAGAAAACAAGGTAAAAAAGTAGGTATTATTGCAATTGATCCAACTAGTCCTTTTAGTGGGGGGGCTCTTCTTGGTGATCGTGTACGTATGACAAATCTTGCTATGGATGAAGGTGTGTTTATACGTAGTATGGGTACACGTGGTATGCTTGGTGGACTAGCTAGTGCAGTATATGATGTTGTTGAAATACTTGATGCATCAGGTAAAGATATTGTGATGGTTGAAACAGTTGGTGTTGGTCAAGCAGAAGTTGATGTAATAAAAATAGCTGATACTACACTTGTGGTTGTTGTACCTGGTCTTGGTGATTCTATTCAGACACTTAAAGCAGGGATTATGGAGATTGCTGATATCTACGTTGTTAATAAAGCTGATAGATCTGGTGTTGAGCAAACTGTTGCAGAAGTTGAAAGCCTTGTTGATATTTCTTGCTCTGGTAAAGACAGGAAAACGCCGGTTCTAACAACTGTTGCTAAAGAAAATAAAGGAATAAAAGAACTAGTTGATGAAATAAATAAACATATAAATTTTTTAAAGAAAACAAAAAAGTTTGAGGATAAACGCAGACTTAGATATGAAGCTGAATTAGTTGAGATTATACGTAAACAGTTGATGAATCTTATTTTTGATGAAAAAAAATTAGAAGATACAATTGAAAGACTTCTTGATCAGATTAGCCGTAAAGAAGTTGATCCTTATTCTGCGGCTGAAGAAATACTTGAAAAAATTTTAAAATAGATTTACTATTTTTAGTAACAATAAAATATATTAATATAATAATTTATTACTTGTTGGAATAACAGAGGTAAAAAACTATGAATAAAAAATTATTATTTGCGGTAGTAATTGTATTGATATTATGTATGCCAATATCAATGTCATATTCAATATCAAACACTAAAATAGAAACCACTGAAAGCTATAAACTATCTATAACTGGAAATAACAACACAACTGAACCTCCTGAGTGGGCTGTAGGTAATTTCTCTGGTGTATGGGGCCTTAATATTTTAGGTGTTCCATTAGAACCTGCAGGGTGGATTGAAGGATATTATTCTGATACTTTTTTGTTCCATATGCAAGGAGTATATGGTGAAAATAATCAAACAACGCCGATGTGTAATATTTCAATCTGGGCTTTTGGTCCATTTTTAATTGGCGCAGCACAAAACATATCAACTGGAAATGGAACATTTATAGTGGGCCTTGGTGGTGTAAATGAAACACAACATTTCTACTGGAGAATTTCAGCAATAATAGGGCCTAGCTTCTATATGTATGGAACTTATACAAAATTTGAATAAAATAAGAGGAAAATATTTTTTTTATTTTCCTTTAAAATTAGCTTTGCGTTTATCTAAAAACGCATTCATTCCTTCTTTTTGATCCTCTGTTTCAAAACTTTTAGAAAAATAAGATATTTCTAATTCACATGCTTTTTTCAAATCAACATCCATTCCTTTGTTAACAAGTGCTTTAATAAACGATGTCTGAACCGTTGATTTACTTGCAATTTTTCCTGCGATCTTTTCTACTTCTTCCATTAGTTTATCATCAGGTACAATCATATTTACAAGTCCAATGCGATATGCCTCGTTTGCATCTATATTATCCCCTGTTAGAAGAAGCTGTTTTGCTTTCATCCTACCAACAAGCCTAGTAAGCCTTTGTGTACCACCAAAACCAGGATGGATACCAAGGTTAATCTCAGGTTGTCCAATCTTTGCACTAAAACACGCTATAGCTATGTCACAGGCCATCATAACTTCACAGCCACCACCTAGTGCATAACCATTAATTGCTGCAATAAAAGGTAATCGTGATTTTTCAATATTCATCAAAAGTTTATGTCCCATCTCTGCAAACTTTTTTGCTTCTAATGGATTCATCTCCTTCATCTGTTTAATATCAGCACCAGCAATAAACGCCTTACCTTCACCTGTTAATATAACAACCTTTACGTTTTTGTCTTTTTCAAGTTCTTCAACAGCTTTTGTCAACTCAAGAACAGTATCCTTATTCAACGCGTTTAAATAATTAGGTCGATTAATCTTTATTATACCAATATTTTCTTTTTTTTCAACTATTATATTTGCATAAGACATTTTATCATCACCTATTTATTATATGTATAGAAACCCTTACCTGTCTTTCTGCCAAGTTGACCTGCTTGAACCATCTTTTTCAAAAGTGGACAAGGCCTATACTTTGAATCATTAAAACCCTCATAGAGCACATTCATAATATTTAGGACTACATCAAGACCAATAAGATCAGCCAGTTCCAGGGGCCCCATTGGATGATTCATACCTAGTTTCATTACTTGATCAATGTTTTCAACTGTTCCGATTCCTTCATTAAGACAAGTTATAGCCTCATTTATCATAGGCATAAGAAGTCTATTTGATACAAATCCTGGTCCATCATTAACCTCAACAGGAATTTTACCCATTTTTTCAGATAGTTCTTTTATAATTTTTGTTGTCTGCTCATCTGTTCTAAGACCACGAATAACTTCAACTAGTTTCATTAGTGGTACAGGGTTCATAAAATGCATACCAATAAATTTCTCAGGCCTACTAGTTACAGAAGCAAGATCCGTAATAGGGATTGTTGAAGTATTTGATGTAAAAACACATTCTTTTTTACAGATGCTATCAAGTTCTTTAAAGAGTTGTTTTTTAACTTGAATGTTTTCAAAAATCGCTTCAATTACTAGATCAACATCCTTAAAATCTGTTAGTTTAGTTGTACCTTTAATTTTACCCATTATTTTCTTTTTATCATCTAAAGTCATCTTACCTTTTTCAATACTTTTATCAAGAAACTTCTCAATTTTACCGATGCCTTTTTTAACAAAATCCTCAGTAGTATCACGAATAATCACATCAAAATCTGCTTGTGCAGAAACTAGGGCTATACCATGCCCCATTTGACCTGCACCGATAACACCTATTTTTTTAACAACCATTTTTTTCACCTTTCTATAACCATCTGTACAGCGTTTCCACCACCAAGGCAGATTGTTGCAAGACCACGTTTCTTATCCATTCTTTGCATCGAATGCATAAGTGTTATAAGAATACGTGAACCACTACAACCAATCGGATGACCAAGAGCTACCGCGCCACCCTGAACATTGAATTTTTCTTTTGGAATTTTAAAATGTTTCATCACCGCAAGACTTGCAGAAGAAAATGCTTCGTTGTGTTCTACTAAATCAATATCCTCGATTTTTAGTTTCATCTTTTTAAGTAAAGCAGTTACTCCAGGAATTGGTGCTTCCATCACTAATTCTGGTTTAACACCTGAGGTATTATATCCTTTAATTGTTGCAAGTGGTTTTATACCTAGTTCCTTTGCTTTATCTTTACTCATAACAACAGTTGCAGAAGCACCATCTGTAATCTGAGATGCATTACCTGCTGTAACAACACCATCTTTTTTGAAAAAAGGCTTGAGTTTTGCAAGGCTTTCAGCAGTAGTACCCGTTCTAATACCATCATCTTTATCAAATGTAATAAATTCGTCTTTTCTCTGAGGAATTTGAATTGGAACTATTTCATCTTTAAAATATCCTTTTTCTGTTGCATGTTGTGCTTTTTGATGGCTCCATGCAGCAAACTCATCTATTTCTTCACGAGTTAAATTATGACGCTCAGCAATTATTTCACCAGTCATACCCATATGAAAATTATTGTAAATATCCCATAATCCATCGTTTACCATTAAATCCACGACTTTATCATCAAACATTTTAAAGCCATATCTTGCTTTAGGAAGTGTATAAGGACAATTACTCATACTTTCCATACCACCAGCGACAATAATTTCTGCATCATCACATTTTATTGCTTGAGCTGCAAGAACAACTGCCTTTAAACTAGAGCCACATACTTTATCAACATGCAGAGCACCAGCTTCATAGGGGATACCTGCACCAATTGCTGCTTGACGTGCGACGTTTTGACCAAGACCTGCAGCAACAACACAACCCATTATTACTTCATCAACATCTTCAGGTTTTATACTTGCTTTTTTAACTGCTTCTTTAATTGCAATACTTCCAAGTTGCGGTGCCGAAAAATCTTTTAAAACACCAGAAAACTTGCTCTGAGCAGTTCTAACACCGGATACAATTACTACATCTTTCATGAATATTGCCTCCTCCAAATAATGAAAAGTAAAAATCCCAATAAAATTTTGATTTAAATATTTTTCAATATAATTTGAAGAAATAATCAAAAATTATTTAACATTAACAGTTAAAGAGCAAATATTTCCAAGATTTGCTTCTAATTTGTCACCTTTTTTAATTTCTGCAACACCTTCAGGTGTACCAGTCATAATCATATCACCTGGCTCTAGAGTCATAATATTTGAGACAAACTCGATTATTTCATCTATTGTATAAATCATATACTTTGTATTAGAATTCTGACGAATTTCTCCGTTAACCTTAAGCCAAATATCAAGATTATGCGGATTAGAAACATTTTCTTTTAAAACAACACTACTAATAGGTGCAAAAGTATCAAAACCTTTTGCAATACCCCACGGCCAACCATTTTTCTTTGCAACAGACTGAATATCACGGGCGGTGATATCTAAACCTAGGCAATATCCTAAAACATAATCCATTGCATCAGATCTTTTTACTTTACTGCATCTTTTACCAATAACAACGCAGAGTTCTACTTCATGATGAACACTTTTAGAGATACTTGGTATAACAATAGAATCATTATTAAAAATAACAGAACTTGCAGGTTTTAAAAACAAAAGAGGTTTTTCTGTAACTTTTGTATTCATCTCCTCTGCATGTTTATGATAAGTTCTTGCAAGACAAACAAGTTTACCGATATGAAGTTTTAAATCATTTTCATCTTTAAATTTGTAATTACTCATGAATATTGGATAAAAAAAGAGTGTTAAAAAAGATTTGTAAAAAAATATTTGAATTATTTATTATGCTTTTATTGTTCTGTTATTATTTCTAAATACGGTATTAATTGTCCATATTCTTTTGATCTGAAATTTGTAGCAGGAATGTCGACTGTGCCCCAGTAGTTTTCATCTATGATGCTCCATCCATAGTTTTCTTTAGATCCGTTAATAACGTCTTGGATATCTTCTTTAACATCCCAGGTTATCCATCCAAAAGAATCAGGAACAATTGCTACATCGGTGGTTATATTTGATACCGCAGGCCTATCTGTCCACGTAACATTTTCTTCATTCCAATCTTCAAGAATTTTATAAAGTGAAAGTGATCTGTCTGCAGGATCTGTACTTTCATAATAATAGTAATACAAATATAGTTTTGCTGATTTAATTATTGAGTCAGTTGGTATTTCAGTTAAATCAAATTTAATAACGGGATTTAACTCCCAGTCGTCAGTTGCACCGTATCTATTTCTTGTATTCATTCTTTCTTGATTGCCTCTTGTCTCATTTGGCATCAGCATGTCTAGATAACTGTCATCTGTCGGGTAAAGAAATTCTGATTCCAAGTTAGAGTATTGATTGTATTCATTTAGTATCTCTGAAGAATCCTGCGCATAATTATATATTTTTATTTCATCTAGCATTCCATCAAGATATTGAGCTGACCATTCGTAATCTCTACCCAATGTAAATCCGGTGGTTATTGTAAATGTGCCAATCCAAGATGATGAATTAACCAATACTCCATCTACATAGATTTTTTGTTCAAAACCATCATATGTACATGCAAAGTGATGCCAATTGTCTATGGAAAGATCATCTAAAGTATTAGCAAAATGTTCAATTCCATCAATATCTGTAATTAAAAATGATATTTTGGAAGAATTTGGTAACGTTTCTATACGTAATTCATTAGAGGTGCTAGATGTTGTTGATACATGTGCTTCTAAAATATTGAATATCTCTGAATGATATCCTGAAATTCTGTTTAGTTTTACCCATCCTGTAAAAGAGATTTGAGTCATTGAAAAATCAACTATTTGTGGAATTGACGGAATTACAACATAATCATTATCTCCATCAAAATCCAATGCATGTCCTAAAATTCCCAGAATCCAATTTGGCCCATGAGTCGTTCCATGATTTTCATATTTTGATGAATCATAAACAGTATTACCTTGCCCTTCATTAAAACTCCAATATCCAACTACTCCTGGTTCTGGTTCAGGCTCCAGTTCTGGTTCAGGTTCCGGTTCTGGATCTTGCTGGTCTTCATCAAATTCAAAAATGCCTATCAATGTACTAGTAGGACTATGTATAATACTAATAGTTTCATAACACTCAGTAATTATATCTCCTGCTTCAACATATTCACCTAAATTATCAGTATTACAATCTCCATTTATTTCCATATCAGACCATTTAACATTTTTTGGTTTAATTGATTGTACTTCGTCTATAGGATCTTGATTTTCTTCAAAAATTTTTGTTAGAGTTATTTGATAGTTATAGTTTGAATCACTCATATTATAATAATTATACTGTTCAGAGCTGTATATCATATCATATGTTAGTATTATTTTATTACCGTCCTCTAAAATTTCATAACCCATCTCTACATACGAATTTTGATCGAGACTTGTTTCATATTGTGGTAAAAATTTAATTGTAGGCGTTTCATCTGAAATCTGATAGTCTAATAATATATCGTTATCATAGTAATAATTATCAGCCTGGCTAACTGCAACTACCTGTAAAGTTCGATCATTAGAATCTTTAACAAAGGCTATCGTTGGGATGTCATAGTAATTTTGTATGTTTGTATACTCTGTTTTTAAAGTATTATTTTCAGTGAATGTCCAGATCATATTAACAGACTCAGCGCTATAACCATTTGAATATGTTGCAGTCCACTGTCCGATAAAAGGATCATCTGGGACGGAACTACTGTATGCCCCACTTTCGATTGTTTTTGAAGTGCCTTTTTGTTTGTTAAATAATGTTTCTGTTATTGTTGGTTGAAATACTGCAAAAACAAGTAGTAATGTAATGAAAGTTACTAAAATTACTGTTAAAATTATTTGTTTTTTCGATCCACTTTCATAATGTGTAGAATTCTTTTTTTGCAAAATATGCGGATCTCGGTTATTATAATTTTTGTTGTTATTAATATCTGTGCGTACTGCTCCACAGTTTCTGCAATAGTAGTAATCTCCTGTATTTATGCTGTTGCATATTGGACATTTTATATTCATTTTTTATCACTTTTCCAATTATAGTTTTTAATTATAATATTTAATCTTTAAATATGTTATTTTTTTGTTCGGATAATTCCAAACATTTTTTTTCGTTATGATTTGTAGGTTTTTATTAATAAAGTTTTCGCGTCAGATTGTCATAACGGCAAGTATTACAAAGACAAGCATGAAAATTTTAGTAAGCTTCTTTAATTAAATTTTAATACCCTACTCAGGGAGCTTATGAAATTTATTCCAAACGCAGAAATCAAAGACGAAATGCTAAAAGAAATGGGCCTTAAAAAAATCGATGATTTATTTACTGATATACCCGAAAAAATAAAATTTAAAGAATTAGATTTACCCAAAGGTATCTCTCAGCAAGAAACCGATAGAAAACTAAGAGATATCGCATCAAAAAATAAATCATGCAATGAATTCTTGTGTTTCTTAGGTGGAGGAATTAAAAACCATTATATCCCTCCAATTGTTAAATCAATTACATCTCGCTCAGAATTTTATACCGCGTATACACCTTATCAAGCAGAAGCAAGCCAAGGTTTTTTACAGGCTATGTTTGAATATCAAAGTATGATAGCAGAACTTACAGGTATGGATGTTTCTAATTGTTCTTTATATGATAGTATCACAGGTCTATCTGAAGCAACATTAATGTGTACACGCGTTACACAAAAAAAATCATTTATTATTCCAAGTAATATTTCTTGGGAAAAAAAATCTGTTCTAAAAAATTATACTCTTGGACCAAATGTAAATGTTAAAGAAATCGGCTTTGATGAAAAAACAGGTAAAATAAACCTAGATGAACTTGAAAAAAATATCGATGAAAATACTGCTGGTGTTTATATAGAAAATCCAAACTTTTTCGGTGTTTTTGAAGATGATGTTGAACGCATTTCTAAAATAGCAAAAGATGCAGGTTCATTATTTGTTGTAGGTGTTGATCCATTATCTTTAGGTGTTACAAAATCACCTGGTGAATATGGTGCTGATATTGTAATAGGTGAAGGACGAGTTTTTGGTAATTCTATGGATTTTGGTGGATGTGGCCTAGGTATTTTTTCTTGTAAAAAAGAGTATGTTCGTCAGATGCCTGGTCGTATTATAGGAATAACTTCTGATAGTGAAGGTAAACGCGGTTTTTGTATGTCTCTACAGACTCGTGAGCAGCATATACGTCGTGCTAAAGCCACTAGTAACATCTGTACAAATGAAGGTTTATGCTCGCTTTCTGCTGTAGTTTACCTTTCATGGCTTGGTGGTAAAGGGCTATCTGATCTTGCAAAAGAAAATCTTGAAAAATCACACAAACTTGCAGAAATGATTAATAAAATCGATGGTTTTTCTCTTAGATTTACGGGTTTACATTTCAATGAATTTGTTATAAAATGCAAAACTAAACCAGAAAATATTGCAAAAAAACTTTTAGCTAAAAACATTCAAATAGGTCCATTGCTTGGTCAACAATTTAAAAGTCTTAACGATTGCGCACTTATTGGTGTTACAGAGCTGCATACTAACCAAGATATTGAAAAACTTGTATCTGTTTTAAAGGAGGTGGCTTAATCTTGTTTAAATTTGCGATTCATGAAGAGCCTTTAATTAATGAACTTGTATGCTGCACTTTAGAAAAAACTGAAAATGTTAAAGGCATTCCAAAAAACCTTCAAAAGAAAAATACCCCTTTTATTTCTAATCTTGATGAAACACAAGTCGTTCGTCATTTCCATAGGCTTAGTCAAATGAATTTTGGTGTCGATACAGGCATGTATCCACTTGGTTCTTGCACTATGAAATATAATCCTAAGATTTGTGAACAAATAGCATCTTGGGAAAAATTTGCGTGTACACATCCTTATCAAGATATATCGACAGTTCAGGGTAATCTAGAAATAATGTTTGAACTGGAAAGAATGCTTTGTGAAATTGCGGGTATGGATTATTTTTGCCTTCAACCCTCAGCTGGTGCACATGGTGAATTTCTTGGGCTTCTTTTAGCAAGAGCATATCATAAACATAACGGTGATAATGAACGGGATGAAGTAATCTTACCAGATACAGCGCATGGTACTAATCCTGCTAGTGCTTCAATGGCCGGATATAAAACAATTGAGATACCATCAACCAGTCAGGGTACTATTGATTTAGATGCACTAGAAAAAACATTATCAGAAAAAACTGCTTGTTTCATGCTTACAAATCCAAATACACTTGGTATTTTTGAATCAGACATACTTGAAGTACAAAAAATGGTTCACAAAGCAGGAGCATTATTGTATTATGATGGAGCTAATATGAATGCGATAATGGGTAAAGCACGCCCAGGTGATATGGGTTTTGATATCATTCATTTGAATCTTCATAAAACATTTTCAACTCCGCATGGTGGCGGGGGTCCGGGTAGCGGTCCTGTTGGTGTAAAAACCAAGCTTGAAAAGTTTTTACCAGTTCCTCGTATATGTAAAAACGATGATGAATATATTTTAGATTATGATGCACCTGAGTCTATTGGTAAAATAAAAGGGTTCTATGGTAATTTTTCAGTACTTTTGAAAGCCTATGTTTATATTCTTATGATGGGTGGAAACGGTCTTTGCCAGGCATCAGAAATAGCGGTTCTAAACTCTAACTATATGAAGAAAAAAATACTTGATAGCGGTAAATACGAGCTACCATATAAAAACTTAAGAAAACATGAGTTTGTTCTAAGCTGTGAGAAACTTAAACAAGAAAAAGATATTCGTGCAATGGATGTTGCAAAACGGTTATTAGATAACGGTCTACATCCGCCAACAATTTATTTTCCAATGATTGTAAAAGAAGCACTTATGATTGAACCTACTGAATCTGAATCAAAAAAAGACCTTGATAAATACATACAAACACTTATAAAAATTGCAGATGAAAAGCCGGATATTGTTAAAAATGCACCTGTTAACACTCCTACTAAACGCTTAGATGAAGTAAGTGCAACAAAGAATCAAATTTTTACTTGGAAGATGATTTAATCTTCTTTTTTATCCATAAGCGATAGGATAAAACCGACTATACCTGGTATAATAAATACTATTGCTAGAGAGTATATTCCTATATCATATACTACATTGTATCCTATTATCCAGAGTATCCAGACTCCAATTCCTGCTATTAAAAATAGAATCGAAAGTATCGTATAAAAATTGAAGTTTTTTATATTAATTTTCATCATTTCCATATTTTCACCATTTTTATCTTTTTAAGTGATGGGGGTACTGGGATTTGAACCCAGATCGGCGGGTCTCTTCTTAGGTCATCGCTCCAGTTACTCATCACCTTTCAGATGACCCTCTTTTAATCATTCCTAACTGGAGCCCACAATGATGCCGGGTTACACCATACCCCCGGTAAATATTTATCGTTATTTCCTTCTTGCTCTTTTTTCACGTCGCATTCGTTTCTTTCGCCATTTCCATCGCATTTTACCTTTCTTTTTCCAGACTCTTGAACTACGCTTCATAATACTTTTTCCTCTTAGGTTATAGCTTGCCCTAAACAAATACTTATATTTAATGGTTTTTGGAAAAAATCATGCTATTTTTTTGTGCTACAAATGGAAAGATAATTAAATAATTTTATAATTACTAACAAACGAAATGGTGCGATTTACTAATTCTTATGTAATAGGTGAAATATTAAAATCACTTTATCATGTAGCTGGTAGAAGAACAACTCTTGGTTTTGCTGCAAAAGTAATAGGTTCAATTGTTAAAACACTTGAGCCAAGATACAGTTTTTTAAAGTTTGTAACGATAAATGATAAAGGGGAAGTACTTGAGGATGAAGCAATTCAGATTTCTCCGGAGATTGATTCAGTTCCTCGTGAAGATGTTGGTCGTGCAATTGAAGCAATTATTCGCATTGTATATATGGATATAATTGGTAAAGCAGGTCTTTTTTTTGTTGCTGAGTTAAAAAAACGTGCTGGTGAAGACTTAATGATTGAGCTTCATAATTTTGGTGTTGATCTTGCATCTCTTCAAGTTGAACAACATTACCTTTATAGGAGTCGTGAACGTAAAAAGAAATCAGTTGGCAAAAAACCATATGGTGATGTAAGTCTACTTGGTTATACTTGGAAAAATGTTGCTAGTTGGAAATATGATCCTGCTCATCAGACATGTGTGCTTTATGACAGAGAAGGAAATACACTTGATAATCTTCACTTGGAAACGATTGTTGAAAGCTATGTGAAGAATCTTTCAGATACACTTGAGGAAGTACCTGAAGAAATAGAAAAAGATTTTAAGATAAACGATAAGGAACTCAAACTTTTGGGGATGCTTCATTCAAGGGATATGGATGCAGATAGTGCTATGACTCTTCTTCATGTTTCAAAAATTGAGTTTGACGGTATGGTTAAAAGACTATTAGAAAATGAACTTTTGCAATATACATCTTTTAATGTTATAGAGCTTACAGAAGTTGGTATGAGCTACATTCATCAAAAACAAGAACCGGCTAAAGAAGAACCAAATGTTGCATAATTTTTTTTATTCTGATTCTTCAACTATTTTTTTATCCATCCAAACATATTTACAACGGGTGCAATACCATCCAAGTGAAACCCATCTTTGTTTACCATGTTTTGGATTTATATGCCGGTATAATCTTACAAGGGCTAAGCTGCATTTTGGACATTTCTGATCATATTTTTCATCGTATGGCTCGTTTCCAATTTTATACATGAGGGTTTCTGCAGCAACATTATATGTATAGCCACATTCTGTACAAGTCCAGGCTGTTGGAACCCATACTCTTTTTCCATCAAAACTTTTATTTTGGTATAGTTTTACTGCTTTAGACTGGCATTCAGGACATTTTTTCCTAATTTATATCACCACCAAATACTTTATTTTTTTAAATTTACTACCATTTTATGCAGATAAGGAATTTCTATATGAAATGAGCTTCCTTTACCAATTTGACTTTCAGCCCATATGCGGCCGTTATGTTTTTCAAGAATATTGCGACATATAAAAAGGCCTAAACCGGTTCCTTCGTTTTTCCTGTCATCTCCTGTGTATGCTTGATAAAATTTATTAAATATTTTTTTAAGCTCGTCTTTGGATATTCCTATACCTGAATCTGCTACAGATATCAAAATATGATCTTTCTTTTGTTTTGCAATTATACTTATTGAGCCGTTATCTGTAAATTTTAAAGCGTTTACTAATAGATTTTTAAGTACTTGAGCAAGTCTATATTTATCACCCACTATATTTGGCAGATCTTTTGGTATATCTGTTATAAATTTCAGTCCTTTTCCTTCAACCGCAGGTTTCATATCTTCTGCTATTTCATCTAATATGTCTACTATTGGTAGTTTTTCCATATCAAAACGCATTGTATCTGTGTCAAGTCTTGATACATCAAGTATGTCATTTACTAATTTTAGTAATCTTTCAGAGTTTCTCAAGCTTACTTTAGCCCAGTTTTTGATTTTTTCACTTGAGTCTTTATCTGATATTATCAGATCAAGGTATCCTTTTATTGGTGTCACAGGTGATTTAAGTTCATGTGCTGCAATGTTCATGAATTCTGTTTTAAGCCTATCTGATTTTTTAAGCTCATCTTCTATTTTTCTGCGTTCTGTTATGTCACGTATTGTAAGAACCATTCCTGAAAATTCATCATCTCTTTTAAATGGTGCAATATTTACCTCAATGGGTACTATTTCACCGTTTGCGTGAACTAGTTCTAATTCTACGTTTTCAATTTTTTCATCTTTTTTACGTGCATCAATAAATATTTGTTGGAAGAAATAAACAGAATCTTCAGATAGGTAATCACGCAGTAGTGTTGCAAGAATCTGGCTTTTACGCCTATTTAACATCTTTTCAAAAGAAGGATTTACATATGTTAGTCTTCCAAGTGGATCAATTGTTATAACACCATCAGCCGAGGTTTCTGCAAGAACTCTATATTTTTCTTCTAGTTTGACAAGTTCTCTCCATGCATGATGCCTTTGTGTTATATCTTTACCACGTAACAATATTCCTTTTACCTGTTCATCACTACGGATGCAGTCTGCGGAGAATAAAAATTCATATCTAATCCCGTTGTTAGTAGTCAGCTCAACTTCATAATCTTTAACATCTGCATTACTTACAGCTAGCTCAATTGCATTGGTATGTTTTTCTATATCTTCTTCGTTGAAAAACTTTTTAAGAGTTGAGACTTTTTTTCCTAAAACCTCTTGTTTTTTAAGGTTAAACATATCCATTGCGGCATCATTTATATCTAGAATAATTCCTTTTTCAAGATATAGTAATAGATCACTTGTTCCGTCAAATATATCCCTAAATTTTTGTTCAGATTCATTTAGTTCTCTCTCAATTCTTTTGTTTTTATAGCGTTCTCTTAAATCTCTTATTATTACAAGATCCCCATATGTTTCTTTGTTTTCGCAAATGGCGCTGGCATTGATCTCAGCAGGTATTATCTCCCCGCTTTTAGTAACAACCTCAACTTCATAAGGTGGTACATTTTCACCTTTCATTCTCTTTAAAAAATTATCATAAGCTTTTTTAGCGCTTACATGTGTTAAAATATTTGTTTTAGTAAAATCTTTACCGATTAAATCTTTTTTATTGTGTCCTACAAGTTTTGCCACCTGTTCGTTTACATCAACAAATTTACCTTTTTTATCAAGGATTATTATAGGATCTATTGCTTGCTCAAATAAATGTTTGTATTTTTCCTCTGATTTTTTAACCTCGGTTATATCCCTGTTTATACCCATTGTGCCAATAATATTATTATCTTTGTTGTATCTTGGTATCTTTGTGACAGAGACCCAGTGCTCTAGGCCTTGGTCATCAACTATTTTTTCAATTTTGTTTATTATGGGTTTACCTGTTTTTATTACCTTTTTTTCATCTTCTTCTGATTCCTGCGCGTAATCTTTTGGGAAAAAATCTGCTTCTGTTTTGCCTGTTAACTCTTCAGGTTTTTTATTTACCCTTTGTGCTTTTGCTTTGTTTACTTTTATAAACTTTCCATACTCGTCCTTAAAATAAATACAATCTGGTGTATGATCCATAAGTGACTGTAAAAGATTGTTATTATACGCAAGATCTCTTTCTATTTTTTTCTGATTTGATATATCTTTTATTATACCGATAGAGCCTATTATTTTTCCTTCGTGATTTTTTAAGATGCTAAGTGAGATATCAATATCTAAAAGTTTATCTTTTTTAGTCCAGATTTTTGTCTCAAAACTATGTTTCATACCTTTTTGTCTAATGTTTTCAGAGCGTATTTTTTCCCATTCTTCAGAAGGATATAGGCTTTCAACTGGTTTAAGATGAAGATCTGCTTCGTTATATCCTAATAAGTTTTCAGCGTATTTATTCCACGAAATTATTCTTTCTTTTTCATCTGTAAGCATTATTGCTACAGCACTGTTGTCAAAAATAGTTTTGTATTTTTCTTCAGATTCTAACAATCTTTCTTCATATTTTTTAAGTTGCGATATATCTTTTATTATGCCGATGGAACCAACGACTTTGCCATGTAGTCCTTTTAAAACACAAAGTGATATTTCTACATCAAGGGGTTCTTTGCCTTTTTGCAGTATCTTTGTTTGCATTTTATATTTCATGCCTTTCTGACGAATATTTTTCTCACGAATTTTTTTCCATTCTTCCTGAGGATAAAGTGTTTTAACGTTTCTTAAAAACAAGTCTTCTTCATTCATTTCAAATAGTTCTTCAGCGTATTTATTCCAAGAAACAATTCGTTCTTTTTCATCAGCAAGAGTTATTGCAACTGAATAGTTTTCAAAAATAGTTTTGTATTTTTCTTGTAAATCTCCCAGGTCTATTTCTTCTTTTAAGTCTTTATAACCGCCTGCAAAATAATCAGCATCCTCTTCTTCGTCTTCATCGCATTCTTCTTCACTAACACTTAAATTTTCCTGTGATTCAGATTTAAGAAGACCGAGTTTCTCGGCTTGTCTTAACTCTTTGACAATCGCAGGGTCATCTTTCATTTATAAAACCTTTCAAAAAACAATAAAAATATATTAAACTTATCAGGTAAAATCTAGAAAATTTATTTTTATAATTTAACCTGATAAACTTTTTGCATCCCATTTTGCATCCCTAGATTATAACTAAATATAATTTATTTGATTAATAATAGAATACATTTTTTAGTATATTAAATAATTGTTAATTGTAAAAAAATTGATTTTTTGATATAATCTTTATGTTTTATCTTAACAACTGGTTTTTTTTATTTTTCCTACAAAAATAAAATAAAAATTTAATTTTTAGTATTTTGTAGGATTTTCTTCTATCGGGGCTTTATGTTGTTATAATAAATTATAAGATTGAGGGCAAAAAGAAAAATGAATGAAACAAGCAACGTTTGTGATGTTGTTTTTCATGATTATTCAAATCTTTTCGATAAATTAAAAGAAGTTAAGATATTATTTAAAAATGAATTTATCCATGGTGGACATTGGCTTTCTTTAGGTGTCTCAACTTTTACTATTGCTTTAATGTTTATAATTGGTGTTAACCTAAAGTTTGAATTATTGTTAATTGTCTATTTCCTAAGTCAATCTGTTTATAATTATGATCACTTTAAATGGATAGAAATTGATTCAATAGATAATTCAAAAAGAACTAATTATTTGAGCAAACATTATGCGTTTATCCCGGCTATTATTTTATTTTACACATCTATGTTTTTTATTTTATTATCTTTATACGGAAACTTTGAAAGTTTAATATTTGGGGGCTTATTATTGCTAATTGGTGTATTCTATACAAATAAGGCAAAAAAGTTGACAATGAAAATTCCAGGATTTAAAAATTATTATACTTCAATTTCAGCATCTCTATTAGTTATTTTTATTGCTTTATACTTTTCTCATCCGCTAAATTTAGAAATATGGGTCCTTGTTTTATTTGTTTTTCTTTGTTTTTTAGTAAATACAAGTTTTTGCGATCTAAAAGATATAGAAGCTGATAAAAAGCAGAAACTTTTAACACTACCTTTGTATTTTGGAGAAAAAAAATTTCTATTAATTCTTCACATGCTAAATGTTTTGACATTTTCAATATTCGCATTTTCAATAATTTTAGGGATTATTCCACTTTTTGCTTCTATTTTGTTAATGTTCTATTTTTACTGTTTCTATTATATACAAAAGGCTAGATATTCAACAACTGATCTTCAATACTTATCAAGTTTTTTTGCGGATGGACAATTTATTTTATGGCCTATATTTTTATTCTTGAGCAAGATGGTCATATTTGGATTATAAAATAAAATATTATAATTAAAAAATAATGATTTAATTAGAATTATTTAAATAAATGAAAACAATTAATGATTTGGATGAAATATTCTAATTTTATATGGAATGAATTTGTATATGGGGCTCATTGGATTTCACTTAGCAGTATATCTATATCCCTTTGTACTATGCTTCTGCTTGATTTACAAATTAGGTGGGAATTTTTACTAATTGTATATCTAGGAACATTGAGTATTTATCGATACAATCATTATAAAGAAATTAAATTGGATGAGCTATCGAATTCAGGAAGAACAAATCATTTAAAAAAATACGAAAAAATACTGCCATTTACTATATTTATCTTTGCCATTCTATTTTTTGTTTTTTTAATATATTATGGCAATTTAAAAAGTATATTTTTTGGTATTATTTTGCTTTTACTCGGTTTCTTTTTTACAGATATTTTCAAAAAAGCTACAAGAGTTGTAATAGGCTTCAAGTCATTTTATACATCATTTTCATTTTCCCTTTTAATACTTTTTACTACAACATATTGTTCATATCAAATTAATAAAATAGCCCTATTCTTTCTATTATTTTGTTTTTTACGTTTTTTAATTGGCACAAGTTACTGCGATATTAAAGACATACAAAACGATAAAAAAAGGAATCTGTTAACTCTCCCTATCATCTTAGGTAACGAAAGGTTCCTAACTTTAATACAACTTATTAATTTGGCATCATTATCTTTTATTGTAATCGCTATATTTCTACATATTTTTCCGATTTATACATTAGTATTAAGTTTTGCTTTTTTTTATAGTTTTTATTATATTGTCAAGTCACATGATACTTCTTATTGCTTCGATTCGTTGTTCGCTGTTATTGTTGATGGAGAATTTATTTATTGGCCGTTTCTCTTTTTAATAGGACATTTTATCTTAGCATAAATAAATTTTGTTTGATTAATTAAACTCTTATTGTTAATGTTAGATAATTACTAATTTTTAAATCAAAATTTTTAAATTCAATTCTTTTTTCTATAGAATCTGAAATAAAACCTGACATGATTCCTCTAAAAATAATGTATCTAGATTTTTCTGAGAATACCGTCCAAGGGTAAAATATCGAACCAACTTTGAGATTATTTGAATCAAAAACGTTTATATCCCCAAAGCCAAGTGCAGGATAATAATCTGTAATAAATTTTTTATAATTTTTTCCACCATACAGCTCTCGAACAAATTTTCCATATTCAAAGCAAATGTCAAAAAGAATTTGCTCACCGTCTTCCAATTTTGCTATTTCATCCTCAAGTATGTAAAGGAGATGGGAATCACACGCAAAAAATCTAATTTTTTTATAAGATAAAACCCCTCCTTTGTATTGAAAAAATTTCGCATCAATTAGATTTTTTAAAGAATTATTTGAATAGGTTGTCTTCCTGATTTCATTTAATTTTTTATAAACGTTATCAATTTTTTCGTCACGTAGATTTATCTCAGTAAAGAATTTATTAGTTTTCTCTTTAAGTTTTTTTTCAGGTGCACAAATTACACAGCATCTATCGTTTCCTCTTCCTTGGCATTCTACTTGTGTTCCTTCAATTGTTTTATCTGAAAGCGCATATGACCATATACCTGCGGTACCACCATCAGTCATGATGTAACCTAGGCCATTATTTCTACAGATTATATACTCCTTTATATACATAGTGAAAATTTTATCTTCAAGATCTATTTCATGCTGCACATCCATTGCGAATAGCGTTTCAATGTATCTCACAAGAAAATATGCAAAATCCAAAAAATCTTTTTTTGTAGTCTTTTTTAATGTTGGGAAATTGGACATTGACGCATATAAATATCCAAATTTTTTCCCTGCAGAATAAAGTGCCTGTTTTCCTCTTTCGCCATATTGTTCAGCGATTCTATTTTCAATTAATTCAAATAGGTGCTCGGATAAAAAAAATTCTCTCAGATAGATTGGTTGATTTTTTCCACCAAAGGTGTTTATTACAAACCCGGGGTGGTCTATAATTTCCCTTTTAGGTACAATTACATGTTTAATAAACCAATTTACGACTCTGTCTTTAACAGGCATAATTATTCTTCATCATTTTGAAGTGAAATGCCCTCTTCTGTGAAATCAAAGCTATACGGAATTCCATCAATTCTTGTTTTTCTCATTTTTTTAACTTGAATTGTCCTGTTTAGATTATTTCCCATTTCAGTTGAATTTAATACTATCAACCCATCTGCTTTAAACTCACTTACGTTATCAACTGTATTTCCAGGCATTCCATCTATTTTTTGAGATATTCCTACAGCGGTTATTCCTTGTTTTTTTATAAAATCTATAAAGTTTATAACGTTTGTTCTGCTCATCTCGGTTAAAGCATGAGGCTGCAAGCCTCGGTCAGCATGATCTACGATACTATATTTTGAAAATGGTGCATTTAAAATAGATGTTACGCTATCAAAAACAATTCTATCATAATGATTTTCTTTTATAAGTTGTTTAATATCATCCATTGTTTCTTCTTCGAAGAGTTGTTTTCCGATTAGTGAGACTATCTTTATTTTTCCTGTGTTTTCCATTTGATCTAAATCCCATCCAAATTGCTTTGCTTGTGAGACAATATCTTCTATGTTTTGCTCTGCAGTTATAAATAATCCTTTTTCGTTATATTTTAAAGCGCCGTTGGCTAAAAACTGTAAAGCAAAAATTGTTTTACCGGTACCTGGCCCACCAGTTACAACAGCAAAAGTTCCCTGCGGAAAACCTCCTTGAATTAAATTATCAAATCCTTCAATACCTGTTTTTATTCTTTCTATAAGATTTTCTTTTAGTTTAATATTCTCCATCCTTTCATTTCCTCCTTGATTTTAATTCTAATTGAAAATAAAGATATTCTATTCAATTATAAATTTTTGCAATTTAAATTTTTATAAGTAAAAGTTTTGTAATTTTTAACTTACGGACGTGGCGGGATTCGAACCCGCGATCTCCGACTTAGAAGGCCGGTGCCGTATCCGGGCTAGGCCACACGCCCAATCTTTTTAGACTGCACATTGACTTATGAGGGGTATATTATAAAAATAGATAAAAATTTGGATTTAAAAAAATCCATATATTTTTTTTATTCGTAAGGCGCTGATTCGCCGATAAGCTCTACATGTGTAAGAATCATACGTCTGCAGCAGTATCTATCAACACCTAACTCATCAAGTATTTGTTTTGGTGTCTCTTTTGGGTTTTCACCAGCGTCTAATGCCTTTTTATAGATCTCATAACGCTTGGCGTATTCCTCAAATGCATCTCCAATTATTTTTCCACATGTGAAACATCTTACAGGTATAATCATAAATTCTTCACCTATATGATTTTTGCCTCATCTTTCTGGCACCACGACCCAATTGTTTTTTCGGTTCTTTTCTTCTTGAATCACTAACAAGAAGACTTCTATCATAATCAAGATAAGCAATTTTTAAACTTGGATCGCCAGTAAACTCAAGGATTCCTTTTGCAATGGCTGTTCTTGCAGCACTTGCTTGACCCATGAAACCGCCGCCATTAACAGTTACATCTATGTTTATTTTGTCCATATGACTTTCTGCGACTCTAAGGGCTTCCATTATTTTCCAACGGGCAATCTCAGGTTCATAAAGCTCAACAGGTATCTTATTTATTCTTACAAGCCCTGTTCCTTTCTGAACTGCTGCACGAGCAACTGCAGTTTTTCTTTTACCCGATGTATTTACTACTTTTTTAACCATATTACATCTTTGCTCCTAAAAATCTTGAAAGTTCTTCAATTGTCATAAAATTAACTGGTTGCTTTTCAGCATCTGTTATTTTTTCAAATTTTTGTCCTTCAAATTCTCTTGGAATACCGGTATAACATTTAAGACGTTTAAATGCTTGGCGTCCATGCGGGGTTTGATAAGGAATCATACCTCGAATTGTTCTTTTAACAATTTTATCAGGTGTTCTTGGGAAAAAAGGTCCTTTTCTATATGTTCCAAGTTCTATTTTTTCTTTGTAGTTGTTTTTAATTGAGGCTTTTTTACCAGATATAATTGCTTTTTCGCTATTTATTACTGCAATTTCTTCTCCGCTTAGAAGTCTTTTTGCAGCGTTTGTGCCTAATCTTCCAAGTGTTGCGCCTGTTGCATCAATTATTGCTACCATATTTATTCATCCCAATATTCTAATGTTTTTCCCGTTAGGGTTTGATTTCATAAGTTCTTGAATTGTCATTGTTTTACCGCCTGCTTTTTTTATTTTATCTGTTGCTTTTTCAGAAAATGACCAAGCAGCAATTGAAACTTTTTTT
>Ga0105099_10000658_pt1 | contig 23049 bp, 23 predicted proteins | sample PPLLak3cmMay2015_2_FD_79138 | JGI IMG/M metagenome (GOLD analysis project Ga0105099, IMG submission 79138) | Freshwater sediment microbial communities from Prairie Pothole Lake near Jamestown, North Dakota, USA - PPLs Lake P8 Core (1) Depth... | ecosystem: Environmental > Aquatic > Freshwater >... | reverse complement strand
TGTCGCAAAAACTGGCTAGAACTAATCCTTTTTCTTCTTTACCGCGCCAGCACTCGCGCATTTCTCGCTGCAAAACAACAAGGTCTCACCCTTGTACTCTTTTTCATAAACATCCTCTTCACGGTCACCCAAAGGCTTATGGCAATGAGCACAGTGACCACCTTCAATAAGCTCAGCACCCCTTGAAAAGCCCTCCTCCCAAGGAGCAATCTCAGCATCCTCACTCAACTCATCCTGGCCCTCCTCAGTATAAACATCAGCTTCCTTATTTCCAACATGAATCTTAAACTCAGCATCCTCATGAGAACCCTGCTCGTCAGGCTCCAAGAACTCCTCAGGCTCATCTTCAAACTCAGACTTCTTATCCTTCTCGAAAATATTACCCTTCTTTTTTGGCATAACAGCCCAACATAAAGAAAGGTATATAAATTTTATTGTACGCAAACAACAAAATGGAATATCAAAGAAAAATCTTCCACATCGCATCAGGAACCGCAGTTTCATTATTGTATTATTACAGCATTATAAACAAAACACACCTGATAATACTCTCAGCAATAGCCATCATCCTGTATTTTGCATACAAACAATACCAAATACCAATAATGCACCAGTTTGTAATGGCACTGGAAAGAAAAGAAAACCTCAAACAAGCAGGACTAACATCAGTACTGTTCCTGCTCGGATGCACAATCACCACACTCCTGTACAGCAAAGAAACAGCCACTGCAGCCATACTAATATTAGCCTGGGGAGACAGCATAAGCTACCTAATAGGAATACACGGAAAACTACCATACCTAAACCCCAAAAAAACATGGGAAGGAGTCATAGCAGGAATAATAACAGGCACAATAGCAGCACAATTCTTTGCCAAATGGTGGATTTCACTAGCAGGCGCAACAACAGCAATGCTGATAGAAGGCTTGGACCTAAAAATCTTCGGGTGGAAAATAGACGACAACCTGCTAATACCCCTAATATCAGGCGCGATAATCACAATATTAACCTAATTTACCAAAAAACATCGCCAATTCTGCATCGTAATCCTTTGTAATCTTCATCTTCCATTCAGGAGGGAAACAGGACTTGTAACGTGGCCAGGCATAACGCTCATCAACAAAAATCAAAGCACCCCTGTCCTTCTCAGAACGAATACACCTGCCAGCATTCTGAATACAACGCGTCATAGCAGGCAAAATATAACCATACTCCCAACCCTTACCAAACTTTTTGTCGTAATAAGCAATAAGCTCGGTAGTCTCCAAATCAGGCTTGTCCAACGGCAAACCAACAACAATAACAGCCTTGATGATGCCAGGCAAATCAACCCCCTCACCAAAAGAGCCCGAAGTCACACCCAATAAAACACCCTCCTTGGAAGAAGCAAACCTGTCAAGCAAACCCTGCTTTTCCTCCTTGTTCATCTTCCTCTCAAGAAAAACCTGTTTTTCAGTATCCAAGAACTCAACAACAGAATCACGAATGCCATAACTCGGAAAGAAAACCATAACACGACCAGGAACCTTGGCAATAATGTCTGAACAAACAGAAGCGATTTCTTTATATTGCTTCTCAGAACGCATAGTAAACTTTGTGGTAGTCCTTGGCACGATTAATGTTAACCTGTTAGACTCAGGAAAAGGACTGGGAAAAGACTTCACAACAGCATTCTGCAAACCAAGAACATCAGCATACATTCCAGCAGGACTCAAAGTGCCAGACATAAGAATGGAAGAATAACAATTATCAAAAACGTCCTTAGTAAGAACTGCAGGATCAAGACACCGATTACTCAAAGTAACCAACAAATCATCCTTAGCAACATAACGCGCAAAAGCATCATCTGAAAACTTCCATTCATCCAAAAATTTCGCAACACTACCAATAAAAGAACTCCTCTTCTCCACCCTGACCATCTCAGCAGCAAGCTCAAGCTCGGCAACAAGCTCATCATACACCTTGAACTTCTTCAACGGCTCCCAAAACTGCTCACGCTTCACCAACCGCTCCTCCTTAATATCAGCGCTAAGCTTGTTCAAAACATCCTGAACCTCAACAAGAGAAGGAATAACATCAAGATTTGATTTCTTAGCCTCCTGAACAGCCAAACGCAAAACCTTATTAGACAACCTGAAAGTCAGCAAATCACGACACCTTGAAGGAAGATTATGCGCCTCATCAACAATAATAATCGCCTGCTCAAGCTTCTTCTTAATCTTCGCAAACAAAATATTCCTGATATGAGGGTTAAAAAGATAATAATAATCAGCAATGATAACCTTTGCATCCTCTGCAAGCAATAAAGACATCTCATAAGGGCACAAAGCCTCCTGAATACAACGGGACATCACTGATTCAGCAGGAAGCGGAGACACTTTCAGCTCAGAAAAAACCTTTTTAGCAGCGAGATTATCCTTGCCGCGAACATTCTCAAAAAAATCACACTGATGATTCTCAATCAAGAACTTGCAGTATTCAGAGAAATCAGAAGAAGGCAGGTTCTCAATCTGCTGAGCACACATCCACTTCTTGCCAATCAAACTGGCAACGCCGAAATGAATATTGTTTTTTTCCATCAGCTTTTTCGCAGTTTCCAGAACAATCTTGTGCTGAGTATGCCTGGAAGTCAGAAAGAAAACAACCAAATCCTTCTGCAAAGCGAATTCAACAGCAGGACAAAGAACAGCAGCAGTCTTCCCAAGACCAGTAGGAGCGTGAGCAAGAACGTGCTTCTTGTTTTTCAAAGCATCAGAAATTGTCTCAACCAATTCTTTCTGGCTCGGCCGGATTTCATCATGAGAAAATAACATTAAAAAAGCTGTTTAAATGAGGGTTTAAATGCTTATCGCAAGAATTTTTAAGCAGAACTGAAAAAATACACGATGCGAATGAATTTTATCGTCGATAAATGCAAACCTGCGAAACATTTAAATATATATTCCATCACAATCATTACATAATAATTCGGGGTGGGTCGTTTGAACAAGAATAAAGAAATATTCAAAACGTTCTTCAGAGAAAAACCGGCAATGATGCTGGTTGAACTCAGAAATGCAAAAAGCGAGGTGTATGCAAGTTCGCTGGCAAAGTCGATCGACTGCACTTATTCACATGTCGTAAAGATATTGCAGGAAATGGAAACAGAAGGACTTGTGAATTTTGACAAACAGGGAAGACTGAAACTGCTGACGCTGACGAAGAAAGGCGGAGACGTAGCGAGCAGAATAGATGACATCAGAGGACTGCTTTAATTTTTTTTATTTAATTCTAAGATAATTCTGAATATTCGCATCATAACTGAAACTAAACACTCTTCACAATGCAGACCGAAGTCCCTTCAGGTCTGCTTGTTCGTCGAAAACTTTATAAAGCACCGTCTTGGAATGCTATTTGTTCAAGAGGCAAGTCGGTGAAAGTGTCGTAAATTCAATGAATTTCCGAGCACTTGTCAAGAACTTCGGTTCTTGAAAGCTTACTTGCGCTGGAGATCAGAAGTTTCTTGGACGGAGATACAAAATGGCAAAAATGCATTCAAGAGGCAGAGGAACATCACACAGCAATAAACCGCTCAAAGCGGAAAAACCAACCTGGATAAGGTACAAACCAAAAGAAATAGAATTACTGATTGGAAAGCTGGCAAAAGAAGGAAAAACATCAAGCGAAGTCGGAATGATACTCCGAGACAGCTATGGAATACCAGACGTCAAACTGCTCACGGGCAAAAGATTACAACAAATACTCGGCGACAAAAAACAGCTGCCGGAAATCCCAGAAGATTTAATGGCGCTGATGAAAAAAGCAGTCATAGTCCAAAAACACATGAATGAAAACAAACAAGACATGACTGCAGTCCGAGGATTACTGCTCACAGAAAGCAAAATCAAAAGACTGGTCAAATATTACAAGGAAATAAACAAACTGCCACCAGACTGGAAATACGAACCAGGATCAGTGAAGATATACACAGAGTAAGCGCAATATTTATAAATACGACTCTGCAGTAGTATCAAATATGGGGAGCAAATATTTTTTAGTTTTACTTCTTATTTTAGCGGCTTGCGAGACGGCAATACAAACAGTGCCGACCTCAGAATACCAGCCGCCAGTCCTTGAAACAGATGATACACCTGTGCAGACAGACTTATGCAAGGAAATAAACTGCACAACAGGACAAACATGCAAACAAGGCAAATGCGAATGCATACAAGGCAAACTGTGCGATAACAAATGCATACCTGAAAATGCCTGCTGCAAAGACAGCGATTGCGCATCAGGAAAATGCGAAAATAACAAATGCACAAAAATAGAATGCTCATACGGAATGGAATTCAAAAACGACGAATGCCAATGCGCAGAAAACATGATTTACTGCGAAGAACAAAAAAAATGCATAGACAAAACAAAATGCTGCATACACGGGCAATGCGGACAATTCGAAAAATGCGTGCAGACAATGTGGAAAACATCACTGTGCCTACAAACAGATGACAAGAAACAATGCAAGATATTTGGAGACCAGGACAGGACAGAATTATACACATTAAACAACCTTACTTTCAAAGCCAAACCAACAGACTGGTGGAATGACAAAAGCGTAACATTCGAAATAAACAACCAAACAATAAGATTGAAAGAAAACGTACAAGTCAACTTCTCAAACGTAAAAATATATCAAGAAGGAATAACAGTATCAGGCGGATACTGCAAAGAAGACGAAGAATAATTCTATAGCCTCGGGCGGATTCAGAACCAAATCTTTGAGAAAGATTTGATAGAAACCAGTCAAGTGGGGTTTTCGCTTTGCTTCAACCCCACGAAATAGCCTCGGGCGGATTCAGAACCGCGGCAAACTGCGGTTTGCCTGGGTTCAAATCCTTTGTGCAGTATTTCTTAACAAACTTCGTTTGAAGGGTATAGCCTCGGGCGGATTCGAACCGCCGTCACAGGAGTCAGAGTCCCGTATACTTGGCCGCTATACGACGAGGCTGTAAAGTTAACCACCCAGACATGCACTTATAAAGTTTTTGCTAACTTCGACTGAACCTTAGTATACTTCAAAACATTCTCAGAACGCAACAGCAAAGAAACAGCAAGATAAGGCTCAACCTTACTAAGAATTTCCTGAAAGTGCTTTTCACCGCGGGTTGTAAGCCTTAAAGACTTATCATCATAAGAAATAAGCTTTTTTTCTTCAAGGTCTTCCAAATTCTTGTACATCGCGCGCTCACCCTTGCTAACCATGTTGGCAGCCCTTGCGAGCTCGATAAAAGCCTTCTTATTCATATTCACAACAAGAGGCTTATCTGCAAAACGACGGTCACACTCCTCATAACACCGCCCCAAGGCAAACAGGACAAACGCCTGCGGTTTAGACAAACCCATAAAGAGAGCAATTGTTTTTTAACTTATAAACCTTGCGACTAAATGTTTTCAACACCTTCTGGTGTTACTATTGGTTTCAATCCAAGTTCGTTTGAATACTTTATATGGAGCCTGAAAAAATCCTTGGTAGAAAGGCTACTTAAATACCTAAGAACAACCTGGGCATAAGCAAAGAACTCAGGATTCTCAAGTATTTGTTTTTCAAAACCCGGTTCCAATATATTGATTGCTACACCAAATCTTCTTTTAAGCAAGGCAACGAAGAAAACAAAACACATAAACTCACCCAATAAATACTCATGAGAATGTGACCGCTTTTTACAGTAATCATCTTCCCAAGAGCTTATCGGATGTTGTATGAATATTTCAATAAGCATAAATACTTTTGAAAAAATGGGGCTTTTCCTAGCATAAACAAATTCTGAAAAAACTGCTATGCCTTCTTTTCTAATCTTATCCGCTTCAATGCTAGAAGATTGCCGAATCAGTTTTGTATCAAAAAGATGAGTAAGTTCGTGAATGAGCACTTCCGTAAGTGTTTGGATATCTTTGGCCTCAATCATTTGTAAAAGGAAAGCGAGAGAGATGTTTATTTCTAAGTTCTGAAAAGAAGGATCGTGTGCTCTTATATTAATGAAAGAACTAGATTTAGATAAATATTTTTCTTTGTATTCACCAACAAATGCCGATGTTCCTGTTTTTGTACTTTCAATATCTAAATACATATTAATATTTATTCTCGGACCATAAACATTCACAAATAGTTTTGAATAGTTTCTGATTAAATTTTCGACTGCACCAAGAAGGAGCACAAACATGTTTTCATAATATTTTTCAAATGAACCAAATATTTCAACACCCCGAACAAATCCCCTAAATGTATTGACCAAATCATCCAGCCGGTTTTGGTCTATAATGTGTCTTACAGTTACTGTGATCTTGCCAGAAAGCAGAGGATTAAATGCATGAACATCAATATTAAATGATTGCCTTTTTTTACAAGCTTGGTATACTTTGTTTAAAAAAGGACTATCTTTAACATTTTCAATCAAAGCATGAACATCTTTAAACATTTTTGATAAAATCTCAGCCTCGGTAAAAATAAATGAAAAATGTTCGTGATACAATGATTCTGTTTCCTTGGAAAAGTCAGTGGTGGTTTTTTTTAGATCGTCAAAGGTTGTACTAACTTCCTTAGCCCAATTTTTAATAGTTGATATTGTATATCTAAAATCATCTAAACTTCCTATAAACGAACGACTAGAGCCTGTTTTAAGTCCATGTACAAAAGAATCTTGAGGAGTTTTGAGCGGCGGTGAAAAAGCATTCAATAAAAAAATACGCACATATACTTCTGACAACGGCATGTTCAATGAAGTAATTTTTATATTCCATTCACCATAAACATACTCCAAAAGAGTAAGTATGCGAGTATAATAATCAATGAGCGATTTCAATAACCGCGCGGTCTCATCTCCAAATCCGGGTTTTATATACGAATCATTGCTATTTTTGTCATACTCAAAATGCAGCATCTCCCTGATATCAGATTTCCCGCAATTATAGCAATATCTGCTTTTTGTTTTTTGATTTTGCTTGCAAGTATAACACTGATATATTATTTCAAATCTACTTAAATAATGATCAAGATAATAACGCAGCTCTTTAACTTTAGAATAGTGCTTAGTTATATCTTTAAACAAGACAGAAACTTCCTTAATTTCTTCATCAAGTTCTGACATCAAACGTGTTTTATATTTTTGAATATTTATGTCTTTCTAACGCTTAAAATCTTGCTACCAACCAGACGCTCAACAAGGCGATAAGAACGCCGAGAACAAGACCAACAATAACATCAGAAGTATAATGGCGCTTCTGCGCAACACGCGCATAACCAACTCCAAGAGCTCCGATAATAAACAAAACAGTCAGCAAGGAGTTGTTAAAAAATAAAATCAGCAAAGTTGCAAGAACAGAAGCGCGCATCGCGTGCATACTAGGAAAACTTGACGCGTTAATCCTGCCGAAATAAGTAGAATATTTTTCCTTATCAGGACGAAGCCTGAAGTAAAAAGTACGAATGCCAAAAGTCAGGGCATAAGCCAGAGCAAGACCGATAAACAACTGAAAAGCAAAAACAGGCTTTCCAACAACATAGAAAAGCACTATGACTGCGACAAACAAAGGAACTCCAGCGAGCGCCTTCAAATCCTGCCAAAATTCAGTACGCATTCCCATATCATTTTCCTCAGACTTCTACATTCCCAAAAATTTCATCAGCCCGTAAACAACAAACGCAGGCCAGACAACAGCCTTCAAAAAACCCAAAACACCATTCCAAAAACCAGTGGCAGTCGAAATGTAATATACTGCTGCTCCAATAAATCCCAATCCATAAATTGAGCTCAATCTACACGAATTCATAAAAACCCGGTTACATACAACTTTTGTTTTTTTCCCAGACATCAGTTCACCTCAAATACAAACCCTGATTCGAACTCAAGCCAACTGCGGTTGTCAGAAGTTCGAATCCTCACGAAAACCTTGTACTAAATTCATATAGCCCCGGGCGGATTCGAACCGCGGCAAACTGCGGTCTGCCTGGGTTTTCATCCGCAGCGATTTTGTTTCCTAATTGCACCTAGTGCTTTCTGTCATAGCCCCGGGCGGATTCGAACCGCCGTCAAAGGGTCCAAAGCCCTCTATACTTGGCCGCTATACGACGGGGCTGTATTGTCAACAAGCAATCACTTAACTTATAAAGATTTTGCTTGCTTAAGAGCCTCTTCTTCAAGAAAATGCAAATTGCCCGGAACAACCAAACAATGAGGACCTTTGCCAAAATCAGCATCAGAAACCTCAATCACAGTGCCAGACACGATTTTCTGATCTTTAGCGCCAAGCCTTGCAATGCCAATACACCAGTCTTTAGGCAGGAAAACCTTCTCATTACGCTTACGGTCAATCTTCCTTAACAGTTCAATGGCCTCATTAACAGACATGAACCTGTTGTTAATCGGGTCAAGATCAAGAAGGACTAATGTGTGCGCGCCGATTGACTTATTTTCCTTTATAATATTGTAATAAGATTCAGGCTCAAAGTTCTCTTTCGGAAAAGGAATGCTTGTAGTCTTTCCAAACTTGTAAACCTGCAAGCCAACAGCACCAATTGCGTTAATAATTGAAGCATTATGAATAACTACTGTCTTGATGTTCTGTTCTTTAGCACGCTGCAAAATATCCCAATGAGTGGTAGCGCACAACGGGTCGCCAATAATCAGCAAAGCAACATCACTTTCTTTCGCTTCCTTCAGCAAAACTTCAGCAGACTCAACAAAGTTTCTATCAGCAATCTCAACCTTCTTCCCGTATAATTGTTCCAAATCTTCCTTACTGCAGGAAAGACCTGAAGTATAATGCTCCAAATACACTTTATTACACTGCTTAACTGCGTCAAGACCTTTAAGGGTAATATCCTTCTCATCCGCGAGCCCCAGACCGATAAGAAACAGTGTCATTTTAGTGAAATTCTTCCAAACTATGCAATGTATTTTTCAAATCTTTTATCCACTTTTCTTGAAATGCTGCTTATGTAGCGCAATAAAATTGCATCGACATCTTGCGAGGCGTTGACGGCATCCCGGATAAACTCTCTTATAGCACTTGCGGATACTTCGCCAATCATTCTTGCATATGAAATCTTTTTATCAAAGTAAGTTGGCGATAGATTTCTATGCGCCAGCATGGCTCTTACTTCAAGGGCTTTTCTTGTTTCGTCATGATTACTGAACAACAAACCCCGAACATGATACTTGTCGGGCGTAAAATCGATTCTCAAAACCGTTTTGTCTTCCTCAACAGGTTCAACTTCGCAATAATAAGCTTGTCCCTCATACGGGATTCTTATCAGAATCGGCTTTTTGATAGGGATTGCAGTAGCAAAATCATCTATACTTATACTTTTTTTACTTTTTCCCATAATTGTTTTCATATGCTTTTGTAATATATAGATTTTTCTATTTATCTCTTCCATATATCCTCTTTAGGTTGGCGTCCTTTTTGACGACATTAAAATCGGATTTGTACCCTGTGAACAAGTATGCCTCTCCGGACTCTCCAATCTTCAAGGTTAAAACATAACAGATGCCATATATGTTTGAGCAGAACGTAAAGTCCCTTTTCTGACGGTGAAAATAAACCAGGAACGGATTTTTAATAATTTCTTTCACAGAACCCAATATGTCCTCGTTTATCATTTTAAATAATTCCGGGCGCTTCTTTTCTTTTTCAAGGATTAACTCGTAAACATTATTTAATATGTCGCAATACTTTCCAAATCCCTCGAGATTATCTCCAATTTTTCTCAGCTCAGCAAGCAAAAACTTACGTTTCCCAGCGTTAACTGTCCCTAGCAATCTGTCAATCCTGCTCTTGCAATTCTGCATCGCCTCAATTTTGTCTCTAACTTCGTTGAGGTCCTTAAAAAGCTGGAAATATTCTTGCAGTTGAGAATCATCAATGCCTTTTAGTTTCGAATATTCTTCAACCAGCTCATCGTCAGTTACTTCTTTCCCAGCTTTATAGAGCGAAAATTCAAGAAAATCATCAAGATGCCTATGCTTAATGTGCGGAATACCTGCGCTGGAAATTAAGCCCGTGTCAACAATAACAGCATTAAACTTCGCGCCGGCTTTCGCAATGGCACTAGCAACACGGCTTTCAAGAGTAACAAGTTCCATTAATTTAAATAACCAATTCCAGTATATAAATTTTGTTCTTTTAACCACTTCTCAGTAACGAATGTAGAAAGCTTTATAAAGGGTAAAAGCCTTTTCTCCTCTATGGGGGACCTACAAACCAAATACGGGCAACTCCTAGATGAAGTAAGATATCTAGAAAGCTTTCTACCTAAAGGACTAGGAAAACCAAGAATAGAAATAAAAACCATCTACGAATGCGACATATCAGGATTCACATCAGCAACACAAGACGCACTAGAACAAGGCCAACTCGCAACAGACAGATGGATAAAAAAAATAGGCGAACAAGTATACGGAGCATTTGACTTCCTTGAAGCTTTTGGCGGAAACATACAATACCACGAAGGAGACGCAGCAGTAGCAACCTTCACCAAACCAGAACTAGCAATACCAGCAGCAGTAGCAGTAAAAGACGCAATAAACAGCCTTGAAGCAATAACACTCCGCGACAAAACACAAATCAAACTAAAAATAAGACAAGGAATAGCAACAGGACCAGTATTCACCGCAGTAGTAGGAGACGATTACAGAAAAATAGCAGTCATAGATGGATCAGGAGTAGAACAAGCCTGCGAAACAGAAAGCAAAGCAAACCCAGACGGATACGTAAAAGTAGACGTAAAAACAAGATTACAAACTGGCATGGAATACCACTTTGACGACAAAAACGAATTAATAACAAAACCAGAATTCAAAACAGACCAAAAAACAACCACAGAAATAACACCACAAGACTATTTGAAAGCAATAAACTATCTGGAATCACGAAAACAAGAACTATTAACCTATTTTCCGCCCTTTACAAGAGATGAAGTACAAGGAAAAAGAACAGGAAAAAACGAACACGCAACAATACTATTCGCAAAACTACCAACACTAGAAAAACTCTCACAAACATACTCAAGCGACGCAGAAAAACTCGCAGAAGCATACAACAACCACTTCATGCTACTAAAACAACTAATAGAAATAGAACAAGAAGGAGAAATAGACAAACTATACAGAGGAAAAATAATAGCACGATTCAGAGGACCAAAACACCAAGAACAAGCAGAAACAACAGCACTGCTATTACCACGTTTAATACACAAAAACGAGCCAATACAAACACAACTAGCAAGAGCAGGCAAAGAAGACGACAAAAAACCATACATAGGATATTCTTCAGGACTAGTCTACATAGGACCAGTAGGAACAGACAAAAGAAAAGCCTTCACAATGCTAGGCAGCAGAGTAAACCTGGCAGCCAGACTAATGGCAGCATCAAAAGAACACACAAGCGCAATCTCAACAGACTTTGCAAAAGGAAACAAAGCAGTACTAGAAAAAGAACTCAAAGGCATAGGAAGAACAAAAATTTACACACCAACAGAAGAAAATTTAACCAGAGTATTAAAAAGAAAAACCCTGATAGGAAGAGACAGCGAAAGAGCACAACTGGCTTCCATCATAAGAGCATACTACCACAACCACAAAACACAAACCTTAAACATAATTTCTGACGCAGGCTACGGAAAAACAGAACTGACCAAAGAGTTTGAAAGACAATTCGCAGAACAAGCAGGAAAAGTATACAAAGCAAGCACAGCAGAACAAGCAAAAGACATACCAGACTACTTATTCCAAGACTTCGTAAGAAACGCACTAGGCATAAAAACAGGAAGCACAAAAGAAGAAACTTCTGCAAAAATAGGAAAACTAACAGAAGAAACCAAAAAAATAACACACCACTGGCTCGGACTAAACCTGGGAATAGAAAAACCCTCACAAACAGGCAAAGAACTAGAGGAAGCAAGAAGAAAAACACTACTTGAGATAATATCAGATGAACCAAAACTGTTAATATTCAATGACGTACACTGGGCAGACGCCTCAAGCCTAGACAGAATAGAATGGCTAGCTCAAAATTTACCAAACGCTTTGATAACAACAAACTACAGACCAAAAGAAATCTCAAGAGAACTAAAAGGAGAAAAAATAGAATTAGTTGCATTCAACAGAAAAGGAATAGAAGACCACGTAAAACACTTATCAAACACCAAAGACACCACAGTACTCGATTTCGTAGAAAAACAATCACAAGGAAACCCATTGTACATAGAAGAAATAGTCAGGTATTTACAACAACAAGAATTACTAAAAGAAGGAAAACTAACACAAACACCAGAAGAAATCGAAAAACAAATAGAACAAATCGGAGAAGGACTAACACTAATAGAGAAAACAGTACTGCAAAGATACCGAAATCTAAGAGATTCAAACAAACAAACAGTACTCGACTACGCAGCCTGCATGTTCGGCGAAGAATTCCCAAGAAAACTACTTGAAAAAGCATTAAGCAAACAAGAAGGAGAACTAAACGAAATATTAAATGAGCTACAAAAACAAGACTTCCTAAGACTAACAAACGGCAAAATATCCTTCAGACATAACTTGACCAAGAACGCAGTCTACAACAGATGCACAACAACAGACGAACGAGTCAAAAGACACACAAAGATAGGAGATTCACGAAAGGAGTTGTATGGGGAGGGGGATGATCAGATAGAAATGCTGGCTTGGGACTACTTCCATGGAGACAATACAATTGAAGACAACATCTTCAAAGCACAGAAATATTGCAGTGCAGCATCATTAAAATACATACAATCAGACAGAAGAAATATGAAATTAGTGCAGGACTATGCAGAAAACGCAATTTCTTTTGCTTTGTTTAATAAAAACTGGAGACAAGACATTGTTGAAACATATTTGCGTGCAATGCTGAGAAAAGGAGTGGCTGTAGGTTTTGGTGGCAATGTAAACGAAGCAGAAAAAACGTTTACGGAATTATGGAACAAATCAGCACATCTACAAGACCTTAATCAAAAAAATGACATTCTATGGAAAGCAGAATATAATCTGGCAGATATGCTTATTGGAGAAGGTCGATTCACAGAAGCTCAACTTCATTCAGAAAAAGCAAAAGAACTATCAGCACCATTCAAAGACAATTATATTAATTTCTTGATATTGCAACAAAGTGCGAATGCAACTGTTGACGATTTGGAGAAAAGAATAGCCAAATTAAGAGAAGCTTACGAGCTTGCAGATAAAGTATCTGAAATAAGTAAAGCCATCCTCCTTGGTTCGTTAGTACAAAATCTTACAGAAATAAATAAAATATCAGAAGCGGAAACGCTTATGCCCGAATTAAACGTCTTGGTTGAAAAAACAAAAAGCATCGACGCAAAAGCAAGAATGTACTGGGCATCAGGAAAAATAGCTGCATCAAAGGGAAAACGAGAAGAAGCAATTTATCAACATGAACTCGCAGAAAAAGAATTGCTCAATCAAGGAGTAGAATATTCACTCAGAGACTTTTACCGAAATTGGACAGAAATATTCATATCAATGAAAGATTCAGCAAGAGCAAGCGAAACTTTTCAAAAATTTGAAAAAGTGTGCAAAAGTGAGATTACATTGAATAAGTTAAAAGAAAAAATAAAAAATATCTAATCCTTCTTTCTCAGCACAAACAAAAACAAAATAACAACAATCACTCCTGCTATCAAGAGAGCAACTGTCGCATTACCCTCGCCAAGATCTGCAAATGCGGAACCAGTGATTGAGGCGGGCATAGATGCTGTACCCATGGAAATAGCTATTGTAGCAATATTCTTGTTGCTGTTATCACTTCCACTATTAAGAGTTGTACCTTCTGCTGCTATTGAGGTAGGATCAGCCACTAATGGATATGTTATCTGAATTGCAGCGCCATCATCTAGAATTCCATACGTATTCCAAACAGTTACATCACAAGCGCCAGCAATCGACGTTGAAAAAGGTCCTGAAGGCGTTACCGGTCCTACACCAGTATAAGTCCAAAGGGTTGTGGGGCCCGACTCAAACGGTCCTATGGCCAAAATGGTAGAATCCATTCTAAGTTTGCCACTTGGAATAGCAATTCCGAAGTTAAATACGTTGGGAGGAACTAAGCTACTGCCTGCTTGCCAAAACCCAGCTTCTGTAAAACCGGCAGCAATCGGATTTGCTATTATATTTGGGTTAATAACTACACCTAATTGTGTTTCTAATAACATGTTATTGCTGTTATCATTATCAGATGTCAAGATTGTAATTTTATTTATAGTGTCTGATGGTGCTCCTATACCAACTGGACTATACGAAAATCCGGTAGGACCAGGTTTGGCAGGGCACTGAATAGTATATGTACATATCATCAGTCCATTAGGAGGATTTAATGCTGGTGCCGTTGCGATTGCAGGCAATGTTCCCACACTACAACTGGAATCGTCGGGGGTAATAGTAGTGCAAGGCGAACTCATTGGGTTAACATAGCTGACAGACATTACAAACGCAGTTTTATCTCCATAAGAATTTGCATAGTTTACAACTTTAAAAGTATTTATAGTTCCAGGGACGAAATTACTAATTGCCAAATCAATGTCTGATATGACGATTGCCGATTCGCTCAACTTTCCATTATCGGTGTAACTGTTATCGTCAGCGAAAAGCAAAGCAAATGCCTGTAAGTCAGTTCCTGTGGATGGAGAGTCACGCATGTATATTTTACCGCCAAGATCACCACTCAAGATTTCACGCCAGACAGTATCACCCCAAGCAAGTGTTGTGTCGGCCTGGGCGCTTTCAACAGTGTTTGCAGGCAAGGTCAATGATGTTGGAATATCAGCATTAGGTGAAACAATCATTCCAACAACTGAACCTTTCCAGATTGCGGGATTGTTAAACGCATAGTTTACAAGACCATTTGACGTCTGAATAGTTACGCTCTGCAAGCCAGGAGCGTCGCTTGTTGCGCCTGAAGAAGGTAATGGCGATGGAAGTGAATACAAAGCAAATACTCCGCTGTCGTCAATATAACCACCATTGTTTTCCATATGAGTGTCTGTTGCAGTATAAACTCCGAAATCGCCAGCAAGATCCGTTGCCGAACTGAAAGTCAAAGTAAAGGTTGCAGGAGATGCCTGAGGAGTTAAAACAACTTTTATATTTCCAATTTGAGTGTTAAGAGTATCCACCTGGATAATGGTGTTGCTCATCACGCCGGCACCTGAATGAACAACATTTCCCTGGAAATTTGGATCAGCTTTTGGGCCAAGAGCCATAATTTCAACCTGAGCCATATGGTCAATTGTTCCATCAGCATCAGTAATAGTAACAGTCCATTGGAAAGGACTAGTGCCTGTTTCAGAAACACTCAAAACAAGATTGTCGAGTTGATCACCCAACGGTTGCGCCTGTCCTTCAACGGTTCCGTTTAGTGTTGAATTGGAGACGTTGAATGTTTTACTTGCTTTCAAGTCTTCAATGGTGAGTAATTGTTGGTAATCAACTTCAAGAGCTTGAAGTTTTTGGACAAAGAAAGAAGCATTAGGTTCATCAATGTAAATTTGTTCAAGACCGCCAAGAGCGGTAATAGTGCGGACATAACAAGGCTTGACAGTATTAAAGTAAGTCTTAGGACCTACAAAAATCTCGCCTTCAGTGCCATTAAACATGGAACCGTTATAAACGCGAAGAAGACAATCAGTAGAATTATCCAATTCTTCCAGCAAAAGATCAACCATATCAGTCTCCTTACTGGTATGAGGGTTAGTGGCTTGAAGCTCATCACTCAACGTGGTAACAAGATTACAAACATCATTTTCACAATCAGCAATCATGCCATTCACTTCAAACAAGTCAGTCCTAAAACAATCATTATAACCAATCACGTCTTCACCAGTAGGGCCAAACAACATCAGCCTATCCTGAGCAATACAATACTGGAAAGCTCCAAGTGTGAAAGCGCCTACAACAGGCTGGGAAATAATGCCAGACATGTTCTGCTGGGCAACAACACTAATAGCCAACAACAATGCAATGATAATTAGTTTTTTCATTTTACATCACCTCATAAATCCTGACAGACTTCATTCGTGTCACAAGAAACAGAACCGTCTGTCAAATTAAGCAATGAATCACGATAAGCAAGACACTTGCAATCAAAAGCCTGCCTGTACTTCTTCTGATCCGGAGCAAGACATCTCTCAGCAGCAGTCAAATAAGCCCGGGCACCAGAAACATCAGGACTGCCATACGCGCTAGGATTCTTATCAATAACATAGATTAACAAATTAATTAACTGGTCAATCTCATTCAACTTGCCAAAAGGATCCTCATTAGCAGGAATCCAGAACGAAACAGGTTGAGAACTGCAATTAAAATTAGTCAACTGAATCTCAATAGTCTTCATTTCCAACTGGAAAATCATGTCCTTGATAATGTGCAACAAATCCTGAACCTTAGAAAACAACAAGTTATGACCAACAGCAAGGTCAAACAAGGCAAAATTAACATCCTTAGCACAAGTGCAGTCCTGCTGGCACATGCCAGGACAAACAGAATCATTAGCCGGAATTGAAACAGTACCAGGGTCGCATTCCTCGCCAGGCTGAACAGTACCATCAGCATCACAAACAGGAGCTGGCTGTGCGTAAACAGCAACAGCTAACACCAACACAGCCAACAGAATAATCATTTGCCTCATTTTTAATTCACCTCTTATACCTGCCTATTTAAACCTTTTTGGATTTCATTGATTTTATCATCTTCTCAAGCTTATCATAAGATTCTTCCAAATCCTTAAGCTCAGACTCAACCTTATCATAATTAGGAGATTTCGGCATTTCCATCTTCTTCAAAGGAATTTTAACTTCAGGTTCAACCTTAGAGGTTTCAAACTTCTTAGGCTCAAATTTGGGAACTTCTGCTTCAGGAAGCTTTGTAGAAATCGGAACAGGAGGAACAACAACAGGAGTCTTCCTGCGTCGAGAAATCATGTAAACAATCATACCTATAATTGCCAATAACAACACTGCATTAATAATAATCATATGACCCTTCTTAGCAGTCACAATCTTACCCTCTTTCTGAACAGGAGCTTGCTGAACAGGCTGTTGTTCCTGCACGCACTGGCCATCCTTCAAAACATAACCAGCAATACAATTAGTAACAGCAGGAGTGGAAGGCTGCGGAGCAATCTGAGTCTTCTGAACAACAGCTTCCTCCAAAACGCAACGACCAAGCAAAGTACTCAAAACATAAGGCGGAACACAAGCAGTCAACTGGCAATAAGGATTGCACTGAGGCAAGTCAGGAGTAACACAGCAATTATAATGCTGACCAGTAGGCGTAGTCAAATCCTGACCACCACAACAGGAATACTCAGCAATCTTCTGACCACCTAAACTAGAGAATGATTTACAACAGGCACCAGGAGCCTGCATCATAGGATTACTGCCTCCACCAGGACCACCGCCTCCAGGTGGACGACACAAACAATTACTGCAAGTATAACCATCAGGGCATGTCAAACCAGGCTCGCCACACTGCTCGCCAGGACCAATACGACCATCACCACACATATGACATTCACACGATGGAGTGCAAGAGAATCCAGGAGCACAAGCAATTCCAACCTCACATTCTTCAGCATCCTGCAAAATACCATTACCACAACTCTGACACTCGCAACCAACATCACAAATGCCAGAAGGACAAATACCAACACCAACAGGACCAGGAGGATCACACTGCTCCCAAGCCTGAACAACAGTATCACCACACCAAGGATCATGACACGCGCCATCACAACCAGGACTGAAAGGAGGCTCACACTCCTCAAAACGAGGAGCAGTACTCTGAACAACACCGTCACCACAATACTCAGTGGTACAGTTAGCACTGCAACCATCACCATTATACAAAATACAAGTAGCATTCACAGGAGTTCCACAAGCAGAAGTGTCAAGAAGAGTGCAAGAAGCATTATTATCACTGCACTTACCACCATCATCACAATCCTCATTAGGATCAACAACACCATTACCACAATACTCACAATGACAGGTAATACCGCAAATACGAGAACCATTCACCATCAACGGGCAGGTAGGATCAACAAGAGGAAGAGCACCATCAGGGTCGCATTCCTCACCAGGCTCAACAGTGGCATTAGGACAAGTCGTAGTCGTTTGATTAAAATCACAACCTGCATCACAAGTAGGAGTATTAGGAGGCTCGCAGAACTCGCCAAGAAGAGGCTGAATAATACCGTCACCACAATACTCAGTACTGCAGTTAGCACTGCAACCATCACCACTAATCATATTACCATCATCACACTGCTCTGGAAACTCTATAATAGCATTACCGCAGAAAGGCACGATATCACAAGTGCCATTCTCAATCCTAAAACTCAAAACACTGGGCTCAATCAACTGATTGTAAGCACAACACTTAGCCTGACCTGACAACAAGAAAGTCTCAGCAACCAATCCATCATCAGCAATACCCTGAACAAGTTTGGACTCATTGAATTGAAGAGTAGAAACATTAACCTGAGAACGGAAAGTAGAATCGCTAAGCTTAAACAACAAATAATGATTGAACTGGTCAACCTCATTTTCCTTACCATAAGGATGATATTGCGCAGGAATCATAAACAAGTTAGGAACAACATTACAAGACAAATTATTAGGAGGATTCACATAAGCCTGCCTCAAACCATACTGAATGACCTTCAACTCGTCCTGCATAGAAGCATCCTTGGAAATATGAGACAAATCCATCGTTTTAGAAAACAGAAGATTATGACCTTCATACAAGTCCTGCAAAACATACTTAACATCCTTCATACAAGTGCAGGTGTTCTGATCACACAAGCCAGGACAAGCAGAATCAAACTGAGCATCACACTCCTCGCCGAGATCAAGACTGCCATCACCACAAACAGCAAAAACACAAGGTAAAAGAACCAAAAACATCCATAATACTAGTACCCGCCTCATTTTTTACTTAAAACTGGTATTTGTGTATTTAAAGGTTTTGACCTATATTCGCCAAATTTAATCATTCTTTATCATTCTTCTTACAGTCTTCTTTTCTGTCTTGATTACAGAAATCCTTTTTTTGTCTGAATCCTCAACTGCATAGCTTGTACTATGGTCGTAATCACAATAAACATACTCTTTCTTTTCAGTTAAGTACCAAAGAATCTGTTCATAGAATTCTGGAAGGCATTCAACGCTATATCCTTTACCAAAATAATCCCCTTCCACTTTCTTTCCTCTCAATCCTTCAGCAAACCTTTTGGCTTCTGCCAAGTCTTCCTCAAATTCTTCAACAGTTACTCTTTTGCCTATAAGAATTTCCTCATGTTCTCCTTCATACCAGTCGTACTCAATCTTGAAGATGTTGAAATCTTTCATTTTTCATCACTTCTTAAAGAAATCATCATGATGTCCAAACTTCGCAAACAGGATAAAATTCCTGCTTTTTTCAACCTTGAACAAAAGCACAAAACTTTTGTCGATGTGAGTATGCTTATATTCTTTCAGGTCATAACTGCAGTTGTAATAACGGTCGATAGTTTTTTCATTATTATTGATAATTTCCTTAATTTTCTTGTTTAATATTTCTGCTCTTTTTTTGTCTTTTTTCACCAATTTTTGGATGACAAAACGCAGTTCATCAGTCAGATCAAAGTCAAACATCTTAGCTGCAGAGCTTGTCCAGCTCTTTCAAGGACATCTTCCTGTCGCCATGCTTCCTGAAGTGCTCCTCGCAGGTCCTGATAAAATCCCTCAGTGCCTCTTCTTTCATCTCAGGCTCAACGAATTCCTCGCCGAACATTTCAGCGAACTTGTTAATGGCTTCTGACTTGTCCTTCAAGCCATATTTCTCCTTGATGACGCCAAGCACCCGGCTTGCATAATCTGAAATCTGCGCTCTTACATTTATTGCCATTTTCTCACCTTTCGTGTGTTTGAGTGAGTTAGAATCACTTGAAGTATTTAAATATATCTAAAAATTGATAAAATGCTGGTTCACTCTTCAAACTATGAAAAAACTAAAGTTCAAAAAATCAACGCAAAAACTGAAAGATGAAGCAATAAAAGAATTGTGGTCTTAACTACAGAGCTTGTCTAGTTCTTTCAGGATTTTCTTTCTCATATACTGAATTAGCGGTCTCATTGTAATTTAAACTTTTTAATGTAGAATTCGTAAAAATAAAAAAAAAGAACCCCTCCAAAGGAGGGGCCAAGGATTTGCCTTCAATCTGCGCATCAAGCGCGTTGGGGGTGGTATGAATGAAGGCAAAGAACTTAACGAATGATTTCTATGCCGAGCTCGTCAGACATCTGACGCGCACTAATAGACTGCCTGTTAAGAGTCTGATGACCAATAATAGCAGAGCTCTTCACACCAGTAATGATAGTCATCACCATCAGCTTGCCCTTCATATCATCTGAAACACGAGCGCCCCAGATGACATTGGCGTCCTCGTCCATCTCTGAAGTAACCAGTTCACCAACACGGTTAATCTCCTCCAAAGTCAGGTCAGGACCGCCCCAGACATGAATCAAAGCGCCGGTCGAACCAGCATAGCTGATATCAAGCAGGGGATTCTGCAAAGCTCCCTTCACAGCCTCATCCACTCTATTGGTGGTGTCGGAACTGCCCACACCTATGGCAGCCACACCACCATTAGTCATAATTGCCTTTACATCAGCGAAATCAAGATTTACCAAAGATGGAATTGCAATCGTTTCGACAATACCCTTAATCATCGTGGCAACAAGCTCGTTCGCAACAGCAAAAGCCTGCTGAACAGGCAGGTTCCCTGCAATCTGAACAAGCCGATTATTGTCAATAACAATCACAGTATCAGCACTTTTTCTTAACAATTCCAAACCATGCTCTGCCTTTTCAATACGAGCACGCTCAATCATGAACGGCATAGTAACAGTGCCAATAACAATAGCACCCATGTCCTTGCAAAGCTGAGCAACAACAGGAGCAGAACCAGTACCAGTCCCTCCGCCCATGCCAGCACAAACAAAAACCATATCGCCGCCCTTCAAAGTATTCTTCAATTCAGTAATGGATTCCTGAGCAGCCTCTGCGCCCTTCTGCGGAAAACCACCGCAGCCAAGACCACGAGTGCAGTCCTTTCCAATAATGAACTTCTTGTCAGCCTCAGAAATCTTAAGATGTTGTTGATCAGTATTAACTGCAATAATCTCAGCGCCTTTAATCCCTCTCTTATACAGCCAGGTTACCATATTATTACCTGCGCCGCCACAACCAATAACCTTGATATTGGCTTGTCCTATGGCAAGTCCGTTAAAAGTTTCTTCCTGTTTTTCAATTGAAATATCCATTTCATATCCCCCCGTTTTTTAGGTGTGTTTTTTTTTACTACCCCTACGTTAAAAATAAAAATTAAATAATAGGAGTGTATCAGCTTCCTTAGAAGGTGTTGTGATCACGCCAATGAGATCAACATCTAGGTTAGAGAAAATCAATAATAAACGCCAGCGTTCAAATGTTCGCCAAAACCTTTGAACAACCGATCACTACTTTGCGCCAACAAAGTAAGTGCAATATTTTCTTTCATTTATATTCTGTTTATAAATATTCTTGTAGAAAGAACTATATGTTGTAGTGACGAACCTTTGCTTCTTGTGGAAAAATAGACGATGCACGATTTAAAAAACGAATGTTGCTACTGCTTTGTAAAAACTCTAAATTTTCGTCCCTATCGTCGGACAAGAATTATTGCTGTAGTTTCCTGACGAAGTCCTTAACCATCTTCTTGCCAGTCTGAATGGCTTTCTGCACGTGCTCTCCATACCACTCCATGTATGCAGAAAGATCCTTAATACGATTACCCCAGCTGTCAATATAAGTAATATTCTCAAGAGTGAAACGCAAAGGAACAGGAACCTTCTCATCAGGATAACCAAGAGGAATAACAGCCTGAATAATCACGTTATCAGGAATATTAAGCAAACGCTTAATCGCCTCATCCTCAAAAGCACCAATCCAGCAACTGCCAAGACCCTCAGCATGAGCTGCCAACAACATATTCTGAACAACAGCAGCACCATTCTGAATACTGAATTTCTCACCAGAACGACCATAGAAACGCTTAGTCTTATCAGGCTCTGTACAAATAATGATGATGACGGGCGCAGAAGAAACCCAAAACTGCTCAACACAAGCCTTACCAATCTCCCTGCGCATTTTATCGTCAGTAATAAGGATGAACTTCCAATCCTGCAAATTACCAGCACTAGGAGCATGCCTGCCAGCATCCAAAACATTACCAACCTTCTCAAACTCAACAGGAATCTCCAAGAACTTGCGAATACTCCTCCTTGTTGCAATACATTCAAGCGTGTCCATAATACCTCTTTTTACAAACAAACTTCTGTTGCTATTTAAATTTTTGGAGATATCCTTTGTGAACAGCGATAAATCTCCTAACAAAGTAATTAACAAAAACTGATTCGTCCCTCTGAAAAGCCCTATAATAAGACCTTCTTTTCTTATATTCTATAATCAGCATAGGATACTTATTCCACCAGAGAACATAATTCATCAACAATCTGCCAATGCGACCATTCCCGTCGCCAAACGGATGAATCTTCTCAAACCGGTAATGCAATCGAGCAGACAATTCCACAGGATTCATCTTTTCATTGCTTTTATAAAAATTAATCAACTCTTTCATCAGCCCATCAATATCCTGCCAGTCAGGACTCCTGTAGTCTCCAACCCTGACAAGATAATCACGAAAACACCCGGCAATATCTGGTTTTGAAGCAGAAAAAAGCTCCTCATGCCATCTCAAAATCAACGGCAGGGAAAGAGGTACTTTCTTATGAAGCATCCCGGAAAAGATTTTCGCGTGAGCCACAGACTCCTGAACATCCCGCAAAGGCTTCTTCGGAGCAACACCCTCTTCAAGCAATTCCCTTGTCTCCTCAAGCGTTATAGCAGAGCCCTCAATGGCATTAGTGTTATACGTAAACGCAACTGCGATTTGCTC
>Ga0105099_10000654_pt1 | contig 23072 bp, 21 predicted proteins | sample PPLLak3cmMay2015_2_FD_79138 | JGI IMG/M metagenome (GOLD analysis project Ga0105099, IMG submission 79138) | Freshwater sediment microbial communities from Prairie Pothole Lake near Jamestown, North Dakota, USA - PPLs Lake P8 Core (1) Depth... | ecosystem: Environmental > Aquatic > Freshwater >... | reverse complement strand
CTGAGATTCTTTAAAAATTATATGCTCAGTATCAAATAACTTATTTGGATTATGTTCCATAAAATCTACTTCAACGTAGACATCTGGATAAAATGGATCAGATAAATGGTCTGCCATCATGTATTCTTCAGTATTTTCAACACCATCAAGATCTGGGTCTAACTGCTTATGATTATCCCATGTTAATGGGTCATACCCATATTTCCATTCCCACCAAGAGGGAATACCATCACCATCGGGATCATCATCTCCATCAGCAACCGTGGGATCAGTTCCATAAACATTTACTTCAGTCCAGTAAGGTATCATATCATGGTCATAATCTGATTGATAAATGTTAAACCAAAATTCATATTCATCTCCAAGGACGTGCCCATATCCATCCTCATCTTTTAAACAATCATCACCTGTCCATCGGCCGGTGCGATAATCATAAATAAGGTCGACTGACAATTTTTCTAGTTTTGCTTCTTTTCTACCAAGAATACCTGTGTTTTTTATCTCCATTATAGTAATTTTTATTTTAGATGTTTTCTGTCCTTCTACAGGTACTTTAAAATTTGTTCTGCATTCTTTACCCATTGTATCCCATACATTAAATGTTCCTGAACCTGTAACTCCTCCTGCGGCCTCAAGTTCACTTGAATCACCAGCTTCGCCATCTACGTCTACAATATAGTAATATACAGGTGGGTTTTTCCAACTGTTTCCAATCTTTGACATACTATCTAAAATTCCTCGACTGCGCATTCTTAGAATTTCTACGGTTAGACCTTGGTATATATAGGGATTTATTCTGTCGTCTATTACCTTTGTTTCTTTGGGTTCTTCTTCACGTTTTTCTTCATTATTAAATTGTATATATGCAAAAGTCCCAGATATAACAATTATCACGACTATTGCTAAAGCTAAAAGTGTTGTTTTGATTTTTTTATTCATTTTTTAACCCCTTTTTTTATTTTTTTACAATTAATTATAGTTTATATTTTATATAAATGTTTTGTTTTTATCCTTGTTTTTTGCCATTTCTTTCAACAAAAATTAGTTAACAATTGTTAATAAATAAGTTTTTTGGCTAAAAAACTAACAAAGATTACTAACAGCATAAAATAAAAGCTCATTTAAAGAAACATCTAAACCAAATTTCTTACCTGCTTTCATAATATATCCATTAATACTATCAATCTCAGTTTTACGGTCTTTCTGAATACTTTGAAACATGGAAGAAAAATTCTCACTAGTATCACAAATAACTTCTCTTGTTAAATCAAGTGCATCTTCATAAACAAGATTAAAACCAGCCCTCCTTGCAACATTAGTAGACTCATAACAAATTTGTTCCATAATTTTTTCCAAAACAGGATTTTTTAAAATATAACCATTTTTACATTTAAAAAAACAAGTTAAAGGATTAATACTAGAATTTACAACACCTTTAGCCCAAATATCATACATAATATCATCAGAAACAACTGTGTTGATACCAGATTTATTAAACAAATCAACAAACATATTTTCAACAGATAGATTTTTTACAACTGCACCTATTTTTGTTTTACCAATACCCGTATGAATAATAACACCAGGCTTAGAAAAAACAGAACCATGCGTAGTAATACAAACAAATAGTTTATTTTTATCTACAATTTTTTCTATTTTTTCGATATTATCCAATCCATTCTGCAGAGACATAACATAAGTGTTTTTACATAATATTTTTTTAATTTCATTTAAAGCATTTTCTGTATCATAAGATTTAACACAAATAATAATGAGATCAGGTGAAAATAAAACATCTTGGACTTTTTCAAATGCTAATACTTTAACATTTGCATTTGTTTTACCTTTTATTTTAAGACCATTTTTCTTAACCTTTTCAACATGATTTTTTCTACCAATTAAAACAACATTGTTATTTTTAGAAAGAATACCCCCAAATAATGAACCAATCGCACCTGCACCAAAAATAACAATATTCATAGTTATAAATCAATCTCCTTGATTTTTTCTTTAATAAAAGCATTATCCATAGCAATTAAAGGATGAAGTAAAGGTGCACTAACACAATTTTTTAATTTTGTGATTTCTTCTAAAACTTTAGCACCATCATCTATTAAAAAATGATCTGTCACAACAGCATCACAGCTATAATCAAAAACAACTTTGTTAATAGTTTCACAAAAAGTATTTTTGTTACATTTTATTATTTCTGCGTTAACATACCATTTTTTAGTAAAATTTTTTACATTAGTTATAAATTTTTTATCTAAAATAAGAAAAACAGGGTTGCAGCCTCTATGCATCATATACCAAGTGGCAAGAAGGCTATCATTTTTTGATTGAATAATTGACAATACTTTACCTTGTGAACCAAGTGGCAGACCACCAGGGCCTTTAATTTTTTCAAAAAAGAAAAAAGCAGTATCTTGTCGGATTTCTAAAAATAGTGTTACATCTGGTGCACTAAGGTTTACCTTTGCTTTTGTTTTTTTAACTATCTCATCCCCAAGTATTACTGCAACATCCTGACTTGTATAATTGTGGTTTCCTTCACGTTTTACTTTTAATGCAAAGGAAACATCTTTGTTTATTTTATCATCTATCATGTTAAAAGCAAGGCTTTTCATAGAATCAATGCCGCTGTCTGTTTTAAAACAAGGACTAATAGATTTTATTGAAAATATTTTTTGTAAAACATTAGTTGTTTTTTTGATTTCTTTTGTATAAATAAAAAATCTACCACGAGTCGTTTCTAGATTAAAAACAATGTTTTCTTTTTTCAAAGCATTTCTAATATTTTTTTGAAGTATATTTTCAAATGCTTTACGAGTAAAATTTGCCTTAAGATAAATTTCACCATATCTAACTATTATTAATTCAGGTTTCACAAAATTGCTAAATCAAACAATATTACATTAATATTACCTAAAATTAGTCTTCTTTATTTTAAAGCATCTTTAATGTCTTGATTTTTTGTGCTATTGTTCTCTGCGAAACGACCTAGTGTTCGATAACATCTCATTAAGTCTTTTTTATCAATTAGTAGGCTTAACTCTGTTTTTGTAAGAATTATATCTATTGCGTTTATGTTTTCCCATGCAAGAAAACGTGACACATCATAAAGTATTCCTGGCGTAAATAAAAAGTTCTTTGAATATGTTAGAGAGATTGATACTAAATCATCGATTGTTTCAAGGACTTTTTCTTCTGAAAGTATATCTAATACTTTTTCTTTGTATTTACTGTTTATCATTATTGCTATTTCGTAGTTGCCTTGTATGATATTTAATATTCCGCCTTTTTTAAAATCGATTATACGGTATAGTTTTTCTAGTTGACTTAAAAGCGATGATGATTCTTCTAAAACTATGTAACTTATATCTGTTTTTATTGTTTCAATAGAATAGCTGAAAATCGGTTTTGATGATACTTTTGAAAAGCTATTTGATGATCGTCTAAGTGCCATTACAATTGCTGACTGCTTGACTGTTTTTCCTAGTTCTTGTTCTATCTGAGGTTTAAGCATATGAGCAAGTTTGTTAAAAGAGACTATGTCATGGTTGATGGCTTCCTGAATTAAAACCTGCCTTTTTAAAACATCTTGGACAACATGACTTATTGTTACCATAATAACACTTTTTTAGGCTTTTTTATTATTGCAACAGCATCTATAATTAGGCAACTCATACTTATACTTTTTGTTATTATAATAACATAAAATATAAATATGTTCTTAGACAAATGGCGTATAATGACAAGAAATACAACTCTTTACGTTATAAATAAAAGAGTAAAAAGTAGCTTAATCAAAATAAATGAATTTTTTTATTTTTTAAAATTATATTTAATGAAATATGCAACAATAAAAATGGAGTGAACATATACAAGGGATTGTCAAACAAAATTAATTACAACAATATTTACAGTAATTACGAAAATGGTATTTATTTTTTTGAAAGCATTGGTGTAAAAAACTTTAAACACAATTGGTGGGGGAGTAGATTTGGACCAAGTGGCTTTTTAAATTTACGTGGTGATAAAATAACTGGTTTAAACCAAAACGGTGTTATCATTACGACTTTACCTATTCAAAAATTATTATTTTGCCACCCCTGGGAAAAACAAAAAATAGATTTCAATGATTCTTAATCAATGAAATTATTTCGTTTTCTAATTTATTTAATTTTATTTTTTTATCTACTTCAAACTCAAAATCATAAAAAATATCTTTTAAAATAAGTGGTTCAGCAGATGCAACTCCAAAATCATATATTTTTTTAGGATTATTCAAAGCATTAATTACATCATCTTGATCTATTTTCCCACAACCTACTTTCTCAACCGCAGAAATAATTCTTCTAACCTGATTCCAAAGAAAGTTTTGTGCAAAAAAATCAATTACTAAAAACCTATCAAATTTACTAACAATAATATTATCAATTACACGGATAGGATCTTTACCTGTTTCAACTCTTGCAAAATTAGAAAAATCATGCTCACCTGTAAAAAAAGAAAGCCCTTTTACTACTTTTTCACAATCATGATTTGTAATATCTAAATAATATCTATACTGTCTAAGACAAGCATATCTAGGATAAAAACCATCATCAACAATTTTGAAAGCATAAAAGAGTATGTCTTTGCTTTCTTTATTTAATTTATTTATTATCTCTTTTTCAAAATTTTCTGTGTTAAACGCAATAACATTACCTAGTGCCGAAACACCTTTATCAGTTCTACTAGATGATCTAAAACAGGATAGCTTAGGATCTTTTATTAAATCATATTTTACTAGTGAATTTATTATTTCTTCTTCCACTGTTTTTAGTTTCGGTTGACGAGCATAACCATAGAAGTTTTTACCGTTATATGCAAATTTTAAAGCAACTCTCATTAAAATCATATATAGGATAATTCTTTAAAAAGATAAAACATACTGTTCACACAGTATTATGACAAGAAAAAAATTAATCGAAGAAAAATTAAAAAAAGCGAAAATTGAACCTGGCGACAAAATAAGAATAGACTCTAAAACCATGAAAAAAGAAGGCATTCTTATGCCTCATCATGCATTTAGTGATGATGATATTATCACAATTAAACTTGTTAATGGATATAACATTGGTATCTCAGTTGATAAAGATACAAAGATTACTTTAGTTGAAAAACATAAAGAATCTATCAAAAAAACAAAAGAAATACCTTTTGATAAAAACAAACCAACAATTTCTATAATTGGAACTGGTGGAACAATCGCATGTTACGTTGATTACAGAACAGGTGCTGTTCATCCTGCAAGCTCAGCTAAAGACCTTGCTTTTGCTGTTCCTGAGATTTTTGATATCTGTAATGTTAAAACACAGGTTGCTTTTCAAATATTAAGTGAAAACTTTGAAGTAAAATACTGGCAGAAACTTGCGCATATCGTTGCAGAAGAACTAAACAATGGTGCAAAAGGAGTAATTATTCCTCATGGAACAGATACTTTAGGCTATACTGCAGCTGCTCTTTCATTTATGCTTAAGAATTTAACAGGACCGGTGGTTCTTGTAGGCGCCCAGCGTAGTAGCGATAGACCATCTAGTGATGCAGGGTTAAATCTTTTATCTGCTGCAATTGTTGCATCAAAATCAGATATTGGTGAAGTAGTAGCAGTTATGCATAATGAAATGTCTGATACATGTAATGCCATTCATCGTGGTACAAAGGTTCGTAAGTTTCATACTAGTCGCAGGGATGCATTTAAAACAGTAAATGAGGAGATACTTGGTTTTGTAAAAAATGGAGAAATAAAACTAGATTCAACTTATAATAGAAAAACTAAAGGTAAAGTTGTTGTCGATGATAAAATGCAAACCGATGTTGCAATGATTTATGCATATCCTGGCCTTGAACCCCAAGATATTCCTGAAAAAAAAGGAATTGTGTTTGTCGGTACAGGTCTTGGTCATGTACCTGAAAAACTAATTCCAAGAATTAAAGAATTAACAGATAAAGGAACAGTTTTTGCTATGACTTCACAGTGTATATTTGGTAGAATAAATATGAGTGTTTATTCAACAGGTAGAGATCTACTAAAAGCAGGGGTTATATCTTGTAAAGATATGCTTCCTGAAACTGCTTATGTAAAACTTATGTGGGCACTAGGTCATAGTAAAAAACGTGATGAAACAGAAGAAATTATGAGAAAAAATATCGCTGGAGAAATATCTACACGTACCAGCAGCGATGCTTTTTTATAAAAAAAAGAAAAGATGTTTGATTATTTTTGTGCTTGTTTTTCTGCTATGTCACCAACTATTGGTAGTTTGAATTTTTCTCCTTGATATGCTTTTAACATTAGTACTACCCAGAGAATAAATACAAATATCATTATGATGCCGCCTAACCACCATAAAAACCAAAATCCGAATACAACTGCAAAAATATGTAACGGCAAAAACAAAAGTATAGACTGCATTGCATGAAATCTAACTATTTTGTTATTTGTTTCCATAATATAAAAAATTATTCCAGTAACCCAGAATAATACATAACAAAGAGCAGACGCCACATTTTCTTCTAAATTCATATATGTTTTAACCATAATATCCTCCCTTAGAAGCTAATAATAAAAACTACATATTTATTAATTGTGTAATTTTGGGGCGACAAACAACAAATCATCTATTTTTATTACAGATATTTTTTTAGTTTTGTATTCAATTTCTTCTGGTTTTTTAATGATATACAATTCATATGTTTTTTCATCCATCAACTGCAGTTCACTTTTTGTTTGACTTACAACTATCATCTCCTTCACACGGTCTTCTCCACCAAGTATTCTTGCTTTTTCCAAGCTTTTTAGATCTGTTGAATCTACTTCCCAAGTTGATAAATTAATTATTTTTATTTTGTTTGCCTGCAGGATTTTTATCTGATAATACTCTTCATCGATTTGTATAAAATCTCCTTTTTTATAAGGCGGAATTCTAACTAAATAGGTCATCTTATAAATTTGTTTACTATCTTTCATACCTGTATTTGTTGCTGATTGTTTTATAAAACCACCATATTTATCTAAAAGCGTTTTTGAAATAGTAAATGCCGCATTTTTGTCACTAATATAAAAATCTAATCCACCATGCTCTTTTGCTATATCTGCAATAAAAAGAGTTTTATTTCCTTTGACTTGCATGTTTTCAACCATAGTTTCAACTGTTGCCTGAATATCTATTATTTCTTCTTTTGAAAACTTTCGTTTTTCTGTTCTAACTTGAATTATTGCCTCATGATACCCGCCGAATTGTCTTGAACATACCTCACATACTGTTTTTCTTAGACGAACAAGCAGTTCATGTTCTTCGGTGATTTCTTTTTCCTGTATCAGACCAGATATATAAACTGTACATTCAAGCCCACACGGTGTTTCATTAAAACCTATATTTATATCGACTTTTTGTAGTTCTTTACTTATCTCAAAATTGTTTTTTATAATCCTTTTAAGAATATCATTTAAAAGATCATTTTTCCAAGTATTTTTGTATTTATATCCCTGACAATGCACGCATACAGGTAAATCTAATATTTCTGGTCCTTTTGAAAACTTTTTATTTTTAAGGTAACAATTTATGCATACACCGTCTTTGTATATTTCTCCATCTATTCCGCATTCTACACAAAACATAATTTCATACCAAGTTTTAGCAGGATGATACAATCCATATATTATAAGTATTGAGGTTGTAATATCGAGTTTAAGTGATTGTGTTTTGGTTAAAATTAGAAAAGCTTCGTTAAAAGATTTAAAAGGAATAACTGAAATTTATAATCATGCAATACTTAATACTGTTGCAACTTTTGATACAGAAATAAAAACAGTTAAAGAGCAAAAAAGATGGTTTGAGGAACATGGTCCCAAAAATCCTATACTTGTCGCAGAAATTGATAAAGAAATAGTTGGTTTTGCATCACTTAGTAAATATTCAACTCGCTGTGCATATTCAGATACTGCAGAAATATCACTTTATGTAAAAGAAAAATACCAAGGAAAAAACATAGGAAAACAATTGATGAAAGAAATAATTGATGCAGGAGAAAAAGCAGGACTACATGCAATAATTTCAAGGATTGCCCAAGGAAACAAAATAAGTATTCATTTACACGAAACGGTAGGTTTCAAGCACGTTGGAATCTACAAAGAAGTGGGATATAAGTTTGGCAAAAGACTTGATGTTTATCTGATGGAAAAAATATACTAAAGTTATATCTATTATGCATAAAAGTCAAAATACCTATTTTTGGAATGCAGGCGAGAAAAAGAATGGGCCTGGCTGGGATCGAACCAGCGACCGTCTGGTTATGAGCCAGACGCTCCTCCACTAAGCTACATGCCCTTTTTAAAAAAGTATTATATTCTGCTGATTTTTAATGTTTAGTTAAAAAAACAAAATGTATATTATATGTTTTTTAGATGATTATTGTGTGATAATTAAAAAACTATTGTATTTTATTAGAAGTTTTCTTGCGATAATTTATTCTAAGTTCTTTTCAGAAAAATTACAACTTAAACTTTACCCAATAAAATTCTATATTAAATTTAGAATATTTTTAAGAATAAGAGATCTCTACCTTCCTGTTTATTTACTTACAGGTCGAGAAAAAGAAAGCAAAAAAACTTTAAAGGTTTTATTTGCTGGCGACGAATTTATATATTTATATCTTATAAAAACAATTTTTTTAGATGTCCCAAAAAGAGAATACTTGGCAGATATCACTATATGGAATTTTAATAAAAAACTTAAAAATTTGTCATGCAAAGCAGATTTAACTTTATTAAAGACAGATAGATTTTTTACAAGAAAATTACAAAAAAAAGGATTTATCATAATACCGGATTGGATTGATTCATGGATTGATCTTTCTGTTTCTAAAGAAGAAATTTTTAAAAATACAAAAAAAAGCGCTAGAGAAGAAGTGTTAAAAATTAAAAAATATGGTTACACTTATGCCTTTTCTTCTAAACCAAAAGATTTTGAAGAATTTTATAAAAATTTTTATACTCCTTTTTTGCAAAGTCGTCATGGAACACTTTCATATCCTGAATGGTGGACATTGAACTATCGGGAAATGATAGGGATGTTTAAAGGTAACAGAGCAAAACTTCTATGGGTTAAAGATAAAAATAAATTTGTTGCCGGAGTTGTTATGTTTAATGTTAAAAATATTGCTTATCCCATATATATGGGGATTGATATTACTTCTGATTACTGGGAAAAATGTGGAAGTTCAGCAATATATTACTTTTCAACATTATGGGCAAAAGAAAACGGCTTTAAAATGGTAAGAATTGGAGATGTAAGATCCTTTTTCAATGATGGGTTATTTCAATATAAAAGAAAATGGGGTATTTTTCTAAATGAAAATTACAATCGCTATGGAATAATCGGTTTAAAAATCAATGATTATAACTCCGCTGTAGTTTTTGATTTTTTAGAAAATAACCCGTTTATTTTTAGTAATAAAAAACAATTAAAAGGTTTTATTTATCTTAGAAAAAATATTTCGGCAATTGAGACACAAAATATTTTTAATGAATATTATACAAAAGGGTTAAAAACCATAACGATAGTTGCAAATCATTCTGATTTAAAACAGCTTTTTAATAATTTTGATAGATGGAAATTTTATGAAAAGATTAGTATTCCTCTTAACAGTACTCCAAATTGTAACAAGACATTCTCAGGAATTCTTCAAATCATATCTGAAAAAGATATGCCATCAGCATTAATTTCTTATAAAAAAATTAATACTTCTTTTAAAATCGGTAACTTATCAGTTACAGATGATTTAAAAAGATTCGTCGAGGAATATGATCTAAATATTCAGCAGGCAGAACAGGTTGTATCAAAAGGTTATCAGAACGACGTGGAAAAACTTATACAAGCGTTTCCTAATTTTAAAAATATCATTGTAAAAACTTTTTTAAGTACCTTTTCAGAACCAGAAAAAGAAAAAACAAAAACAGAAAATATAACTTATGAAATGCTGGAATCGGTTTTTACAGGATTAGTTGAAAAAAAATTTTCAAAAGAAGCAATTCCTTTAATTATTGATTTTTTTGCCAAACATAAAACAAACGATGTTGACTTGGCTTTATTGGGATGTAATCTTAAATCATTGGATGAGATAAATGTAGAAAAAATAATTGATAAAATAATTTATGAGAATTTAGATTTTGTAAAAAAAGAAGGTATGAACTCTTTTAGTCCACTAATGGGTCTTATAATGAAAAAAATACGTGGGCAGTTTGATGGAAAAATAATATCCAAGATGCTCGAAGATAAAATAAAAAAGACAACACACTAATTTTTTTAAATTATTAATTTCAAAAAGAAAATATATCAATGTGCATATAGCTAAGAACATGGCTGAAGTGGACTTTTTAAAAAAGTCGGATGGGGAAAAATATGATTTATTTTTAAAAAGAAATTCTGATAGTTATATTTTTCATACTCCTGAATGGAAAACTGTTTTAGAACAAACATTTAATTTGAAATCTTATTATATTATAGCAAAAGATTCTACAGGAAATATATGCGGAGTTTTACCTCTTTTTTATGTAAATGGTTTTTCTAATAATAAACTTGTTTCACTTCCTTATTCTACTTATGGTGGGTTAATTGCTGATATTGGCTATGCTGATTCAATTCTTAAAAAAGCTTTTGATTTAAAAGAAAAATTGAAATGCGACTTTCTTCAGATTAGACAACCTCCAAATAAAAAGTATGAATTTTTGTTAGAAGAAAATGGCATGAACAAAGTTGAGATAAGAGTAGATCAATATCTATTTCTTGAACCACCTGAATGCCTAATAGGTAAATTAGGCAGATCTAGTATTACATCAATAAAAAAAGCAAATAATTATAATGTTTCTGTTAAACAAGTATCTGTAGAAAATGAAGTAAATTTTAAAAAAATATACACACTTGAAACTATTACTAAAAGAAGAAAGGGATATTTTCCCCCGCATATAAACTATTTTTATAATTTATGGAAATATCTTCATCCTAAAGATTATCTTAAGATTTATTTTTCTGAAAAAGACGGTAAATTACTATCTTATGATATTTTTTTAACCTACAAAGATCGAATTCTTGGCATTAATAATGGCACAAATAAAATGGGTAGAAAGACAGGAGCAAATCCTTTAATGATATGGAACGCTATAAAACAAAGCTATGCCGACGGTTTCAAAATTTTCGATCTAGGTTCAACTCCAGATGTTAATAAAGGATTCATATCAGATGATTTTAAAGGTTTGTATGATTTTAAAAAATCGCTCAATACAACTAGTATTCCATATTCATATTTTTACTATCCTAAGAATATTGGAATGGAAAAGGGAAATCTTAGAGAATTATCTAATTTTGAGAGATTTGGAAGAATGATTATTAAAAGAGCACCTGTTTCAATACTTAAAAAAATTGGTCCATATTTTACAAAAAAATATTTTTTATAAATGCTGATTTAAAAATATGATAGGATGTAATACAAATGGAGTTGGTAAAATTAAACCCGGATTTACATAATCTTTATAAAGTTTCAACTTTGATATATGAAACTGACCCTAGTTATTTTAGAATCATTTTTGGATCAAATAAGGATAAAACAATTAAAAAAATTAAACGTTTAGTCGAAAATAGTAAAAATAGGTTTGGATATGAGTTTGTAAAAATTGCAATAAATAAAGATGATGTTTATGGATTAATTATTGGTTATGACTATGAAGATTTTAAAAAAATCAAAAAGAATGAAAAAAATATTAAAAATTTAACAATATATTCTCCATTAGATCTTCTTAGACTCTTTTTTTTAAGAAAGCGATTTTTGCAAAAGGTGCTAGTGGAACAACCGTCTCCTGATGATTTTTATGTTAATAATATTTCCGTTAAGGCAAATTGTAGAAGGAGAGGAATCGGTTCATTTATCATTAAAAGAACAATAGATGAATTATCTCAGAAAAAAATAAAAAGAGTTTTTTTAAATGTATCAACAAATAACAATGACGCAGTGAATTTTTTCAAAAAAAATAATTTTAAAATTTATGAAAAAAAATCTACAATATTTAAATCTAAAAAAATTGAAGTGTCTTATATGCAATATTTACTTAAGTCATTTTGACAAAATTCTACATATATTTTAAATAATAAAATAACAAATACCTTAAATAGAATGAGACGGTATAACGTTTATCTTGATAGTTCCCAGTGGACATGCTTTTCAAATTTTTTGCTAATATCAAAATTTTACAAGTATTTTCAAGAGAATAATCATATAATAACAAATAATATATCAGAAGCAGATTATATTATAATTAATTCATGTGGACATACTCAAACATCTGAAGATTTAACCTTAACTCATTTTGAAAAAATTTATAAAAATAAAAAGAAAGATGCAAAAATAATTATTAGTGGATGTCTAATAGATATTAATACCGAACGACTTGAGAAAATTGATGCGATTTTAGTAAGTTTAAAAAAACTTGAGAAAATTGATGAGATATTCTATCAAAATAAAAAATTAAATGACATTGACTATTCTTGCGACCTTGAAACAAGAAATAAAATTATTCATAACAAACAAATTTCATCTTATAAACACCATATACTTTTTTATTATCCTTTTGCCAGATTTTTTTCTAAAAAAATAAAGAAAAATCTTGAGTATTTAATAGAAAAAATTGATGCTTCTAACACTGCTTTTGTAAAAATAGGACAAGGTTGTATGGGTAATTGCAGTTATTGCGCTATTAAAAAGGCAAAAGGATACCCTATTTCGAGAAATGTTGGAGAAATAATCAATGATATCAGCAAGGTTTATCACCCCGATACTAGCATATACCTTGTAGCCGATGATTGCGGGAGTTATGGTGCTGATAACGATACTGATTTAATAGAATTATTATATAAAATTAATGAAAAATTCCCAAATATTAAAATAGATTTAGGGTTCCTCGAACCAATTTGGTTAAAAAAACATCCTGAAATATATGTCAGACTCTTCAAAGATCTAAATATAAGATTTGTGCAGATTCCTCTTCAAAGTGGATCTAATAAAATCGTAAAAAATATGAATCGCAGATATAACGTAAATGAAATAATTAAAATAATAAATAAAATTAAAACAATATCTCCAAAAACAATTATTACAACATATTTTATCACTGGATTTCCTGGAGAAACTTTTATCGACCTTTTTAAAACAATAAAAGCATCTTGTCATTTTGATGCCGTTTTGATATTGCCATTTTCAGAAAGAAAAGGGACGGCATGCAAAAAATTACAAAATAAAAAATCTAAAATAGAAATACTTCTTAATTACATCATTGCCGTTTTATTGATTAGGAAAATAATTTTATACAAAATTTCGAAGATTAATTTTGATTAAAATTACTAAGGAAAAGTCATATTATTTAGTATGTTTATCAGCTTATGGATTAATTGCCTTTATCCCGTATCCAAAAGCTTTCTTGTTTATATCAATATATTTTTTAGGAACATTTTCAAGAATTGTCTCAAGTAAAACATCTGATTTAAAAGGCAACACATCAGCACCTGCAAGAGCACCTAGCATCACAACATTTTTTGTAACAAGAGCACCTGCGTCTTTTGCAAGTTTTACTGCATCAATCTTGTAAAGCTTTCCGTATTTTTCTAGTTCACTAAAAATTTTTTCAAGCTCAGGATATTTTTCATCACCTGTTGCTACAGTAAAAGGAATAACTGGTACTATGTCTGTTATAATTTTAGTTTTTTTATTTGTATACCCAATGTAGCGTAATGCTTCAGATGGCTCCATACTAAGAACTGCATCTGCCGAGCCATTTGGAACAAGAGGACCAGACACATCTCCAAGTCTAACTGTACAATTTACACTTCCTCCACGCTGTGCCATACCATGAACCTCTGAGACAAATACATTAACACCTACTCGCACAGCGGCTTTACCAATTATATTTGCAGCAGTAACAACACCTTGACCCCCGACACCAGTTAATACTATGTTGATTTTGCCTTTCATTTTATTTTTCCTCCTTTACATGAATTGCTCCAAAAGGACAAATTGTTGCACAGTTACCACAGCCGTTACATTGCGCTTCATCAATTAGAACACTTCCATCCTCACCAAAATACAAAGCTGGACAGCCAAATCGACCTATGCAGGTTTTACATTTACGACATTTTTCTTGATCTATCTGATAAACTAGTATTTTTTCACCGCGTTTTATTTTATCTCGGTTTTCAAGAAGAATGCAAGGGGATTTGCTGACAACGACTGCAGCACCTTTAAAATTAAGTGCTCGTTTAAATGCTTCAGTAGTCTCTTTAATGTTATTTGGGTCAACAACTTCAATATGTTCTACACCACAACCTTTGCAGACATCCTCAACATTTATTTTTTTTGCTGGACGGCCCATTCCATCAAAATCTGTGCCTGGGTGAGGCTGATGACCAGTCATAGCAGTTGTTCTGTTATCAAGAATAGTAATTACCACATCATGATTATGATGAACAGCATTAACAACTGGTGGAATACCTGAATGGAAAAACGTGCTATCACCCATAAAACTAATTATTTTTTTATCTGTTGCAACCGCAAGACCACAAGCTGTTCCTGCGTTACTACCCATACATAAAAGAAGATCTGCCATTTCAAGGGGTTTTGCACGACCAAGCGTATAACAACCAATATCTGTTGGATAAATAACATCTTTAGGCTGTGCTTTTTTTGCAGCATAATATGTTGCACGATGTGGACATCCTGGACAAAGCGCAGGAGGCCTACTTGGAAGTTTAACATCGCTTGTTTTTGCAGCAATATATGGATTTTTAACTTTAAATATCTTAGAAAAAGCCTCTGCTACAATATCAGGATTATATTCAAATAAACGAGAGAAATGACCTGATGATTTACCATAGAATTTAACTTTAACACCTAGTTCATATGCTATTACTTTAAACTGGTTTTCCAAAATAGGCTCAAGTTCTTCAACAATAATTATATTTTTGCATGATTTGATAAAGTTTTCACACATTTTTTTTGGTAAAGGATTGCTCATTCCAAGTTTTAGAATTCTAATATCCAGTTTGAGATCCTCTGCTACTTCTTTTACATAGTTAAAAGATACACCTGATGTAACAATTCCCCAATCAAAAGGCTTTCCGATATTTAGTATTTTATTAAACTCTGAGTTTTCACTTATTTCCTCTGCGGCTTTAAGCATTTTAAGTAGCTCAGGGTGACGAGCACGAGCAACATCTGGTGTGGTGACCCACATAGGATTTTTTTCAAAATTACCAATACGCCTTGGTTTCTGCATTTTTTTAAGCTGTATACTTCCACGAACATGATTAAGCCGTGTAGTAGTTCTTAGAAGTATAGGGGACTGTAGTTTTTCTGAGATTTCAAAACCAATTCTTGTCATCTCCTTTGCTTCATTAGGTGTTGAAGGTTCAAGCATAGGTGCTCCTCCAAAAAGCGCATAATAACGATTATCCTGCTCGTTTTGCGAGGAGTGACACGAGGGATCATCTGCAGTAACAATTACATGCCCGCCTCTACAGCCGATGTACATATAGGTCATGAAAGTATCACTTGCGACATTCAAACCAACATGTTTCATACATGTTAGTGCTCTAAGGCCAGATATCGCTGCTGCCCCAGCTACTTCAAGGGCTACCTTTTCATTTATTGAATACTCAAAATAGAAACCAGGATCTTTATTTTGTTTAGTAAAATATTTTGCGATAGCAGAAAATGTATCTGCAATTTCAGAAGAAGGAGTCCCAGGATAAGTTGTTGCAACATCTACTCCTGCCTCTAGTGCTCCACGGGTGATTGCTTCGTTTCCAAGAAGAAGGGTTTTTTCACCTGGTTTATCTTTGATTATTTGCATTTTTCTCAAACCTCATAATAAATAATCTAAATAACAATTTTCCCCGTGCATGGTAAAAGAGCATAGCATATAAAATTATCTGATTCATATGGAGAAAAAAGTATACTGAATACCGACAAAAAATCATTTTTAATTCAACAAAAAATATCTTCGAAAACTTTATAAATAAAAATCTGGTTCTTAGGGAGAATAAAAATAAATCAATGGTAAGAACAGGGAGGAAAATTTATGACAGAAAAAGTAATAAATCCTGACGAGAACACGATATTTGTTGGAAACAAACCACCGATGAGCTATGTGCTTGCAGTAGTTACACAGTTCAACGGAGGATCTGACGAAGTATTAATAAAAGCACGTGGCAGAGCAATCAGCCGTGCTGTAGATACTGCAGAAATAGTTAGAAACAGGTTTGTACAAACTGCAAAAATAAAAGATATAAAAATTGGAACCGAGAGCATCACAAATGAAGAAGGACGTAATTCTAACGTGTCTTCTATAGAAATTGCGCTTACAACTACAACAAAGAAAAAAGCCTAATAAAATAAAAAAAAACTGACACAACGACTTTGCAAGTGCATCTAAAACCAACAATTAATAGTTGTATCTTTCTTTTATTTTTATATAGTGTTATTAATATTCTTTTTTTTAAAATACTAGTCTAATGTTTTTGTTGTGTGTTAGGACAGGACATATGTCCATTCTGATACCCATTATACAAAACTATTTATATTAAATTTGATATATACAATTATTTATAAAAATATTTGGTGATAAAAATGAATAATAAAATATATATCGGAAGCATAATTGCGGTACTTTTAATGCTGTCTATGTCATCAATGTCTAGTATGTCAACTACTGCCACCATTTCAAAAAAAGACATTGAAGATGAAAATATTACTGTTGAAAATAATAATCATAAAACGCTTTATGGATTTAAAGATGAATTTTATTATGCTAAAGTTGGAAAATCTATGTATGGTGCAGATTATTGTGAAATTAAGTATTTCCGTTGGGTAAGAAAGTATGATGATGGGACTCGACTTGAATCAAGATTTGGAAGACATGCTAATTATATTAAAAATGATGTAATACTCCCATCAAATTTTAAAACCCTATTAGCACAAGGTCGTACATATTTTCCAGTGATCTTTGGTGAACACCACTACTAGCACCATAAAGCAAAATGATTTAAATCTAAAAATATATTCACCTTGCCTGTTGATAGGGATGGTAAATTATATTATTGTAACAGGCGGGGTTATTTCTGGCTTAGGAAAAGGAATTACTACCGCTTCAATTGGCAAGATTCTGCAACTTCACGGTTACAATGTAACAGCAATAAAAATAGATCCATATATGAATTTTGATGCAGGAACACTCAGACCAACAGAACATGGAGAAGTCTGGGTCACAGAAGATGGCGGAGAAATCGATCAGGACCTTGGCCATTACGAACGATTTTTAGATATAAATATACCTAAATCCCAAAATATTACCACTGGTCAAGTCTACAGCGCAGTAATTGAAAAAGAACGCAAAGGTAAATATCTTGGTAAAACAGTGCAGCCTATTCCACATGTGACAAATGAAATCAAAGAACGCATTCGTTGTCCTGCTAGTGAAAACAACTGGGATTTTGTTCTTGTTGAAATCGGTGGAACAGTTGGAGACTATGAAAATGTTTTATTTTTAGAGGCTGTTCGTCAGATGAAACAAGAAGGCGATAAGGTTGTTTTTGTTCATGTAACATATGTTCCTATGCTTGATGCACTTGGTGAGGCGAAAACTAAACCTACTCAGCATTCTGTAAAACTACTTCGTGAAATAGGTATTATGCCAGATTTTATTATCACGCGTTCTGAAAAAACGCTGGATAATGTTCGCCGTGAAAAAATTGCGATGTTTTGTAATGTTTCGCAGGATGAGGTCATTAGTAATGAAGATGTCGATAATATTTATCAGGTTAGTTTGCTATTTGAAAAGCAAGAACTTTGCAAAAAAATACTTAAAAAACTGAATCTTAGAAAGGATACTAATAATCTAGAGGAATGGGAAAAATTCATAAAAAAAATTAGTAGGCTGCAAAATACTGTAAAAATTGGTATTGTTGGTAAATATTTTGATATAGGGACATCTCAGCTTTCCGATAGTTATATTAGTGTTATAGAAGCAATAAAACATGCTGCATGGAATAATAACCTTATACCTGAGATTAAATGGATTGATTCAAAATCATTTGAGGACGACCCAAGTAAACTATCTAGTCTTGATGAATTAGATGGTATTATTGTTCCTGGTGGTTTTGGTGGCTCTGGTATTGACGGAAAGATTGCAACTATTCGTTATTGTCGTGAAAATAAAATTCCTTATCTTGGCCTATGTTTAGGAATGCAGCTTGCCGTTGTTGAATATTCTCGTAATGCATGTGGTTTGAGTAATGCTCATTCTACTGAATTTGATAAAAAAACACCGCATCCTGTAATTGATTTTATTCCTGAACAGGTTAAAATTTTGCAGGAATCTAGATATGGTGCGACTATGCGTCTTGGCGCGTATCCTGCAGATCTTAAAAAAGACTCAGTCATCTATAATTTGTATGGTTCTGAAAAGGTTTCAGAGCGTCATCGTCATAGATATGAAGTAAATCCTACTTATGTTGAAAAACTTGAGCGCTGTGGACTTGTTTTTCCAGGTAGAAGTCCTGATGGCGTATTGATGGAATTTATGGAATTACCAAGTCACCCGTATTTTGTTGGTACACAAGCACATCCTGAGTTTAAATCAAGACCGCTGCGACCTGCTCCTCTTTTTGATGGGCTTATACAAGCTGCTAAAAAAAGGAAAAAATAAGATATACTTTTATATTTTCTTTTTTGGGGGCAAAGGTGGTTTTTCTATGCATAGTCTTAACTGACATTTAAGACATCTTTCTGCTTCTTTTATTGCATCTTTTTCAGATAAACATAGTTCCACTTGTTTAAAACCTGGAAATCTATTTTTAATATTAATTTTTTTGATTTTTGCTCTTTTTCTATCTGCAAAACCGTCTTGACGACCAATATAAGGATCAGTTTCATCTTCATGGTATAAAATTTGTTCTATGTTTCCGTCTCCACCCAGATATTTATCAATTGATATTGCCGCGAGTCGTCCACCTTGAACTGCTTCAATTACTGTTGCAGGACCACTGACAAGATCTCCACCGGCAAACACTGCTTTTTTTGAGGTTTCTTGAAGTTTTTCTTTTACGACAACTTGGCCTTTCTTGTTTAATTCGACATCAAATCCTTCTGCATCACAACTTTGTCCTATTCCAAGTATTAATCTATCAAGTTCTAAAATAAATTCAGAGCCGTCTATTGGTACAGGCCTTCTTCTGCCACTTGAATCAGGTTGTCCAAGTTGCATTTTAATACATTCTATTTTGAGTTTGTCTTTGTCTTTAAGAATCTTTGTAGGATTTGTAAGAAACAGTATCTCTGCACCTTCATCAAGTGCGTCTTCTATTTCATGCGCATATGCGGGCATTTCTTCACGGGTTCTTCTATAAATTATTTTTACTTTTTTAGCACCTATTCTAAGTGCGCATCTTGCGATATCAATCGCAACATTTCCGCCACCAACGACACCTACGTCTCCTTTTAAATTTACATCTTCTTCAAAATTTATTTTTCTAAGTGTTTCAATCCCATCAAGAACCCGAGGGTCGTCTTCTCCTTGTATTCCCATGGGCATACCTTTTGGTGCACCCATCGCAAGATACACTGCGTCAAAACCTTCTTTAAACAATTTATCAGTTGAATCTATTTTTGTATTGCATTTGATTTTTACACCAATATTTGTTATTTCTTTTATCTCACTTTCAAGTGCATTTGGTGGGAGCCTGTAATCTGGTATTCCTGCTTTTAGCATTCCACCAGGTTTAGGTAGCATTTCAAAAACTGTTACATCATGGCCTTTTAATTTTAAAAACCATGCTGCAGTAAGCCCCGAGGGACCTGCTCCAACTATTGCTACTTTTTTACCTGTTGATTTTGCGATTTTAAGTTTTTTCTTCCATGAACCGTCGTCTCTTTCTGCAACAAAACGCTTAAGCTCTCTTACAGAAATCGGTTCATTTACATCTGTTCTTGAACATGCTTCTTCACATGGATGATTACATACAAGACCAAGAGAATATGGAAATGGAAACTTTGATCTGATAACTGCAAGTGAATCTTGATATCTACCTTCTGCGATAAGCCTTACGTATCTTGGGATATCTGTCTCTGCAGGGCAGTTATGTTGGCATGGAATAAGAATTTCTTTTTTGTTTTCCTCACGCCATTCTTCTTTGTCGACAAGCGCACCTGAGGGACATACCTCAACACAAGCTCTGCAGAATTTGCAACCTGAATCTTTTAAATTTGAGTTTTTTGTTGTTCCAACAAATGTTTCAATTCCTCTGTTAATAAGTCCGATTGCCCCGACACCGCGTACTTCCTGGCACATTCGAACGCATCGGCCACAAAGGATACATTTGTCAAGATCACGGATGAATAAAGGATCGTCTGAATAAATAGGCAGGTTTCTTTCTTTTGGAGTATAATTTTTAAGTATTTCATTTACTCCAACATAATCTACTACTTTTTTAAGATCAGTTGAAACAGGAATTTCTTTTGGATAGTTTGAAAGTATTAACCAAATAAGATTTTTTCGTAGTTTTTGAAGTTCGCCAGTATTTGTCTTAACAATCATTCCCTCGGATACAATTGTGGTACATGCTGTTGGAAATCCTTTCATTTTTTCAATTTCTATAATACATAGTCTACATGCAGCAAGTGGTTTTAGGTTTGGATGATAGCAAAGATTTGGAATGTATATGCCATTTTCTATTGCTACCTCAAGAACAGTTTGATTTTCTTTTGCATTAATTGTTTTTCCATCAATTGTTAATTTGATCATTTTATCGCCATAAATTTACATGCACTTATACAGGATTTACATTTGATACATTTATCCTTGTATAATATTGGATATTCTTTTGCTTCCCACTTGATTGCATTTACGGGACATGCCTTAAAACACTGTCCACATTTTACACATTTGTCTTTGTCAATTTCAAACTTTATAAGATTAGTACAAACCGTTGCAGGACAATGCTTGTCTTTAATATGTGCCTCATACTCATTAAGATAATATTTCATTGTTGTAAGAACAGGGTTTGGAGCAGTATTTCCCAAGCCGCATAATGCTGTCTTTTTTATTGTGTCACTGATTTCACTTAAAAAAATTAGATGCTCTTGTGTTCCTTTTCCCTGTGTAATTGTTTCAAGAACCTCATGCATTCTTTTAAGACCTATTCTACAAGGAACACATTTTCCACATGATTCTGCTACAGTAAAACTTAAAAAATATCTTGCGACATCAACCATACATGTTTTTTGATCCATTACAACCATTCCACCAGAGCCCATGATTGCCCCCGTCTCAGTAATGGATTCATAGTCAATTGGTGTATCAAAAAGTTTTTCTGGTACGCAACCACCAGATGGACCACCAAGTTGCACTGCTTTAATAGGAATTTTTTTATCAAGTGCGCCTCCGCCAGGACCTTCCAAAATATCTCTTATTTTTGTACCCATTGGAACTTCAACTAATCCTGTGTTTTTTATTTTACCCGCGAGTGCAAAAACTTTTGTTCCTTTGGAATTTTTATAACCAATTGATGAAAACCAAGTTGCTCCTTTTAAAATAATATATCTAACGTTTGCAAAAGTCTCTACATTGTTTATATTACTAGGTTTTTCCCAAAGACCTTTTTGAGCTGGAAACGGAGGGCGAGGATTTGGCATACCTCTTCTACCTTCGATTGATGCCATAAGCGCTGTTTCTTCACCACAGACAAATGCTCCTGCTCCTTCTTTTATAATTATATCAAAATCAAATCCGCTTTTAAGTATGTTTTTTCCAAGAAAACCTTTTTTTCTTGCTTGAGCCATCGCAATGTTTAATCTTTTTAATGCAAGAGGATATTCTGCTCGACAATAAATATAACCATGTGTTGCACCGATTGCATAAGCACCAATTACCATTCCTTCTAGTACTACATGTGGGTCTCCTTCCAGGATACTTCTATCCATGAATGCCCCAGGGTCCCCTTCATCTGCATTACAAATAACGTATTTTTCATCACCTTTTGCATCACGGGCAAACTGCCATTTAAGCCCTGCCGAAAAACCTGCTCCACCTCGACCACGAAGACCTGATTTTTTCATCTCCTCAATTATTTCCTCAGGCTTGGTTTTAAATGCTTTTTCTAAAGCTTTGTAGCCCTCTGTTTTAATGTATTCTTGTATATCCTCAGGGTTGATTTCCCCGCAGTTTGCAAGAACTATTCTTTGCTGCATTTTAAAAAAGTTTTTATAATCTTGACCTGCTAAAAGTTTTTCTACCGGTTTATTTTCTATTAAATGATCTTTTACAATTTGTTTTACATCTTCGGGTTTTACAAATTCATAAGTAACTCTACTTTCATCAATGATAATATCAACTAAAACATCTCTAAAAAGTCCTCTGTCACCTACCCTTATAACTTTGAAATTAAGCTTTTGTTTCTTTATTTCGACTTCAAAATTGTCTGCTACTTTTTCTGCACCTGCTGAAATGCCACTTGTACCAACGCATACTAGGATTTTGTTCATATTATTTACCTGCCTTTTTGTATTTATTTAGCATTTCATCTGCCTTTTGAATAGTACAGTTTCCATAGAAATCATCATCAACTTGTACAACTGGTGCCATTCCACAACATCCAAGACATGCTACCCGCTCAAGTGAAAACATATTATCTTTTGTTGTTTGTCCTTCTTTTATTTTTAATTTTTCTGAAAGATAATCAAGTATCTCTTTTCCACCCATTACATGACATGCGGTTCCCTGGCAAACACGGATTGTATGTTTACCCCTAGGAGTTAGATAAAATTGAGTATAAAATGTTAAAACTCCGTAAATGTCTACAGGAAAAATATTTAATTCTTTTGCGATTAGTTCTACTGCTTCATGCGGAATATAACCATATTCTTTTTGAATATCTTGTAAAAGTGGGATTAATACACCTTTTTTCTTGCCATGTTTTGTAATTATTTTT
>Ga0105099_10000653_pt1 | contig 23089 bp, 10 predicted proteins | sample PPLLak3cmMay2015_2_FD_79138 | JGI IMG/M metagenome (GOLD analysis project Ga0105099, IMG submission 79138) | Freshwater sediment microbial communities from Prairie Pothole Lake near Jamestown, North Dakota, USA - PPLs Lake P8 Core (1) Depth... | ecosystem: Environmental > Aquatic > Freshwater >... | reverse complement strand
GCGGCGGCGCACGGTGAACTGAACGGCGCCGTTTTCGGTGGCGGCGATGCTGGGGACGGTATCGGGATCAGCATCGGCGAAGTTGATCGCGGCGTGGGTGATGCCCAGGGTGGCGCGGGGGTTGACCGCGGCATTGATCACCAGGTTGTCGACATCGGAGACCTGCGAGAATACCAAGGTGCCTACCATTACAAACAGGACAAAGATAAGTTTTTTCATCGTTTACCTCCTTTTCGGGTAACGGTTTCAATATCAACAAAGCAATTATAATGCCAAATACAATAATTACGAATAACCTGACATTCGAGGTAAGGAATAACGAAAATAAACCAAAAACTGTCATTTATAATAATAAAAAATGTTAAAATGCTGATGGTGATGCGGGTCGAAAATGGGTGATGGCGCTCGACTTGACAATGTGTGGAATTGGATAGACATGACTCTGCAACCATGGCAATAGTCTTACTGCCTGATCGTAAATCCGAAAGCCCTTCAATAAAAACCATTTTTTACTATTATAGTATATATAATAAAAAAAGCAAACGTCGCTTCATCGATATTCACATCCGCTATAAGTATTGCCTGACGGCACGGTTTCGGCTACAATAGCGATGCTTTATTGTCAGAACGAGGTGCCCGGGATGAAGATATCCGAAAGTCTGGGAAACGGAGGGCCGACCCTCAGCTTCGAATTCTTTCCGCCCAAGACGCCGGCCGCGTCCGAGGCATTGTTCCAGATCATTCACAATGGCCTGATGCCCCTGAACCCCACCTTTGTCAGTGTCACTTACGGCGCCGGCGGCTCGACCCGGGAACTGACCCACGATCTGGTGGTGCGCATCCAAAGGGAGACGGGGCTGACCGTCGTTGCCCACCTGACCTGTGTCGGTTCCACGCGGTGCGAAATCGCCGAGATCCTGGACCGGTACCATGCCAGCGGCATCCGCAACATCATGGCCCTGCGCGGCGACCCCCCTCAGGACGAACTCTCGTTCCGGCCTCCGGCCGACGGCTTCGCCCACGCCTCAGACCTGGTCGCCTTCATCCGCAACCGGTTTCCCGATATGGGGATCGGCGTAGCCGGGTTTACCGAGGGACACCCCGAGAGTCTGAACCGGCTGCGGGAAATGGATCACTTCAAGCGCAAGGTCGAAGCCGGCGCCGATTATGTCTGCACCCAGTTGTTCTTCGACAACCACGACTTCTTCGATTTCTGCGAACGCTGCGAGCTGGCGGGTATCCGCATTCCCGTGCTGGCCGGACTGATGCCTGTCACCTCGATGAGAACACTGAAGCGGATGGCTGACCTGGCTCCGCGGGCCCGGTTCCCCGGGCCTTTGCTGAAGGCTGTGGTCGATGCCAAAAGTGAAGCCGGGGTGGAACAGGCCGGTATCGAGTGGACGGCCCGGCAGGTGCGGGAATTGCTAGCCGGAGGAGTCCACGGGCTCCACTTCTATACATTGAACAAATCGGCGCAGATCCGTCGCGTCTGGGAAGCGGCCGGCCTGTCCCTGACCTCATTCAAACGGAACTGACCGGTCTTTCTCCTGGCGAGACCGATCCTTGATACGGTGTAATCGGGTCAGCAAGTCCTCGAATTCCACCGGCTTGGAGATGATTCCCTCGTGGCGTGTCGAAGCCGCCAACTCGATGATCTCCTTGTCGTCGTAGGCGGAGGTGTAGAGGACCGGGATGTAGACCTCGCGGTGGATGGCCCGGACTGCCTCGATACCGCTCATCTCTCCCTTCAGCTTGATGTCCATGAGGATGATATCGGGGCGGAGTTGAAGCGCGATTTCGCAGGCTTTGGTGCCGGTACTGGCGGTGCCGACGACATCGATCCCCAGGCTTTCGAGTTTCAGTCGTCCGGCCAGGGCGATGATCCCTTCGTCTTCCACCAGCAGCAGTCTGATTCTGGGTTCACTCATGGAGACCCTGTGTCTTCGTCAGGGGAAAGTCGATGATGAAACGGGTCCCCTTGCCCTCCGCCCTTTCCATTTTTCCATCGATCTGGTCGACCAGGCTGGAGACCAGTTTCAATCCCAGGGACCGGGAGTCGTCCCGGTTCACTGAGGGATCGATGCCGCAGCCGTTATCTGCCACGGTCAAACGGATTTCAACCGGTTTCAATGCCCGGAGAGAAACATCGATCCGTTTTTTCTTCTGTTCCGCGGTAAAGGCGTGTTTATAGGCATTGCAGACGAGCTCGTTGACGATCAGCCCGAGCGGGAAGAGCTGGTCCACACCCAGGTGAATCGAATCGGTGGTAAGTACGACGGCGATGCCCCGGGCCAAAGGGGAGAACGACTCGGAGATACTGGCCAGCAATTGCTCCAGATAGGTGTCGGCCGGGATCGCCCCCATGTCGGCCTCGCTCTGCAGGTGCTGGAAGATCAGTGCCATGGCCTGTATTTTGGCGTGGATATCATCCTGCACCCGGAGCAAGCGCGGGTCCTTCAACTCCTCGAATTTCAGGGTGATCAGGGAGTCGATGGTCTGCAGGTTGTTCTTCACCCGGTGCTTCAATTCCCGCAACAGGATCTCCTTCTCGCGCAGAGAGCGGCGCACCTGATCTTCCGCTTGCTTGCGCTGGGATATATCACGGGAAATCCCCAGCACCGATTTTTGGCCGGTGGGCCCGGTCTGCAACGGAACCAGCCAGGTATCGAGGACTCGGGGGCCGGAGGGGAAATCGGTGATGTTCTCCGAATACTCCGGTTGCCCCGTTTCCATCACCTTGCGTATCTTTTCGGCATGACGCTGGCTGGTCGCGGCCGGGAACAGGTCGCTCAGGCGGCGGCCGACCAGTTCGCCCACAGGGCGGTTGAATTCGACTGCGCTCCGCTCGTTCACGTACTGGACCCGGCCGTCCGCGCCGACGATGAAGATGAAATCGGGGGAAACTTCGGCCAGGGACCGGTACCGCTCTTCGCTTTCCCGCAACGCCGCTTCGGTTTTTTCCCGCTCGCTGATGTCGGAGATGAAGCTGATGGTGGCTGCTCCGCCGGGCAGTTCGATGCGGGCGATCTCCATCAAAAACGGAAAGGAATCGCCGTTCCGGCGCAGCCCCACCGACTCGTAGGTGAGCGGGCTTTGTTCTGCCGCCGCTTCGACGGCGTTGAGGCAGTCACCGGTTTCGGTGCGGCGGGTGGAGATGACGATATCCCGGAAGAGACCGTCATATACCTGGATGATGTCGTCGAACCCGAAGAGTCCCAGGAAGGCGCCGTTGGTGTAGAGAATCTTGCCGCGGCGGGTGATGCAGATTCCCAGCGGGGAGTGTTCGAAGAGGATGCGGAAGCGGGCTTCGCTTTCGCGGAGCGCCGCTTCGGCTGCTTTCCGCTCGGATATATCGTGGATATGGACGATGAAATAGAGCGGCCGGTATTGCAGATCACGGATCAACTCGGCCTTCACTTCGGCCCAGATGACGCGGCCGTCCCGGTGGATATACCGTTTTTCCAGGTGCATCGCATAGGTTTCACCCTCCAGCACCTCCTGGGTCATTGACTGGCCGATTTCGCGGTCGTCGGCGTGGGTAAAGTCGTTGAAATGATGATCGACGATCTCCTCTTCGCTCCGGCCGATCATCGAGACGAATTTTTGATTGACCATGATGAACGTGCCCTTGGGCGAGGTCAGGGCCATGCCGATGGGAGCCTCGTTGAAAGCGGTGCGGAAACGGGTTTCACTCTCGCGCAATTCCGCCTCGATCCGTTTCCGTTCAGTGATATCCTGGATCAGGCCATCGTAGCGGACGATGGTTCCTCCGGAATTGCGGAAGGCGGTCACATCGAGGGCTCCCCACTTGATCTCCTTTTGCTTGGTATAGAAGCGGAATTCGAAGCCGCTGACACTCCCTTCACTCTCCAGGGTTTGCATCAGTTTCTGCCTCTCCCCCGGGTCGGCATACAATTGGTGGCCGATATCGGTGGTCTCCATAATCATCTGCTCGGGGGAGCTGAATCCGGCCATGCGGGCGCAGGCGGGGTTGACCGACAGGAAGCGCCCTCCCGGTGTCGATTGGAAGATCCCCTCCTGGGCATTGAAAAAGAGGGTGTGGTAGTTTTCCCGGCTGGTGCGCAATTCCTCCTGGGATCGCAGGCGGTCGCTGATGTCCTGGAACATCACCACCACCTCGCCGGGAATGGTCTGAAAGGCATGCACTTCGAAGGCACCGCTGATCTGGTCATCGTGGTAATCGATCTGCTCGCTCTTCCAGGGGGTTCCCGTTTTTGCCGTATCCCGGTACCGCTCGGGGATCTCGGTTGCGGCTAATGAGGGGAAGGCATCCTCGATGGTCTTGCCGCAGAAGCGGCGGTGGTCGACTCCGAGGATGCGATCGGCGATCCGGTTCCCCTCCAGAAAAACCAGCCGGTCATCGGCCAGCAATTGATAGTGGTGGATGCCGAAGGGGGAGGATTCGATGATGCGGCGGAATTTGGTTTCGCTCTCCCGCAACGATTCCTCGGTCCGCTTGCGCTGGGTGATCTCCTGTGCGATGCCGATCACCTGCAGGACGGATCCGTCGGGATTGCGGCGGAAGGCGGTATCCCGGGCGTCGAACCAGTGCCATTGCCCGTTCTTGTCCTTCATCCGCCATTCGTTGCTTTGGACCGTATCCTCCTGGATGTAGTACCATTGGGAAAGATAGTTGGCGATCCATTCCCGGTCGTCCGGATGGAACCATTCCAGGAAATGCTTCATACCAGTCTGGGAGGCCGATTCGGTCGACAATCCGAGGAATGAGGAGGCGTTCGGGTTCATGTAGATGATTGCGGACCGGGCCAGATCGTAAATATAGACCAACCCCGGAGTGGCGGCCAGGATGCGCTCGATGAAATGCTCGCTCTCCGCCAGCGTCGATTCCATGCGCATGCGGCTGCTGATGTCCCGTGCCACTGTGTGCATGAAGGGGACGCCGTCGATCAGGATGCGGCGGTTATTGAACTCGGTGTCGATCTTCGTCTTGTCCTTGCGGGTGATCCGGGCTTCGGTCACAGCCGGGCTGCCCTCCATGATGCGGTTGTGATGGATCCGGTAGGCGTCGAGATCGATCTCCTCATGAAGATCGGGGATCCTCATGGAGAGAAGCTCTTCACGGGAGTAGCCGGTCAGTGTCGTGGCAGACGGGTTGACGTCGACGAAGCGGGAATCGGCATCGCTGATAAAGATGGCGTCTGGGGAACCCTCAAAAATCATCTTGTACCAGGGACCTATACCTGTCCGGCCAGGTTTTCTCCGCTTTGCCCCAACGCCGTTTTTTTTGGCGTCCATGAATCAGGATTGTACACAGCCGAATGAAAAAATCAATAGCTTTTCATTCCTGATCCGATGGCGCTATTTCCTGGATCAGTCAGAAAAAAAAACAAATTGTTTACTGCTTCTCCGCTTCTTCGAGCAGGCCCCGGCGGCGCAGTAGCGGTTCCACTCCGGGTGCCCGGCCGCGGAAGCGCAGGTAGAGCGTCTGGGCATCCTCGCTGCCGCCCTTGGAGAGGATGTGGGTGCGGAAGGATGAAGCCGTCTGCCGGTCGAAAATACCCTTTTCCTTGAACGCTTCGAAGGCGTCGGCATCGAGCACTTCCGACCAGATATAGCTGTAGTACCCGGCCGCATAACCGCCCCCCCAGATGTGGTTGAAATAGGTGGTCCGGTAGCGAGGGATGATCTGTCCGATCAGTCCGATTTTCTCCAGGATGCGGGCTTCGAAGGTCGGCACATCCATTTCGACCGGTTCCTTCAGCGTGTGCCACTCCATGTCGAGCAACGAGGCGGCCAGGTATTCCCCCGTGATGAACCCCTGGTTGAACTGGCCGGCCTTCCTGACCTTTTCCAGCAGGGCATCGGGGATCGGCTCGCCGGTGCGGTAGTGTCGGGCGTATTGCTTGATCACCTCGGGATGCTGAGCCCAGTTTTCCATGATCTGTGAAGGGAGCTCGACGAAATCCCGGGGCACGGCGGTCCCCGATAAGGAGCGGTAGGTGCAATTTGAAAGGAGCCCGTGCAGGGCGTGTCCGAATTCGTGAAAGAGGGTCGTTACCTCATCGAGGGTCAGCAGCGCCGGTACCTCACCGGAGGGGCGGGTGAAATTCCCCGTATTGGCGACGATCGGGGCGATGCGGCGGCCGTCGATGGTGATCTGATCGCGGAAGTTGTTCATCCAGGCGCCACCGCGCTTGCTCTGGCGGGGGTGGTAATCGGTATAGAGCAGGCCGATGTGGCTGCCGTCGGCCTCCTTCACCTCGAACACCCGCACTTCGGGGTGGAAGACGGGGACATCTTTCTGCTCGGAAAACGTGATTCCCCAGAGGCGATTGGCCACCTGGAAGGCCCCTTCGCGAACCTTGTCGAGCTGAAAAAAGGGTTTCAGCGCCTCGTCGTCGAGATCGTATTTGGCCTTTTTCACCTTGTCGCTGTAATACCACCAGTCCCATGGTTCGAGGCGGAAGTCCTGGCCCTCCTTGCGGATCAACTCCTCCATTTCCTGCACTTCCCGTCGGGCCCTGGCCATGGCCGGCGACCAGACCTGTTGCAACAGCTTGAAGACACTTTCGGGTTTCTTGGCCATGCTTTCAGTTAGAGTATAATCGGCAAAGGTCGGATAGCCGAGAAGGTTGGACCGCTCCACCCGCAGGCGGGCGATGCGGGCGGCGATCTTCTTGTTGTCGTATTCATTGTCGCGGTTGCCGCGGTTGGCGTAGGCAAGGAGTATCTGCTTGCGCAGTTCGCGGTTTTCGGCCGCTTGCAAAAAGGGGAAGATGCTCGGGGCATGCAACGTGAAGACCCATTTCCCGGTCAGACCGACGGCATTGGCGGCATCGGCGGCGGCGGCGATCAGGCTGACCGGCAGGCCGGCGAGGTCGGTTTTCTGATCGATCACCAACCGGAAGGCGTTGGTTTCCTTGAGCATGTTGTCGCTGAATTTCAGGGAAAGGAGCGCGAGTTCTTCGTTGATCCTGCGCAGGGACGATTTGGCGGATTCATCCAGTCCGGCGCCGTTGCGGATGAAATTCCGGTGGAACTGGTCGAGCAATTTATCCTGTTCGGGGGTGAGCTTGATGGTGCTCTTCTGATCGGTGACCGTTTTGATGCGGGCGAACAACCGGTCGTTCATGAGGATATCATCCTGATGACGGCTGAGGAGCGGGGAGACCGCCTCGGCGATCTTTTGCATCTGGTCGCTCGTCACCGCTTCCAAAAGGTTGAAGAAGACGTTGCCGACCCGGTTGAGCAATGCGCCGGACCGGTCGAGCGCCTCGATGGTGTTGGCAAAAGTCGCCCGATTCGGGTTGTCGACGATAGCGGCGATTTCGGCTTTCTGCTCGGCAATCCCCTGCTGAAAGGCGGGGAGGTAATGTTGCGTCTGGATGAGATGGAACGGCGGCGCTTCGAACGGGGTCGTCCATTTCTGCAAGAGCGGGTTTTCGTCGGCTGCGGCCTTGTCCCGGGCCAGGACGAAAACGGTTGCACAGAGTGCCAAAGTAGTGAAGATGATGGTCATTTTTTTCATCACTTGTCCTTATTTCTGATATGCCAGGATTATAAAAAAAATGCCAGTCGAAAGCAATCGGGTCCGAACCGCGCGAAACCCCCGGATGGAGGTGATACTGTCTAAAATAGATGACACAACCATTGAGGGGAGATGGCATGCCCATTGCTTGTATTGTCGGGTGAATACAAAACGGTTGGGAGGACATCGATGAAAAATGAATTGAAGAAGCTTGGCTGGTTGGGAGTAGTCGTCGGGTTTTGTCTGTACGCACAGGAAATAAAACCCCTTCATGAGACCGTGAGTGTCGTGAACGTGGAAATCCCGTTTCGGGTGATCATGGACAAAACACTAGTCGGCGGCATGAAGAAAGAGGAATTCCGGCTCATGGTTAATGGACAGGAGCGCCCCATCAATGGCTTTTTCGAAATACGGAAAAAAATCGCTGCCGATTCTCGGCCGGCCGGCGGACCCGGCAGGTTGTTCCTGCTACTGTTCAATATCACCAATTACCGGCTGGATATCGATTCCGGGATCGGACACTTTTTTGACAAGATCCTCAGGACCGGGGATCGATTGCTGGTCGTGACCAATAGCTTCTTTTTGACCGACCGGGTCATCGAGGATGCGGCCGCGGAAAAAGAGAAGGTTCTCTCCCTGCTGGATCTGGAGGTGAAAAAGATCCGCAATCTCCGCCTGACACTGCGTAACCGTCTTGCCGCTCTTCTTCGTGATACCGCCGATCTGAGTGTCAACAGCTATGATCCGGAATCACCCAAGCGGTACTTTATTGAGAATTATTTAAGCTACTTAAAGGAGTTTCGCGCTGAATATTTGAGCTTGACAGCCGAGCAATATGTCAGCTTGGCCCGTTACCTTCAGGATCAGGACGCGGAAAAGTGGGTGGTAAATTTTTTCGAACTCAACTCCTTTTATCAGCCTGTTCTCAATAGCCATTTGGACAAGTACCTTCAGGATTGCTCCCTTTATCTCGATTTGAAGCGGGAGTTGTCGGTATCGGACCAGAAAGCGGGTGAGGTATGGGGCAGCTATTTCATCAATACCGGTGCCATGGTCCATACCATTTATCTGTTTAACAAGGATGTGAATCCCGTCTCGGCCTCCGATTCGGATTTTTGGAAGTTGGAGGATCAGGCCATCGCCCTGGAGACCGAGTCTGTCTTGGTTGAGATGGCGAAGCGCACCGGGGGATTGATTATGGAAACCAATAAAATGGAGCAATTTTTTGACCGGATGTCCACGATCGAGGATATCCAATATGTAATGACCTTCATACCGACGGCGGAGGAGATGAAAAAGCGGGACGTGATGATTCAGTCCACGCGGAAGGGGGTGAAGGTGATCCATGATGACCAGAAGAAGAGCCTCTGGGTGCAAGCGGCGATCGGCAAAAAAAACAGCGAAGTGAAATCCTCGCTGAAGCTGGTTGATGTCCGTTGCCAAAACGGGATCGTCCAGTTTTCGGTCGATGGCCCCCAGGTTTACTCAAAAGAAGCGGGAGCCTCACCGTCGGTCCTCCTGCGGATGCGCATCCTTGATGAAAAATTGAAACCGATCCATGATAGGTCAAAGAAGTTTCCGCTGAAAAGCGGCGAGCTGATCCAGATCCGGCTTCCCAACCTGGAGAAAGGTGACTATGATATCGTGTTGGATGTTTGGATGCCGGGGGAACTGTACCGAGATGCCCAGGTGATCTCTGTCCGGCTTTGAGCTGAGGGCGAAGATTGCATCCTTTTTTCGACTATTCTGGTCTAAGATATCTCGATCAGATTACTCCGGACATGCCTGTCTTCCGTATTCAGCCGGAGACCCGGAAATGATCAGGGAGGAAGTGAAATCACCATCGAAGCGGATGATATGTCCGTGAAAGGGAGCATTTTTCCCTGAAAAAAGTTGGCAAGCTCAATGCTTTCATGCCTTGGAGGTAAAAATGAAAAAGAAAGTAACGGTCGGTTTGACGATATGTCTGTTGGTGGGAATGAGCATCGGTCTCGACGCGCAACGGCGCAATTACCGCCGTCGGCCTGGAGTGGGCATCAACTCATATGGCCCGGTCCATTCCCGATATGCGGTCAGCCGCCACAACTCGCGGATCATCCGCGAGATCCAGCGCAATGAGATCCGCATCCGCCAACTGGAACGGCGGATGCATCAGTTGAGCTACCGGCGGGTCCATGTTCGTCGATCCTGGAAGTATAATCATGAAATTGCCTACTGCGAGCGGGAAATTCGACGGCTGGAGCGGCGCAACAACTACCTGCGCAGCCGACTGAATGGACGGTATTGACGAAGGGGAAAACCGATTCCCGATGTGGTAGAATAGTCACCGGGGCGGATGACCGACCCCAGGAGGAGCGGCATGAACATCGGGAAAAAACGGGTGACGGCGATAATGGCGGTTTTTTCCCTGGCGGCCTTGCCGGTGATCGCCGCCCGGGAGCAACGGATGAGAACGAATCGGGTACTGTTTGGCAAAACCGATGCCGGCGAGCCGGTATATCTGTATAAGCTGACCAACAAAGGGGGGCTTGAAGCGCGCATCCTCGATTACGGTGGCATCGTCGTTTCCCTGACCATTCCTGACCGGAATGGGCGAAAAGCAGACGTGGTCCTGGGGTTTGACCGCCTGGCCGAATACATCGCCGACAATCCCTACTTCGGGGCCTTGATCGGCCGCTACGGCAATCGTATCGCCGCCGGGAAATTCAAACTGGCTGACCGCGAGTATGTCTTGGCCTGCAACAACGGCCCCAACCACCTCCATGGCGGCATCCGGGGATTCGACAAGGTGATCTGGAAAGTTGTGGAAGAACCCCTGTCCGATCGCTCAAGGTTAGTGCTGGAGCATGTCAGCCCCGACGGGGATGAGGGATATCCGGGAACTCTGACCGTCCGGGTCACCTATTCCCTGACCGGCGGTAATGAGCTGCGGATCGGTTACTGGGCCAAAACCGACCGTCCCACCGTGGTCAATCTGACCCATCACTCCTATTTCAACCTGGCCGGCGCCGGGAGCGGGGATATACTCGGCCATGAGCTGATGATCGCCGCCGACCGGTATACTCCGGTCGATGCCGGCCTGATCCCTACCGGTGAGCTCCGTCCGGTAACCGACACCCCCTTCGATTTTCGCCGCTCCACTCCCATCGGGTCGCGGATCGGCGCCGACGATGAGCAGATCAGGTTTGGTGGCGGGTACGACCACAACTTCGCGCTGAACCGGAAAGGCACCGGTTTGGAACTGGCGGCCCGTGTCTATGAACCGACCAGCGGCCGGCTGATGGAGGTGTGGACCACCGAACCGGGCCTGCAGTTCTATTCCGGCAATTTCCTCGACGGGCACCACCTCGGCAAGGCGGCCAAGCCGTATGGCCACCGTCACGGGTTTTGCCTGGAAACCCAGCATTTCCCCGATTCGCCCAACCATCCCGATTTTCCCTCTACGGTGTTGCGCCCCGAGGGTGTCTATACCAGCAGCACCATGTACCGATTCCTGAAGAAATAGGCTTCCTTTCACCCATCTGCGGCTGGGAACGGCTCCCACTGGAACCGCTCCAGTTCGATTGAACCGGAGCGTCCGAAGGCAACCCCTTCGGCTGTCAGCAACGCTTTCTGTTCCTCGAACCCCTCCCCCCGGGGGAGCGAGATGCCGCCCGCACGGTTGATCACCCGCCACCAGGGGATATGGTCCCTTTTAGAGCAGGAGTGGAGGATCCAGGCCACACCGCGGGCGCCGCGGGGATTGCCGGCCATGGCCGCGATCTGGCCATAGGTGGCCACCCGTCCGGCCGGGATCGACCGGATCAACGTTTTTACCCGTTCTGCAAAACCGCCGCTGTCCAGCTTCATGATCCTTGTTTTGATCTTACCGGGAAGGAGGCGGTCCGTCAATCGGTTTTCTTTTTTTCCGGTTCCCCCCTGATTTTACTTCCGGGTAAAAACCTCTTCGACAAGGCTTTATTCTGGGTGAGCAGCCGGGTGACCGACCGGTTGAAATCTGAAAATCAACCCTGAGCAGAACAGAAAAATAGCTTTCCGTTTATCGATTCCCTGTCAATGACCGCAGGCAATGCACGAATGGGGACTTTTCTTCCGAGTGTTCACCCATCCAATACTTCCCTCGACCTCCATCGGGCCGCGGAAGGGGAGGGGAGGGGTGAAGAAGAAAAAAATATTTTTTTTAAAATGGCAATAAAACTGGAGAATTTTATCACGTATAGTAAAAAAATATCAACCGGTCTATTGACAAACCAAATCGGCTCCGGTAAGGTGCTTTTTTTAGAGAGATGTAGAGTCACTCATGAAAGTGATAGTATCTAAATTTTATCCATTACTCGCCCTGCTTCTTTTATCATCCTGCCGCTTCGTCCCCTATTTTCTCCCCGAGGATTCTGTGGTCTATCTCTACGCTGACTGCACCCAGATCGATACCGGCGGTGACAAGGCGCGGATCACGGTAGTCGGCTTCACCGCCGAGGGGGAAGCGGTGCGCAATTACACCCGGGTCTTGCTGAGCACCAATATCGGTACCATTCCCCCCTATGTCGATCTGATCGACGGCCGTGGCGAGGTCGAATTCCGCAGCGGTTCGCAGCGGGGTACTGCCGTCATCAATGCCTGGTCGGGGAATATTGATCCGGTTGCTCTGGAGATCCAGATCGGCCCCGGTGATCTCGCCTATCTGACCATCCGCGCCGATCCGGCACAGTTGCCGCCGCGGGGCGGGGAGAGCGACATCACCGTTACCGCTTTCGATGCCGATCAGAATCCATTGTCAGGGGTCCCCATCGCTTTGACCACCGATGCCGGATATCTGGAAGGTGGTTCGGGAACTCAATTCACCGACGCCGCCGGCAAGGTGGTTGACCGGCTCAATACGAACGCGACGGCCAAAGTGACAGCCAAATCGGGGACCGTGGAGCAATCGGTGACGGTGCGGGTGGAGACGAATCAGAAGCCGACGGCGCAGTTTTATTTTTCTCCCATGTCTCCGAAGAAGGGGGAAGAGGTTACCTTCAACGGTTCCTACAGCCATGATCCGGACGGTCGGATCGTCAGTTGGCAGTGGAATTTCGGCGATGGGAGCGAAGCCGGTGGCGAAGTGGTGAAGCATGCTTTTACCTGGACCGGAACGGAAACGAAATCGTTCACGGTCGTTTTGCGGGTGTTCGATGACGGCGGCGATTTCGCCGATATTACAAAAACGATCACCGTCACCGCCCTGACCGCAATCGCCGTCCGGTTTTCCGTAACCGGGTTGACTGGCGAGGCAAACGGCTTGATCCGGAATCTTGATCTGACCACGGCGTATGCACAATATCCGTTGTGGGTCGCCGTGTCTGCAGATATAATCGACCCCAGGGGTCGAATGCAAAGGCAGAAAGGTATCCTTGCAGGATACCTGGGGTTAGTTGGCATCGGGGGTGAGGGATAGAGATCACGTAAAACCAGCCACCGCCCGATCGTGTTTGGAAATTCTCGTTGGACAACATTGGTATTGAAGGGATGTGACTATGCTGTTTTTTCAACGATCGATGGTACGATGGAGCCTGGGCCTGATCGGCGCCGTCCTGTTGTTCCTGATGAACGGGTGCGCCTCTACGCGGGCTTTTCGTGAGGGAGAAAAAGCCTACCGGCAAAAGGAGATCGACCTGGCGGTCGAGTACTATGTGCGGGCGCTGCAGCACAGCCCCGACAATGTCCGCTACCGGTTTGCCCTGAGCAATGCCATGGTTTCGTCGTCGACCGTTCACGCCCGGCGCGGTGACGAGTTTCAGTCCGCCGGAGACACGAAAATGGCCCTGATGGAGTACCAGAAGGCGCTGGAGATGAATGCCGACAACCAGGATGCTCGCCGCAAGATGCAGAGACTGGCCAAGCAGTTGGAGGAGGAGCGGCGCAATGCCTATGAGAAGACCGATATCGAACGGATGAAGGAGCAGGCGAACCTGGCGGCCGGGAAGAACGGTGAGAAGCTGGAGGCGGCCGGGAAACTGCTCGATCTCAAGCTGGGGGAGCAGGAATTGAAGGTCCTCTTCAAAACGGTGATCCAGCGGCAGGCGGGGATCCGCATCCTTCTCGATCCCGATTTTCAGTCGAAGAAGGTGTCGGTCGATTTCGAGAAGGTGACCCTGGCGCAGTTGATCGATTACCTGATGATGCAGACGAAGAATTTCTACAAGGTGGTCGACCCCCAAACGATCATCGTCGCCCCCGACACCCAGAACAAGCGCCGTGAGTACGAGGAACTGGTGATGCGTACCTTTTTCCTCTCCAATGCCGAGCCGGGCGATATGCAAAAGGTGCTCCAGACCCTGGCGGGGATCAAGGTGATGACCGTCGATACCCGGCGCAACGCCATCACCGTTCGCGACAAGCCCGAAACGATGAAGCTGGCCGAAAAGATCATCTCCATCTACGACCGTTCCCGCGGCGAGGTGCTGGTCGATGTCGAGGTGATCGAGGTCAACAAGAACCGGCTCAAGCAGTACGGGATCGAGTTGTCCCAGTACCAGGTCGCCCAGGCCTTCAATCCCGGTCCCCTGCCCGACAGCACCCAGGCCGGATCGTCCTGGTTTCGCGGCAATATTTTCAGCCACATCAACGCGGCCGATTTCATCTTTTCCCTCCCCTCGGTCGCCTACCGGTTGATGCGCGAGGATGTCAAGTCAAACATCAAGGCCCGGCCGCAGTTGCGGATGCTCGACCGGGAGAAGTCGAAGATCCTCCTCGGCGACAAGGTGCCGATCCCGACTACCACCTTCGTCCCCAATTACGGGACCTCGGTCCCCGGCGCCCTCAATCAGAACCCGATCACCTCTTTCAACCTCCAGGATGTGGGCATGACCATCGAGATGACACCCCAGGTCCACCATGACGGCTGGGTGACCCTCAACCTGAAGTTCGAGCTCAATTTCATCACCGTGGCCGGAACCAGTACCATGCCGCCGACGATCGGCAACCGGTCGGTGGAGACGGTGATCCGGCTGCGTGACAGCGAGACCGGGCTGATCGCGGGGCTACTGCGGGACTCCGAGCGGGATTCGCTGAAGGGATTTCCGGTATTGTCCGATATTCCGGTGCTCCGGGAGATTTTTTCCGCCAACAAGGATGAATCGGAGCAGACCGACATCATCCTGACCATCACCCCGCGCATCATTCAGTATCCGCAGATCGAGGAGTCGGACCTGGAGACCTACTGGGTGGGGACCGAGGAACGGCCCGGACTGCGCCGTCCGCCGCCGGTTTCGCCGATGGCGGGAAAGAGCACCGAGCCGGAGGAAAAAGTCAAGGACCCCGCGGCTCGGAAGGGTATTGAAAAGGCACCGGAGCCAATCGCCCGGGAAACGGGAATGAAGGCAGGGGGAGCGGAGGCGAAGGCGGCCGAGCCGGCCACTAAACCTACCATTGTCGGGGAGCCTGCATCGGGACCGATAGCCCCCCTGAAAGCGACGGCGAACATTCCCCTGGAGCCACCCAAACCGGAGACGGTCCGCTTCTATGTCGGCGATCCTCCCGGGGAGCTTGCCCAGAACAGTGAATTGATAATGGTCTGGCGCGCCGAGGGGATTCCGGACCTGTCCCTGTTGGACCTGGAGTTGAGCTATCCGGTGGGGCTTCTGGAGATGCGGACGATCGAGATCAGCCGTGACCTGCAGCAGGTCGATCCGGCGGCGCACCTGTTCAAGACCTTCGACAATGCGGCGGGGCGGGCGCGGGTATCTCTGACCGCGGCTCCGTCCGGGGCGGTTTCCCGGCGGGGCTTGGTGCAATTGGTTTTCAAGACCAGGGGAGCGGGGAGCGGCCAGGTGAAGGTGGAGCGAATCCGCTGGCTCGATTCCCGGCAGCGGGAGATCGAGGTCCGGACCGAGGCGGTCCCGGTGCAGGTGCGGGAAACGAAAACGGGGAAGGAGTGAGACCATGACGAAACGAGCGAAACGGAACGAGGAGTTGAGCATGCAGAAACGGTGCGGATGGAATGGACGGATGATCGCCCTGGCGGCGATCCTGACGCTGGGATTGGGGCTCGGCATGCCGGCCCAGGATGAACCGCTGGCCAGCGCGCAATTGAAGGTGAAAGGGCTGCAGTTGCAGGTGACCCCGGCCACCCAGGATGTGCCGGTGAGCACGCCGACCCAGATCAACACCGTGTTTTCGCTCGATCAAGGAGCGGTTCCCCTGGGCATGATCGTAAAAGGGGAATTGAGCGGCCCCGGGCTGACCAAGGCCTTGACGATCTCGACCCTGCCCGGCCACCCGTTTTCCATCCCCGGCCTTCCCATCAAGGGGACCTACCGGCTGGAGGCGATCCGTCTGGAGCGTGATGGCAAAGTGATCGCCCGGTCTGAGCCTGCGCAGGCGCTCATCCAGGTGCTCGACCTGGTGATCACCGAGGTCAAGACCCGGCCGTTGACGCTCGAAGAGATCCGCGAGAAGGGGATCGTCATCGCCAACGAGAATTTCCAGGTCTGGAATTTCACGGTCGGTTTCCTCCTCGGCTCCAAACAGATTAATATTGACATCCCGGTCCAGTTCACCCCCCAGGGGATCGAGCCGATCGATATTCCCGCTCCGTACACTCCCAGTGAAAGCTTGGGGAGTGGCAACTGGACGCGTGACTTCGCTCCGATGAAGAATATCTGCCTGGAGTGTGAAGATGCTCCGGAACTCACGGACGATGATGTGGGGAGGGACAGTGAGTACAAATACACCGGCGTCCTCATCTTCAACAACCGGGTCGCCTTCCTCAACCAGTTTTTCAGCGTCATGCTGATCGTCACCAACAATGCCCCGGCCGGCAGTCCCCTGACCCTGCGCAACCTGCAGGCGTCGGTCACCTACCTCGACGACGGGCTGCGCGAGGCCAAGACCAACCCGCCCCACCTCCCCGGCACCCCCATCCCGGTTCGCTGCCCCGGCGCCGACGGCAAGCTGGGGACATCCGATGATCTCGATGTCATCATCGCCACCTTCAACGGCATGTCGGAGTTCCTGGCCGAGGGGTTGAAACAGGGTCTCCATGACCTCCAGGTCGATTTCCAGGGGACCCTCTCGGGCCTTCCCGGCGGCGATGTCCCCATCAAGGGGACTGCCCGCAGTGCCGTCCTGGTCCGCTACCCCGACCTGGCCATCACCTTCTCCCACCCTGAGACGGTCCGGAAGGGAGAGGAGTACGACGTTTTCATCTCGGTCACCAACACCAGCAAGGTCCCGGCCAACCTCTGTTCCCTCACCCTGCCCGAGGGGAGACAGGTGGGGACCCAACTCCTCAGCGATGCCCGCCTCGATTTCGGCAACATCGGACCGGGCCAGACGCGCGAGGCCAAGTTTCACCTCAAATCGCTCAAGACCGGTGAGATCAGGGCTTCGGCGGTGCGCACCGAGGGGAACATCACCGGCAGTTTCATCCTGACCGTCGGTGTCGGGGAACAGGGGATCCCTCTCTCCCCCGATACCATCATCCTGCCTCCCCATACCTACAAACTGCCGTCCGAGATCGTCGAAATCGCCTCCCTGAGCCTGGGTGAGGCCTACTGCGTGGCCATGGCCCCGGCCGACGGCTTGCCCGAGGGGATCCCCTACATCCCCAAGGGGCTGGTGACCACCCGAGCCCATGAACTCTCCCAGGCCGGCCAGCGCCTCTTCTATGGAGAAAACTTCCAGAATGAGGGGGGACTGAACGGAGAAAAGCTGGAGAGCACCCTCGATGTGCTGCTCCTCGACTGGCTGGGCAACCGCAGCCCCGATCTCTCCTGGGACATCCTGCGCCGCACCACCAGCAAAGGGGAGCGTTTCGCTGCCGCCCTGGCCAAGGTCTACGACGGTTCCCTGTCGGGTTCCCCCTCCAAGATGATCGCCTTCCAGCGGCGGTTTGTGGGGGTTACCGAGTACAAGAAAAACTATCTCAGTGCGGTCATGACCGAGTCGGTTCCGGCGACCTTGCACTTGGTCGATTACTTCGGGAAAAAACTGGGGCGGGTCGGGGATAAGCTCGTTCGTGAGATCCCCTTCGGCGAGGCGGTGCTCCTCCACCCCGATGGCCTCCAGGGGAACCCCCGCGAGTGGCTCCTTGTCGGTTCCTTTCAACCCTCCGGCTATGTGCTCGAAGTGGCCGGAACCGGTTCCGGCACGACCGATCTGGCGGTGATCCTTCCCGACGCTACGGGAACCCTGCGCGAGGTCCTCTTCGAGAGTGTGCCTCTTGCCGCCGGCTCCCGGGCCCGGGTGGAACTGACCAGTGGGGCGACCGGTTTTGAGCTTCAGGTGGACCTGGATGGGGATGGTCAATACGAAGACGGAAACAAACGGACCGGGCAAATCTCGCAGGTGACGCCGTCGCCCCTGGAACTGGTCGGGGTGATGCAGGACCTGGTTGCCGACCCCTTCGGCCACGCCGTCGGCCTCCTCTTCAATCAGGATCTCGACGAGACCTCCTGGAAGGATCCGGAAACCATTTCCATGGCCGGGAATACCGTCTACTCCACCTTCATCCAGCCCTGCCGGCGGGTGGTGATGATCGGATTCCGGAAAACCGTCTCCCCCTTCGTGAAGAATTTCATTCAGATCCAGGGGATGATCGGCTCCCGGGGCCAAACCGTGACCGCAGTTTCGGGGATCGAGGTGCCGACCCAATTGCCCACCGACAGCGGCGGACTGGTCTCGGGACGAGTGCTGCGCGCCAACGGCACCCCCCTGACCGGGGTCAAGGTCGTCCTGGCTGAAACCGAATCCGTCAGTGGGAGCAACGCTTATTCACAGACGGTCACCGACAGCCAGGGGAATTACAGCTTCGATTATGTCCAGATGTTCACCGAGCCCTTTCAACTGCGGGTGACCGATCCCGAGACGGGAATGAGCGAATTCGCCTACGGCAAGATCTACCAGCCCGGACAACGGTTGGTCATCGACCTGCTCATGCGTGGCCGGGGCGCGGTACGCGGGCGAGTCACGAACAATGGCAACCCGGTGGGCAAGGCGACCGTCTATGTCTCCTCACCGAACTTCGTCCTGGGCTACGATATCCACAATTATACCTATACCCATGATGACGGCACCTACCGCTTTGCCAATCTGCCGGTGGGACCGGTGTCGTTCACGGTCAGCACCGGCAAGGCGGTCGGTTATGCCGAGGCCGTGGTTGCGGCCGACGGCAGCGAGGCGGTGGCCGATATCACCATGACCGAGTTTCAGACCGTCCGGGTCCACGGCCGGGTGGTCGAGACCGACGGCCAGATACCGGTGGCTCATACCGCCGTCTATATGGATCTCACCTTTCCCTATGCCGATAAATCTTACTCGGTCTCCTACACCAACGGCACCGATGACCAGGGCTACTTCTCCTTCGCCAATGTTCCGGCCGGCGGCACGGTGCGCCTGAGCGCCCTCAACCCGAGCAACAACAAACGGGAGGCTGTGGTCTCCGGGAGCTTGGTTTTTCCCAATGATTTCAATGCCACCCTCATCCTCCGGGGTTCGGGCACTGTCTTCGGACAGGTGCTGGATGCAAATGGCAACCCGGTCGGTAAAGGCGCGGTTGTGATTTACCTGCTCAACACCGGTTTTCATGCCGAGAGCGATGACCAGGGGCAATTTCGCTGGGAGGGGGTCCCGGTGGGGTACTACTCGGTGATTGCCACCGATCTTTCGACCGGGCGTACACGAAATGGCTCGGCCAACGTCTACATCGAGGGGGCCGAGGTCGGCGTCGTCCTGCGCCTGCCCCCGGTCGACCTGGCCACCGGCGTCATCTCGGGGACGGTCCGTTCAGCCGACGGAGCCCTCCTCTCCAGGGCGCGGGTCATCCTCTTCGGCGCTCATTGCGATGCCCTGCAGCAAACCCACACCGACGAGAACGGTGTGTACCAGTTCACAGGCCTCATCCCCGATTCCTATTCATTCGTCGCCCAGAAGCGGTTCGATGGCGCCGACGGTACGGCGGCCATCCTCTACAACGGCCACCACGCCACCGGCGATCTGAAATTCCACGGGGTGGGGAAGATCGTCCTCCATGTGAAAAATCCGGAAGGAAGCGCCGGGATCATGGCCGATGTGGAGATCCTCTATCCCAATGTCAAGATCGACGAGTGGGAAAACTGCGTCATCGTGGTGGATTTCAAAACCGCGACCACCGACATCAACGGCAATATCGAATACATGGATATCCTGGCCGGAGAGTTCTCTGTCACGGTGAAAAACAGTTTTTATACTCGCAACATCCTCTACCGCGGCCGGCTCCATCCGGGCGAGGAGAAGCATGTCACGCTCAAATTTGACGATACTTCCATCGGCGCCGTCGAGGGAACCGTTTTCCTCCCCGACGGAGTCACGCCGGTGGTCAACGCCGAAGTTACGCTCCAGGGCGGCGGCTTGCCGGATCGGACTGTGATCGCCGATGCCAATGGGTGCTATCATCATGACCTCGTTCCCTCGGGCGGAGTGACTCTGAAGGCCTCAATCACGCACAATAGCCAATTGTTGATCGGGTACAATTCGGTCTCCCTCAACGGCGGCACCGTCAAAGCCGACATCCGTCTCCTCGGCCGGGGCACGGTGCAGGGGACGGTGCGGACGGCGAACGGGGTCCCGGTGCCCGGAGTTTCCCTGAAGATCACTACCTATGGCAATTTCGAACGGGAGGAACAGAACACAGTCAGTGACGCCCAGGGTGAGTTCAGCTTCACCGGTATCCTGGAAGGCAATTTCACCATCTGGGCCAAAAAGGATTTCCTGCAGGCGAGCGTCACCGGTAAACTGGCCGGTGCCGGCAGCACCGTGGAAACGGATATCGTCATCGAATCTTCGGGCACAGTCCACGGGATCGTCTCCAAACCCCTGGATGGCGGCGGGACCGTACCGGCGCCGCTCTGCCAGGTGGCCCTCTTCCATTCGCGCTTCGGCAACACGCCGATCGGTTTTTTCGTCACCGGTCCCGACGGTGACTTTCAGTTCGACTACGTCCCCGCCGGTTCCTTCACCATCGAAGCCTTCGATCCGCTCTCGGGGCGGCGCGGTCAGGTTAAGGGGACGATCGATCCCCAAAACCTGAATCAAGAGAAACCCTTCACCCTGCAGGCGCTGGGATCGGTCGAAGGCGTCTTCTCCAATGCCGCCGGCACCGATCCGATCGCCAATGCCCAGGTGCACATCAAGGCCCACTCCGTTTTCCCCTTCGAAACGGTGACCACCACCGGTCCCGATGGCAGCTACCACTTCGGCCACATCGGCGCCGGCGATATCACCGTCTGGGCCTTCCTGCCGAACACTGGCCTGGTCGGCTATGCCTCCGGCCGCATCGAGACGGAAAACCAGGTGCTCACGCTGAACATGCGGAGCGAAGGTTCGGGCACGGTGACCGGTACCGTTCGCAAACCGGACGGGCTGGCCGCCGCCGGAGCCAGGGTGCATCTCCACTCCAACCGGGTCAGTCCCGATACCGGCGTGGTCAAACCGGACACCGATTTCTACACCGTGACCGATGGCAACGGCCAATTTACATTTGTCCATGTCCCCCTCTACACCTACACCATCGAGGCATCGGCCCAGGCCGGCCGCGGCAAGGGCAATGGCTCGGGGTTCCTGGCCATCGACGGCCAGAGGGTGAACACCGATATCCAGTTCTCCGGTTGGGGCCGGGTGACGGGGATTGTCTATGATCAGAGCGGGACGACCCCCCAGGAGAATGTGTGGGTCTACCTCCACCCGAATCCCTACACCTCGATCATCACCGTCACCGGCAGCGGCAGCGAAGCCGGCAGTTACTCCTTCGAACAAATCGAAGTCGGCCCCTTCACCGTCGAGGCGAAGAACCAGAGCGGGTTTATCACCCCCTCCCAGGGGGGCGAAATCTCGGCTCATGGCCAGCAGGTGACCGTCGATTTGAAGCTATCCGCCTGGGGATCGGTCCACGGTCGGGTGCTGCAATCCGACGGCGTGACTCCGGCCGCCTATGCCACCGCCACCTTGAAGCAACCGAACAGCAACCCGATCCATACCGGCGCTGACGCCGACGGATATTTTCGGTTTCAAAACGTCGCCACCGGCGGATTCACGGTCGATATCCTCGGTTTCCTCAACACCGGCCGTCAACGTGTCTCGGACAGGGCGATTCAAAATCAAGGCGATGACATTCCCCTGGGCGACCTGATCCTCGACACCACCTCCCCTGCAGTGGAATCGGTTTTTCCTGCCCACGGTTCCATCCAGGTTGTCAATGGATCTGTAATAACCATCACTTTCTCGGAGCTGATGAATGAGAAGCATATCGATCCGGGCATCAGTAACCGTGGCTATGTCACCATCATTAATCAAGAGGGATACAATACTTACCCTGCTGGCGTTTTGGCCATCGAGAATGGAAAACATGTACTCAGATACACGCTGAATCTGTCCGGAGGATATACGAAACCACGGCTCTTCAAGGTGTTCGTCCATCCAGAGACCGAGGATGCTACCGGCAATGCCTTCGGCGTCGCTTTCACCTCCCAATTCTTCAGCGTCGACCTGGCCAAGCCCGAGATCGTCAGTGTGTCTCCCGCCCACAACGAAGCCAAGGTCCCGCTCAACACCCGCCCGGTCATCCGCTTCGACGAGCGGCTCGACCCCGCTTCAATCAATGACGACACATTCGTTTTAAAGCGGGACGGGATTACCGTCGCCGGTGACCCGCAATTGTCTGAGAGCGGCGACACGGTGACCTACTCACCGGCCCAGCTCGACATGAACCGCAAGTACACGCTCGAAATCAAGGGGGTCAAGGATATCTGGGGCAATACAATCAATACCATCGCCAAAACAGACTTCTTCACCATCGACGATGCCAAGCCGGTGGTGGAATTGCAGAGATGGCCTCTGAATACCTATGAGAAGGTTCGCGAGGGCAGTTATTATTATGTGAGAGCGGATGCGAAAGGCGCTCTGGATCTCCATCGGGTCCACTTCTACATCAACGGAGCCTTCCTGGCGACCAAGAATGCGGATCCAATAAACAATAACCCGTATATCTGTTTGTTCAAGGCTCCCCGCCTCTCCGAAGGTCCCTCGACCGTCCAGGTCAAGGCCATCGCCGAGGACCGGGCCGGCAACATCAGCGACCCCTTCGTGCTGCCGATCGACATCATCGCCGACACTCCGCCCAGCGACGTTTTCCTCACCGGCCCCGCTGAGGGAATCGCCTACCCCGGCACCCGGGTGACGGTCAACATCCAGGCGAAGGATGATGTGACAGTCAATTCGATTCGGATGGAGACGACCCATGGTATTTTCCCCTTGTCCAAGCTGAATAACAAATGGGTTTTCGAGGAGTTGTGGGTCAGTAGTCCCACACCCATCATCTCACGCAACATTTCCCTCGATCTCCCCGCCGATCTGCCGCCCGGGACCGTGGTAACCATCACCGCTTCGGTGACCGACACCCTCAGCCAACGCACCTCGGCTGCCCCCCTGATCCTCCAGGTGCCCGGTGACGCCCAACCGCCGTCGGTGCGGATTATCACGCCCGCGGAGGGCCAGCGCTTCTCCTACAATACGCCGGTCACCATCCGGGCCGATGTCCGCGATGATGTCCATGTCCAGAAGGTCGAG
>Ga0105099_10000652_pt1 | contig 23096 bp, 10 predicted proteins | sample PPLLak3cmMay2015_2_FD_79138 | JGI IMG/M metagenome (GOLD analysis project Ga0105099, IMG submission 79138) | Freshwater sediment microbial communities from Prairie Pothole Lake near Jamestown, North Dakota, USA - PPLs Lake P8 Core (1) Depth... | ecosystem: Environmental > Aquatic > Freshwater >... | reverse complement strand
CATTCAGAAAACAGTTAATCAAAAAAACACACCCAGCTACTTGGATATTAAAATAAGTTGTTTAATTTTGATATAGAACGTATTGCTTATGAAAATTTAATTCTGCCATGCCGACCCTTTAACAGCCATAAAAATATTGATGGAAAATATTAATGCTATGTGTTAATCACCAATAAAACCTAACCACCGAAAACAATAAACTAAAATATTAACCCATGAGATACTATACTATTTGCATTATTACTGCAATCAGTGTAAATGCATTTTCGCAGACGATACAATTAAAAGTTCAGGACAAAAGTATTGAACTTAAACAATCAAAAACTAATCTTAAGACTGATAATGTAATAGAAGTAATTAAAGATACTGATCAAAACGATGTCTCTATTTATTCAAATTATTTAGGAATTGGAGAAATAAAAGAAGGGCAATATAAAGGAGAAATGACGGGATATTTCAATGAAGGGGTAGTTTTTTCAGATGGTAGTAAATATGAATTTTCTGAAAAGGAAACCTATTTATGTAACATTGGGGAAAATATCTATACCGAAAAAATTGATTTTTTAAGATTAGTAAAACATATTAATGTATATACCATTGGAAATAAAAATATTACAAAAACAAGCAATTCTATTACAATACCATTCAATAGTGCAATTGATAAAATTGAACATAACGATTATCTTTTGTATTCAAATTTTTATGAATCACTTGGTGATACTATTATAGTATATAATAAAAATCTTAATCAAGTTAAAATATATAAACCATTTGATAATGGTTTTAGCAATATAGCTTATACAAGTATTAATAATTCCATATTTATTGTTACAACACCTTACAATAGTACTATTATAAATAATTCGTATAAAGTCACATTAATAAATACTCAAAACAATTTTTCATTTCAAGAAATTAATTATAAAGAAGAAATTACACCCTTAAAATTAGTAACCCTTGAAAATAAAATTGTATTAGTAAGTTTTGGGAAAATTATTCTGTTCGATAAAAATGGCAAACCTTTATGGGCTAAAAAAATGAACATTAATTCAATTGATTTCCCTATTAATGGTAGTGAAACAGACAACTTACTATTTACAATTTACGAAGGTGCAATTGTTTGTTTGAATTTAGTTGATGGGAATGAGTTATGGAGGACTGACCTTAAGAAAATATATCCAAAATATGAAAAATCAAAATCAATTAAAAATGAATACTATATGGCATATTCTCCAATTGATTTTAAATTATTTCCTTCACTTCAACTTATAGGTTTATTATCAGCGAAAAGAGAACAAACGAATAAAGATAATAAGATAAAATACTCAGATGTAAATCTCACTCTTATTGATTATAGAGGTAAAATAAGTAAACAAATTACTCTAAACACTTCCAAATCTTCTACTAATGATGGATATTATGTAGTAAGTAGAAATAAACCCTATCTAATACAAATTGGTGAAAATGGGTTTAGAATAGTTACTAATGGTGAAATTGAGAATTATGAAAAATAAAATACTTACATTATTACTCTTTACTTCAATAGGGGTTAAAGGGCAAACAATACAAAGGCCTGTTTATCCAACAAACAGCCAAGGTAATATTAGAGGCACGGTAGGAGAATTTAGACCAAATAGATTTCATATGGGAGTTGATATTACAGGTAATAACCGAATTATTTATGCTATTAATGCGGGTACTGTTACTACTGCTGGTACTGGCAATAATCGATATTTACTTTGTGGTGATGTTTATTATTATCATGTTCTTCCAAATCAAGCAGCTTCAGATGCAATAGATACTAGTCAACCCTTAAGAGTTAATATTGGCGATGAGATTGGTGAGGTGTTAGAACAGGGTCGTATTCATGTACATCTTGAAAATTCTAAAAATATTAATATATATTAATGCTATGTGTTAATCACTAATAAAACCAAACCACCAAAAATAATAAACTAAAATACAAACCCATGAGATACTATATTATTTGCATTATTACTGCAATCAGTGTAAATGCATTTTCGCAGACATTAAAATTGAAAGTTCAGGATAAAACAGTTGAACTTAAGAGTTCAAGTGCTAATCTTCCGATTGATAATATTGTGGATTTAATAAAAGATAAAAATCAAAACGATATTCTTATTTACTCTAATTATCTAGGAGTAAAAGATATAAAAGAAGGTAATTTCAAAGGTCAACAAACTGGGATTTTTAAAGAAGGTGTTGTTTTTAAGGATGGTAGTAAATTTGAGTTTTCTGAAAAGGAGACATATATATGCAATATTGAGAATAGTATTTATTCTGAAAAAATAGATTTTTTAAATTCAGTAAAAAATATAAATGTATATCATATAAATAATAATAGTCTTATCAAATCTCCAAACTCAATTACAATCCAATTCAACAACTCATTTGAAAGAATCCCCAATTGTGAATTTTTAATTTTTTCAAATATGGATGAAACAGTTGGAGATGAAGTTAAAATTTATGATAAGAATCTAAATATCATCAATACCTATAAACCTTTTGATACTGGTTTTAGTGGTCTATTATATAATTCTATAGGTGAAAATATATTTATTATTTCTACACCTAGCATTTATTCTAATTCAAATAAAAAATTTAAGTTATCGATTATCAATACCCAAAACAATTTTTCAATAAATGAAATCAATTATTTAGATAAAATAGAACCCCAACGATTAATATCTCTTGATAATAATCTTGTTTTAATTAGTGTAGGAAAGATAATGCTTATTAGCAGGCTAGGGCATCTTTTATGGTCTAAAAATTTAAATGTTTCGCCAACCGATTTCTCTACAGTTGGTTGTGAATCTGAAGGAAAATTATTTGTAATAGCAGAAGGTGCTGTTGTTTGCATGAATATTCTAGATGGAAGTGTGTTATGGCGGATTTCATTAAAGGATATTTACCCAACTTTTGAGAAACCAAAATCAATAAAAAACGAATATTACATGTCTTATGTAACCATCGATTTTAAAATATTAGTTTCACTAAAGATGATTTGTATTATATCCGCTAAAAAGGAGCATAATCTTAAGGATAATTCAATAACCTATTCCAGTAAAAATCTTACCCTAATCGATTATGAGGGTAAAATTATTAAGCATATTCCTCTCACATCAACAGTCAAATCTTCCATTAATGCTATAAATTATATTGAAGGTAGAGTAAAGACATGTCAATTACTTATAGAAGATAATGGATTCAGAGTTATAAATGATAGAAAAATTGAAAAGTATGAAAAATAAAATATTCATCCTTTACTTTATAGTTTTTTCTTTTATAAAAACTGAAGGGCAAACAATTCAGTGGCCTGTATCACCAACAAATAGTCAAGGTAATATTACAGGAACGGTTGGAGAATATCGTCCAATTAGATTTCATATGGGAGTTGATATTACAGGTAATAACCGAATTATTTATGCTATTAATGCGGGTACTGTTACTACTGGTGGTACTGGCAATAATCGATATTTACTTTGTGATGATGTTTATTATTATCATGTTCTTCCAAATCAAGCAGTTTCAGATGCAATAGATGCTGGTCAACCTTTAAGAGTGAATATTGGAGATGAAATTGGGACGATGTTGTCACAAAACAGTATCCATGTACATCTTGAAAACTCTACTATTAATTACAAAGCCCAGCATTTAAGCCCGTATATAGACAATGTTGCCCCTTATTTTTCAGCAAATTTTATTACAAATGGGATTCAATTCTATAGAAACCCTTTGCTTCGTACAACCCCAATAGCTAGCCTGCCAAACTTAGTTTTAAACCAGCAAGTTACTGTTGCTGGTGTTCAGCATACTCTCCTATACGGTAAGGTAGATATTGCTGTTCATGCCATTGAACCACAAACCTTAAGTAGTGGAGCATCAGGCGGGGGGCAATGCGCCCCGAATAGGATTTCATGGGTTTTACGAAATGCTAATAATCAGGATCTAATCGTTGATAACAGCTTTGATTTCACAACAATGCCTGAGAATGATGCGAATCATATCAACGCCTGTTTTCATCCTCAATCAGCAGGGTTGTCAAATCCAACAATTAATATTATTACTGCTAGCCCAAACCAAGCTACTTTCGATAGGTATTTGAATACCGGTTTGAGAGCCAATGTAACCGAGACTTGGCCTAACAATACCACATTAGATGCGAATTATAATGGTAATGCGCAATACCCTGATGGAACGTATCAGATAATTATTCGGGTATCCGATGTCTCTTTTGCAAGCAATCCGATGCATACAGCTGAAAGAACAGTAAATGTTCTTTTCGATAATTGCCGCCCATTTATCCAAAGAATTGAAATCCGTAAAAACACCGCCAACGGCGACTTAGTTTACACTGGCGAGTGGACCTGGAATGGAGCTGCATTAACCCTAACCCAGCAGGACTACAGCAAAGCCACCGAGAACGATGATATTTGGGTAAAAATCACCACCAGCGAGCCGTTGACCAGCCTATCGCTAAACGTTCTTTCCTACAACCAACCCTCAACAACAGCCGAAAGCACCGACGGTAAAACGTGGGTATTCACCATACCCAAGGCCACGCTAAAGGGCAATACTGCGGCTACTGTACAGCTTAGCATCACCGGTACCGACAAGGCCACCCACCCCCTACAGGTAAACGCCAATGATATTCCTCTTCGCGATGCTAATGGCGATTGGCCAGCTACAATAAATAGCGGCGCCGACATCACCCACCGCTTTGGCTTTACAGTTGGTAAACCGGAGCTCACCATAGCCGGCGCACCCATCGGCGGCAGCGACCTCGCCGAGGGCTGTTTCCCCTTCTCCGCTGAGATAAAAAACGTAGGCGCTGGTGATTTCAACGGTACAGTGGCCATGGTGCTGCGCAACACGGTGAGCTCCGCCGAAACCGAAATAGCCAAAGAGACCAGCATCACCATAGCAGCTGGCGAAAAGTTTATACTCCAGAACCTCAACTACAGCCTAACCGAAGGTCAGTACCAGGTAATAACCCGCTACACCACCAACGGCTCCACATGGGTTAACGTACCCGGGGCCAAAAACCCCTACGCCCTAAAAATAACCAAGCTCGGTGGCGTGGATTTTACCAACGCCACCATGACCGGCATAAGCATCGATGCCCTAACCAACACCCCCCAGTTCATCTTTAAAGGCCAACAGGCCGCCAACCCGGTTGACCCTAAAATAACCGAAGCTGAAGCAAAACTACTGCAACGCACCTTTATACAGGCATTAAAAATACCAGACCTTAACCAGTGGATAAGTTTAGACCCTGATCCTGATTACAATACAACTGGGAACAGTACCCCACACCCAGTTTCTTCCAATCCTTTCAAGAATACTAAAATGGCTAATATCATGTTCGATGCCGATGTTAAGCTGAAATTTTTCTGGGATACAACATTTCGTCAAAATGAAATGATTTACTGGAGCAATTTGGTAAAGAGCAGCAGGGTATGGACAACCCTTAGGGCAAAAGGATTCAACAATCTAATTTTTTGCCCGGGCAGGGCATGTATAATCCCCGGTGAGGTAACAGCAAATGCATCGGATGGTAACATATACGTAAACGAGGCAAAGCTTAGCGTTGAAAGCGAAAACTACAACTGCTGCTTTATTAATAATACCCCATTACCTTTATCGAAGTTAACAGCAACAGAGCATAAAGTGCTTGATAGCCTTGTTGGGGTGTTCAGCGCTTACCATACCCAACACCTACTTGAGCGAAATAAAACCTTTCCTGAACTGCTGAACAGCGACCCAAAATGGGAAACAATGCGCAAGATATACCCTGCAATGGCTCTAGCGCACTGGTATAAAAAGCAGCCCGTAAAAGATCCCTACCTCGAAAGCATTATCGATAGTGACGATATATCCTCGGAAACCGACACCGCATTCACCCAGCAGGACATAATAGATATCGGTAGCAACTACAATTGGGATTTTCTTGTGACTTCACCCCGAGGTAAAACCCTACACTATACTTTATCAGGTGGCAATAATATGAAAAGGCTCAAAACGAGTAGAGATGGGCCGCTGAACACAACCCAGGAGGAGATAAACAACGAGGTTATTAACCAAAAAAAATCGATTATTAAGGATGGTGCATTATACTTTAGTGGGGGTAAACCTACATTCAAAGCTCCCGATCTGTACCCCAATATTCTTAGCGTTGGGGGTAACATCGCGGTGTTGGGCGATAAGCGAACTGTAAAGATACAAATCACCAACTCCGGCAATAAACCAGCCGAGAACTTCAAAGCGGCCATTTACTACTTTCCTCAGGATCATAAAAGTCCTGTATGGATTGGCGATACGCTTATCGCCAAATTGGATACCCTCAGCACCATTCAGCTAAAGCGAACGTTTACACCTTTTCTTATTGGTAAATACAGGATTGTAGCATGGGCTGATGGCCCAGATGACGTAAACGAGACGGTCGAAAACAACAATATAGCTCTCGATTCGATGGAGGTTAAAACCAATATCCCATCGGTTACCATCCTATCGCCTAAAACGGGTTCGCAGATATTGCAGAGCAATGTAAGGCTCAAAGGCGTAGGGTTCGATAGCAGGGATGGTAACCTGCATGGCACTACGCTAACCTGGAAATCCGACCGCAGCGGTACGCTCGGCACAGGCGATTCCATTGCGTTGAGCTCGCTTGCAGAGGGGATACATAAAATTACCCTTACAGCGGTTAACTCAGTAGGGAAGAGCAGTACATCGCAAACCATTGTATATGTTTTTGTTCCCGGTAAACCGCTAATAAAAATAACCTCACCCATAAATAGCTTAATCGTTTCAAGTGATATATCTTTAAATTTTACGGCAACTGCCATTGACTACTCCGAAGGCAAACTCAACAATGTTGAATGGTGGAGCGATAAGCAGGGGCTGCTGGGCAAAGGGGACGCAATTTCAGCAATCCTCACCATAAATGGGGTACACCGCATTATCGCAAAAGCCATTAATAGTATCCAGCAGTGGAATACCGATACCATTGAGGTTACCGTAGTGGAGGGGCATCCCAGCCTTAAGCTATTAAGACCAACGGAATCTGCTTTCCCCGAAGATCAATTTGTTGAGTTTTTTGCAAGAGCCAACGATTTGCAAGATGGCGATATTTCATCGCGTATTAAATGGGCTTCGAGTATCGATGGCGTTTTTGCCACTAATCCGTATATATCGAAACAAATGAAGCCCGGTTTGCACTCCATAACCGCCAGCGTAACCGATAACGACGGGTTAACCAGCGATACCACTTTTACTATACAAATTAATTATACACCACCAATTCCAAGAATCATAAGCCCTAAATCAATTACCAAAATAGGTATAGGTCAAAGCATTACACTTCAGGGCTTGGCAACCGACTCACAGGATGGTGAACTTGCCGACAGCAAGCTAACCTGGTCATCGAGCCTTCAGGGGTATCTCGGAAAAGGGCAAAGTTTTACTTGCAGTAATTTAAGCCTTGGCTCCCACGACATTACCCTTACTGCAACGGATAGCGACAATAAAGACAGCTCGGTAACCATGTCGTATATTTTTGTTGGCCAAAACGCTCCTGTAATTCAAACGCTCAGCCCAAGAGATAATTACCTCACGCATAAGGGAGAGCCTGTTCAGTTTAATGTTTATGCGGTTGACGATCAGGATGGTGTTCTGTATGGCAATGCAATTGCTTGGACATCGAGTATTGATGGGAAAATTGGCACAGGAGGATTTTTTATAAAATCAAATCTTTCAGCAGGTCAGCATCTAATTAGGGTTACTGCAACCGATAAGGATGGTAATTACGATACGAGAGATCTCCATATTGATGTACTAAACTCATACCCGCCTTTGGTGCAGATAACATCACCTGGAATAGGCGCCAAAATTGAGCAAGGAGTAAATTTAAACTTCGAAGCATCGGTTATAGATAAGGAGCAATCTACCTTTAATCCTGAGCAAATTAACTGGTATTCCAACCTCGATGGGCTGATTGGTATAGGGAAATCTTTCACCAACAGCAAACTATCCATTGGTATGCACCAAATTACATGCGCTGTAACCGATAGCTCTGGGGAAAAGTCATCAGCAATTTCAAGCGTTCTGGTAACCCAGAAAAACCCTGTACCCCGAATCATCTCTCCAGATAATGCCTCAGTTTTCAACCAGTTTACGAATATAAACTTTACGGGTGCAGTAAATGGCATTGAAGACCTAACCCTTGCTGGCATCAACTTAGAGTGGACATCATCATTGGATGGTCGGTTCGGCTCAAGTGCTACGATAAATATATCTTCATTATCTGTTGGTACTCATATTATAAGACTTACAGCGACAGACAAGGATGGTGGCATTGGTTTTACCGAAAGGCAAATTTCAATTTTCCGTTCAAACCCACCAACAGTTGTAATAACAAATCCCAAACCTAACGCTGTTTTCGCCGGGCACGAAACGATTACCTTTACCGCTGATGCTAATGATATTGAAGATGGCATAATACCAGATTCAAATGTTAAATGGTCAGCAGATTTTAACAGCAACCTAGGTACAGGTAAGTCCATACAGGTAAGCAATGTCCCTAAAGGAAACCATAAAATATTTGTTACTGCAACCGATAATACAAACCTTTCGGCTACAGGGCAAACGCAAATTACGGTATTAAACAATATCCCTGTTGTAAGTATTCAAGCACCTACAACAGGATCAATATTCCATGAAGGAGAGATCATAACTTTTACTGGCATCTCTTCCGATGTTGAAGATGGGGTTCTTTCGGGTAGCCATTTGAGCTGGTACTCCGACATTGATGGACTCCTAGGTACAGGTTTAACCTTAATATCGCCGCTAAGCATCGGTTCTCATCGCGTAAGGCTTACAGCAACGGATAATGACAATGCTTCAAGCTATTCTGATGTAAATATTAAAGTCAACATGCCTCAATTCCCATCACTTTCCATAATAAACCCTAGAATAGAGGACTCATTTAATTCTGGCACAAGCATAAGTTTTAAAGCTACAGCAAAAGATTATACTGGTGCCCTTATCGATGATATCTCATGGGTTTCCAATTTGGATGGTTTGCTTGGAAATGGAAAATCATTGACACTTAATAACCTTTCTATTGGCGACCATATTATTACAATTACTGCGAAGGATCAATACGGACTACAAGTGAGTATTAGCATTTCGTTGCAAATAGTACAAAATTTACCGACTGTACAGATTACAAGCCCTATAAATGATATTATAATAGACGAAACAACCCAACAGCAATTCAGCGGTAGTGCCATTGACCCTGAAGATGGCGTATTAACGGGTTCATCGCTGGTATGGGAATCGGATAAAGACGGGCTGCTAGGAACTGGTACCTATTTTTACAAAAGTCTTACTCCAGGCTATCATACCGTTACCCTTACTGCCACAGATAAAAATGGCGGGAGTATATCAAAAACTGTTAAAGTAAATGTGCAACCAATAACTGGTGACACTATTAACACATTCACTGGGGGTACACGATGTATAAGTTTCAGTACACCTAACATAGATAATACAATTTGGTTCTCTTTACCAAAAGGTGCACATGTGAACAGAGCAACTCTTCAAGTAACTGGTTTACAAAAGAGTGCAACAACTTCCCTAATCTCAAAATCTCAAATAGAATCTCAAAATATAAAGGATTTTAAGTACGATAGCTTACACCAAAAACTCAGTGATAGCCTCTATTCTGTTATCAGAACAAGGTGGCAAATAAAGTTTATGCCAACACAAATTAAACTTTCAGGAGTCAAGGCCAATGTCCCTTCTACAGAAAGGCAGGCATTGGTTGATTTGTATAACAGTACAAATGGTTCTAGCTGGACAAATAAAGCCAACTGGTTATCTTCACTAGATGTCAGTTTATGGAATGGCGTTACGGTTGTAAATGGCCATGTGGTAAGTATTAAATTGTATTCCAACAAGATGTCGGGTATTCTTCCAGCTAGCATAAGCAACCTTATTTATTTAGAAGAGTTAGATTTAGCCAACAATTCCATAGGTGGCTCCATTCCAACGTCAATAGGGTCGTTTGCCAGACTTAAAAGATTAGCCCTTTCTAATAATAAACTAACAGGCAATATACCATCCGAAATATATGGACTTACTACGCTGCAAGAGCTTGACCTAATGAATAACCAATTAACAGGAATCCTGTCGGCCAATATTTCTAGACTAATAAATTTAAAAGGTCTGACCATTGGCAGAAATCAGCTTACAGGAGCACTACCCTCGGAAATTGGAGCGTTAATAAATCTAGAAGCACTTTGGGTTGATCGTGGTGGGTTTACAGGACCTATTCCAGAAACAATGCAGAACCTAACAAAATTACAAGGATTATGGATGGGGGTTAACTCATTTGACTCTCGCAATTTTCCATCATGGATTTGCAACTTTTCCCAAATGCAATTCATGGATATATCAAATATTAACCTTACAGGTATAATACCCCCTGAAATTTCAAATCTAAAAAGTTTACAATGGTTATATATTAATAACAATAAGCTAAGCGGTGATATTCCTACAGGTATGGTCAACGATTTGTTGTATAGATTTTTCTTAAACGACAACTATTTTTCTGGTTTACCCTTATTCAAACCCAATTATTATGAACTTCATTTGGCGAATAATAATTTTACTTTTGAGGATTTTGAGCAGAATAAAGGGCGGATTACAGGGGATTATACCTATATACCACAACGAAAAACAGGTACAGAACAGACTCTAACGGCTATAACTGGAACTAAGCAAATACTTTCAGTAAGTGTTGGAGGTGCAAATAACCGCTACCAATGGCGCAAAAACGGCATAAATATAGCTGGAGCAAACTCCTCAAACTATACGATAAACTCTGTTTCAACAAGCGATGCAGGAGACTACGATTGTGTTATCACCAATACTTCTATTACAGACCTTACCCTGTACAACAATGTAATCCATCTGCAGGTATCTTTAGGGTATCCTACAAACCCTACAATTGATGTCGGTGCCAACAGCAGTAATGAATGGAGTTATAGTGGGACATATTCTTCATCGCAAACTACTCCAGACCTAGCTGCAGCTTTTAATGCGTATCCTGATATCACGCATGTCCCTGTAAGAATCAGATACTCCAATGGGGGAGTCATTGAACTTTGTGATGTCAATATACAATATACCACTGTTGATATTACACCGCCTGTCATAGCATCTCCTCAAATAAACCCCAACCCTGTTATGGTTGGCTCTTCTTTCAGTGTCTCATCAAAGGTAACTGATAATATTAATGTTAAAAGCGTTAAAGCCACCTATAATTCTACAAACTATGAAATGAACAGTACCGGAAATAATCTTTTCGTCTGCAGTATTCCTGCAAATATCACTGGCATTAACATATTAAAAATAACGGCCATAGATATTAACGGTTTACAATCTATCTATGAATTAATGATTAAAGTGTACGCATCAGGTGTTGATTTTGCGGTAAATAGTAATAATATAACCCTCAACCCCTCGGAGCCAAGGGAAAGCGAATTGGTATTCGTAAAGTGTCCCATTCGCAACAATGGCAATACCAATGCAACCAATGTAGCTGTAGCGCTACTGGTAAACGGTATAGTAACCTTAACGGAGCCTATCAGTATAGGTCAAATGAACGAAGAATCAACCCATTTTATCTGGAAACCCTCTGTATCTCATAGTACACTAAGCGTTGTAGCCGACTATGATAATAAGTTCCCCGAAACCGACGAAACCAATAATACTGCTACAATTAATGTTAAACCAAAGGACATTACACCACCGGTAATTAATAGCTTCGTGGTTACACCCTATCCTTCAGCTATTGGTCAGCAGGTAAGCGTTACTGCTAATGCGACCGATAATGCTGGTATAGCCAGTGTTACCTGCATCTGGGATGGTTCACCTATTGGTTTAACCTATAATTCGACAACAGGAAACTACGAGGGTATTATACAACCAGCTGTATCAGGTACATCGTTAGCAATCTGCATAGCTACCGACATCAATGGTCTGATTAGCCAAAAACAGGAATATATTAAAGTATTGCCTTTAACATCCGATATTGGCATTAGCCAAAGCGATATCCAAATTCCTGCCAATACCTATTCACAAGGGCAGACCATGGAGTTAAACTTGCTAGCACATAATTATGGTGGTGTAAATATCAGTTGTAGTGTTGTATTTCTTGTTGATGGCAAAACTATAGGTACTAAAAAAATTCATGTCGGAGTTAACTGCTCAGTCGAGATACCATTTAGCTGGGTTGTTCAGTGTGGCGAACATACCTTCTCATTTATTCTGGACGAAAACAACCAGATTGCCGAATCCAACGAGAACAACAACACCGCCTCCATCCCGGTTAACTTCTGTGTTCCATTGCCTCCGGTAATCAGCAATATTGCTGGTACTCCGAATCCTGTAATTGAATCGGACAATTTCACACTTATTGCTACCATTGACTTTGCTAATCGCTGCGATTCGGTTAAGGTAGCTTTCAAGGGTAACCGCTATACAATGGCGAATACTTCAGGAAATGAATATTCCGTAACCATACCTGCTGGCCTGCACGGCGATTATCAGACCCTAGTAACAGCCTACGATGCCAATGGGCAGAGCAGCGATGCGCAGTATGGTGTAGCTGTTTATCAAAAAAAGAGGGACCTTTGGCTGAATAGCGGTGAGATAGCTATAACCCCTTCGAATATCAAAGAAGGCGATCAGGTTAGCGTCTCATGCGTTGTCCATAACACTGGAAACCAAAATGTTTTGAATGCGCTTGTTTACCTATACGCAAACAGTGAAATTACGGATTCAACAACGGTTTCAATTGCAGCCAATGGATATTTCCCTACAGCTTTCAGCTGGCAGGCTCAGTATCAGGATCAATACCTGAAAGTTGTTGCCGATCCCCGCAATCAGGTAATCGAAGAGGATGAAACCAATAATAGCGCTCTGCTTTCCGTTACCGTTGCCGATAACACACCACCCGTAATTACCGGTTTAACGGTTACCCCCAACCCTGCTTACCAGAAAGAGCAGGCTTTGGTAACGCTAACCGCTACCGATAACGTACCATTGCAAGTGGCTACCTATACATGGAAGGGCAGCAACGATACCCTGTACTATAACGCTGGGCTGAATCGTTTCGAAACAACCATTTCCTCGGAGGAGACGGGAACATACCTTTTGGAGACCAGCGTGAAGGATATTACCGGTTTTGAATCTCAAAAGTCCATAGCCGTAAGCATTATCCCTCAGCTGGCCGACCTTGCGGTAAGCGCCTTCGACCTAAGCTGGGATACTGTTAGTATAAGTAAAAATGATACCGTTCAGCTTTACCTAACGGTTCACAATAACGGCGGAACCGTTGCCTCAAATGCCGAGGTTCGGTTTAAGGTCGATGGGGTACTCAAACAATCGCTGTTTGGGAATTTCAGCCCATACTCTCAGCAACAGCTTACATTCAAATGGCCTGCGCTTTGCGGAAAGCATGACATCAGCTTTACCGTTGATGAACCAAACTCAATTCCAGAGAAAAACGAGAATAACAATACCGTTTCGCAATCTATATGCTTCTGTAATCCTATGCCACCCCTTATTTTGGAGGTAATTATTGAGCCTAATTGCGTAGTTCAGGATTCTTCGTTTGTTATTAAAGCAAAAGCAACGGACGATGATGGTATAAACCAAGTTTTGGCAATGCACCAACGGCGAAGATACAACCTTACATATAATTCTTTATCGGGGTACTACGAGGCAGGGCTAAATAACAATGCATTAACAGGTAGTAAAACCATCATTGTTCAGGCAACCGATATTTCGGGGCTTACCAATCTGAAACAAGCACAGTATATTTCAATTCCCCTGCAGCCCGATTTAAGCATTGCCTCAGCTGCACTCGGACAAGCCATTACAATAGCCGATGTGCAACAAAATACTATGGTTGCTGTGAGCAACACCGGAGGAGCCAGCGTATCGAATGTTTTGGTACAGCTTTATGTAAATTCTACCATTGTTGACTCCATGCGTGTTGAAGTTCCTGGGCAAGGCTCAACCAGCTGCTATTTCTCGTGGTTACCCATTTACGGTTCACAATCGCTAAAAATTGTGATAGACCCTGCCAACGAGGTGATTGAGACCAACGAGGGTAACAACCAGTGGGAAAGGGTTTTGAACGGAGTTGATAACCAGCCACCGGTAATTCAAAGCGTATCGGTAAGCGATTCCATATTTGCAGGCAAACCATTCAAGGTTACCGCTGTAGTAACAGATAATATAAGCGTTTCAAGTGTTAATACCTTTAACGGAAGAGGTACAATCTATCCAATGGTTTACAATGCCTTATCTAAAACTTTTACTACAAGTATACCTTATGCACGTTTAAATCGTCAGCGGATTGATATCATAGCAACAGATATATCGGGTTTAACTGCACAACAAAGCGTTTTACTGCAAATAAAGGATACCCTGCCCGATATTGAGGTAAAACCTTATGAAATGGATGTACAGATTGCCCAAAACAACGAGCATGTATCCATTTCGTCACGGATACGAAATACAGGAAGTTCTGCGGTATCTAACGTCTTTGTTAGGTTGTTGGTTGATGGTATGCCAGCTGACAGTATAACCGTTAGCCTTCCAAAAGGGGGTAATTATACCTGGAGTACAAATATCAAGGGTATTGCAGGTAATCATAGGGTAACCGTAATTGCCGATCCGTATAAACTTATTACCGAAGGCGATGAAACGAATAATATCGCAGAGCGTGATTTTAACATCTACGATATTACCCCTCCAGCAAGCCCTGTTCCAATATGCAATCCTTCAGACTGGTCAAAAGCAGGGGTATTCAAAGTTTATTGGAACAGAGTAACCGACCCATCCGGCATCAAGGAGTATTGGTACAATATCAATAACGAGGGTTGGATACCTATTGGTACCGATACGCTTATTAACCTGAATTTAACCAAAACTGGTGAATACCAGATACAGGTAAAAGCCGAGGATATTGCAAGTAACCTAAGCGAACCGGGGATAACGGAAGCATTGTTTGATAATGCTAATCCCGAAATCCCTGCTCTGAGAGAACTGCATTGCGGTTCTTCGTGGACAACCCACAACTCCCCAATGCTATCGTGGAATAACCCCGGCGATGAAGGTAGCGGGATAAGCAATTTCAGAGTTTTGATAGATAGTAAGAGTATTTTGGATGTGGGTAATGTATTTAGTTCTCACCTGACATTAAATCGAAGCGGAGAACACACATTCAAAATTAAGGCAATTGACAGAACAGGTAATGAGAGCGATTGGTCAAATGAGGTTAAGGTATGGATTGATTTGAACAGCCCATCGCAAACAACAATCACCTCTACCACGCATCCTGTTGAGCATCAATGGTACAACCTTGATAGCACACGTTTATTATGGTCTGTACCCCACGATACATCGTATGTAAAAGGTTATTATTATTTGTTGAATAGAAATAGCAAAGCAGTTCCTCACAGCTCATCGTTCTGGTACACCGATACAACCATTACCCTAAACTCCCTGCCATTTGTAACAGACGAATTGGTCCGTATCCCCGAAGGGAAATGGTACTTCCACCTGGCATCGATGGATGCTGTTGGGAATATCGATAGCTTGGGCGCACACTACGAAATCAACATCGACCGTTCAGCACCGCAGACAATACGGGTTAATACTCAGTCCGATGAAAAATGCAAAAATATTATTACAATATATGCTGAAGATTACTATTCAGGGGTTAATAAGACATTTTTCAGGATCAATCATGGAGAATGGAAAGAGGGAACGGTAATAGAACTTGATAAAGCGGGTGAGAACCTAGTTGAGTACTACTCCACCGATAATGCAGGGAATACGGAAGAGGTTCATTCAGATACTATCCTTAATACGGGCTTAGTCCTATCCCGAAACCTGAAAAATGTTTCGTGCCCGGGCAAGAATGATGGGGCAATTAATGTGACGGTTGAAGGTGGCAAATCTCCCTATATCTACCACTGGTCGAATAATGCCACTTCGAAAGATTTAACGAATTTAACGAAGGGCATCTATGAGCTAACCATAACCGACCAATTAGGTTGTACAGCTAATCTGAAGGATACTATTACAGAACCACTATTCTATTTAAATTTAACAAAGATCGATGATCTTGAAGGCAAATGTCAGGGCGAAGCTAAAGTGGCAATTATAGGCGGTACACCTCCGTTCTTATATAATTGGAAAGGTGCTTGCAACAGGGAGGATTCAATAGCGAAACAACTTTGTGCAGGAACATATACTGTAATGGTTACAGATGCCAAGAAATGTACGATAACCAGTAATGTTATAATAGCCGGTAATGGGGAAGGGTGCTATGTATTTCCTAACCCAACCCAGGGTAAATTTACGATAATGTTACCAGGGGTCAGTCCCCAACGTATTGAGGTTACCCTTTTAAGCATGAATGGTAAAACCATCTTTAGGAGGACTTACAGCTATGATTATCTGCCAATTGACATTTCAATTAAAGATATGCCCAATAAACTTTATATCCTTAAAGTGAAATTAGATAATAAAAAGTATTTTATAAGGAAGATAATAAAGATAGGAGGCTGGGGAAATGGTATTGTCCAGCAACATAATGAATAATAACGTTCGCAGGCAATTGCTATTCCAATATCGTTGACTTATGGTTATTTAAACGCTAGCAGGACCTTCGGGTTCTGCTAGGTTAATTGGCTTGATTGACCTTCCAGATTCGTAAGAACTAGAAGCGTCAATGGTAAAAATTGTTTAGTCAACGACATTGATTGCTATTCTGTCAATTTTATAAGGATTTCTTTCACTTTAGCCTTTTTTGTGAAATATTTAATGTCAAAGTGATAATTCTTTTTTTACAGTTTGTTAATTAATGTGAACTTATAAAATGTTGTATCATGTTGTAATATAGTGCTATTTGTACTATATTTGTTAATTATTGCAAATACTACATGTTAATTAATGTAAACGTTATTTGTTAAATCATTCAATTCTACTATTAAAATGTCAGAGGCAAAGTTTTCACATTACGATTTGAAGTTGGTTGAACCATCATTCGGTTCATCGTTGACAGACTTAATCATTGAATTAGATTATTTGAGAAAGAAGCCTCTAGGTGGTTCAACACCTCCGAAAGTTTTTTTTCAATTAAAACACATTTTTCATACTCTAGAAAGTATTGGGTCTGCAAGAATTGAGGGGAATAATACAACCATTGCTGAATATATTGAAACAAAGTTGGAAAAAATAAATAATGTTCCATCTGGAATTAAGGAAATTCAGAATATTGAAAAAGCAATGGCATTTATAGAAGATAATGTAAAATATTACCCCATAAATAGGGCATTTGTAAGTGAAATGCATAAAATGGTTGTAGATGGTTTATTACCACCTCCTCAAGGAGAAGGTGACCATACTGCAGGTGAATATCGAAATATTAACATTAAAATAGGCAAGTCAAAGCATTTCCCACCTGATTGGCTGAGGGTGGATGATTACATGAAGGAGCTACTTGATTTTGTTGGGAGAGAGAATAGTCCCAAATATGATTTACTTAAAACTGCTATTGCTCATCACCGCTTTGTTTGGATACACCCATTTAGTAATGGTAATGGAAGAACTGTTCGCCTCTTCACATATGCAATGCTTGTAAAATCTGGGTTTAATGTTAATGTTGGTAGAATAATCAACCCGACTGCCGTTTTTTGTAGCAATCGAAATGATTATTACAAGAAATTGTCAGAGGCTGATGCAGGAAGTGATATTGGTATTCTATCATGGTCGGATTATGTGTTAAGAGGATTAAAGGATGAGATTCTAAAGATTGATAAGTTAACAGATTATGATTATTTAAGAAAGGATATATTAATCCCAACAATTAATTATTCTCTAGATAGAAAATATATAACCGATACTGAAGCAAAAATTTTAAAGAAAGTTATTGATAAAAAGATTATTCAAGCAGCGGATGTCAAAGAGTTTTTTATTGGAAAAATGGATGCCGAAGTGTCTAGACAGATTAGAAAACTAATTGATAAAAAAATGCTTGTTTCTGAAAGTGAAGGTGCTAGAAAGTACATCATTAGATTTGATAATAACTATCTTTTAAGAGGAGTTATAAAATCACTTGATGAAAAGGGCTTTTTGCCTGTCCGTGATGAAGTAAAATAGATACTTGAGATACTGCGTTTTCACAAAAGAAAGCATATTCCGATATTCAATTTAATTGTTTATTCAATTCACCATGATTCTCGTTAGTTCTGGAAATGAATCATGTTCTGGGGTCATTGTCCCACGATAGTAAAGTAAATAAAGCATTGAACTTACCAAAACATCATCAGCCCAAATACAATTATTTTGCTGTTAGACACAGTAATTAATTGTATATTTATATTCAAACTTTTTTAAATCAGTCCAAATGATACTAACATTCATTGTCATCACAATCTTTAATATTCTCTACGAAGCAATAGGTAAAGATATTAAAATAAACTACTTAATAAATCTGAAATCCAATCTTAATAGGTTTTTTTTATTCTATTGTTATCAAGCAATTAGAAATCGTAATTCAAAAGCAATTAAGTTAGTAAGAAATTCATTTCTTATTCTTGGTTTAAGTTCACTTCTACTTTTTCAATTACTATCACTTCACCCATGTTTCAAGCAATTTATTCATTCTTGCTCAATTGAACTAATGATATATTCTTTTATTTTACTATTTGGATTTAGAGAAAATAAAATTTTTATAAATGACCTAAAAAAATTAACAAAAGAACTAATCCAAAGTACATTAAAAATATTAATTATTTATAACTTAATAATTCTTTTGTTTTATCATGTATTACCAATAACTGAAAGTTTAGTTATATATTTCCTTAAATCAAATATATTTTTCATAGCAATCTGGGGAGCAGTAAATCTATCCTTATTTATTATTTATAACCTTTCACCACATTTAATATCAAAATCGCTAATATTTTCATCTAACTACTTAATATCTAGAATAATTATAAATGATAAAAAAGAACCAATTTCAGGATTATTTAGATATTTTAATTATCTAACTGCAATATCGAGTTTAATCCAATTTGCAATCATGTGGGTTTGGAATTATTGTGCCTAACGTTTGCTGCTAAAAAGCGTTGAGGAGTTCGAACCAGCAATCTTATCCCACGTTAAAATAAATGCAATACACTAAAAACAAACTTATCTAACCATCTGCCCCAATGATTTTTAGCAACTGTTGGCAACTGGCTTTTTTTAAAAAATCTATACTGCATATCCTTCAATATATTCTTCGGGAAAGATAATTCTATAATTTCTTAAGCTTAGGCTGTTACTATAATAGAAACAAATTTGAATTGCAGGTGATATGTCTAAATACTGAGGTTTTAAGGGATTAAAATAGAGAATTTGGTTAAAATCAGAGTTTTTTGCTTTACTATTAATACCATAAACTCTTACTGCGCTATATTTAAATATCTTAAGTTCTTCTTTAATGTGATTGATAACTCTGGCGACTGCAGTTTTGTTGGTCAATAATCCCTTTTCTTTCATTAAATTAATGGATTGATTGAATTGTTGTATATGGTCTGTTTCTCCAACTAAATCGAAACATTGAACTGTATTGTAATCGCATTCTGCCTTACATATTATATACCCTTTATTGTAACATGCGCCCTCTTTACCCCACCAGTGTGCATTATTAATAAATGTATCCCAGAAATAAAAGCCATTTCCTAACCATGCATTTTCTCTTCTGCAAGGATATGGACCATGCTCTTCTATTTCATCAGGATTATTTCTATCCTCAAGAGTTTGATAAACAGCTTTATTCGCCACAAAAGTAAAAATTATCTTGATGTTGTATTCTCTCTTAAAACTGTCTCAAGAGACGATAGGTTAAGGGTAGGCAACATAATCCCTGGAACATTTGCCTGAATAGTTATAATACTGATATATGCTCTAACGAAAGGAAACAAAATTGCAATGCAATTTTTGTAGAAGAAATCTGGTATTTCTTCTAATGATTTTACATTTTCAAATTTAAATAAGCCAATGCATTCTACATTGACAAAAGGATTGTCTATATTGTTGTCATTAAATGCCTTAACGGTGAATGTTAATTCATAAATAGATTCGTCTTTAATGTAAAGACCTTTGGTGTCAAAGTCTAACAAAATTTCATTAGACTTGTGGTTTGATAAGCAAATATTAACTTTATCAAAACGATATGTCACAATTGAGAATGCTGCTTTCTGCATGTATTTAATTGTTTGAGTTAATAAAAAAGCCCGAAGTAAATTTCGGGCTTAATTGATTTTTTATGTTTTGCATACACCATTGACTCGAGTCATTTGTATATGCTTGGTAAAATCGAGAATTACATAAAAATTCTTCAACTGTTGGCCCAATATTGTCAAACTCCTCACTTTTTGCCCAATCTTCTAAGACCTTACTATGAGGTGTATTCTCAAAGTATTTTTTCAGTTCTTCATAAAAATTGTTCATAATCTCACTCGTTTAAGTATGCAAAGGTAATCAATTTTTCTTAATCACAAAAAAATTCATAGTCGATTGTCTTTAAAGATTGTTGCTAACTTGCTTATAAATCTTGCCTTTTCGAACCTATCCCCTTGAATTTAGGTGTATAGGTCTGATGCCAGTTGGTATTAATATCAAATATAGCTATTCCATTTATATTTCATCAACGTGGGGGATTGGAATCTACGAATATCGAAAGTGCAAATTCTAGCACGCAAAGCCATCCAACCTCAACGGATAAGTTTTCCACGCTAACAAAAGAAGCTATGGGCTGTATTTAGTTTGTTTTATCTCTTATCCCCTCTTTTATCAATCCTGTCAATTCGGGGATAATCTCGGCTTAAGATGAATTCGTTCTCTAGAGTATCTTGATATTCAGGTTATACTACCTCCAATTTCTGACTCCTGTCTTTCACCACACTAGGCACAATAGAACACAATACGAAAACTATGTGAACTACTGTGCCTATTGTGGTTCGTCTTCCGACTTCCAACTTCCGTCTTCTAAAGAAAATACTCCCCTCTCAACCCCTAACCTTTACAGCAATTTTTACCATTGTTGATAACCTCCGTCAAAAAATAGATTGTAATTCAAAGTTCAACCCTACTTTTGTGGTAAAGTAATTGATATGGCTGAAAGACGCACAAACGCTAAATTCCCTAAGGCAAGCATAGCAAATTTCGAAATGGGTAAAATACCCCCACAGGCGCTCGATCTCGAAGAGGCGGTACTCGGGGCGATTATGGTTGAAAAGGATGCCGTAATCTCTATCCTCGATGTACTTAAACCTGAGAGTTTCTACAAGGAGAGCCACCAAACAATTTTCAAAACCATTATTGAGCTATCAACCCGCCTTGAGCCTATCGACTTGCTCACCGTTTCGGAAGAGCTGAGGCGTAAGAATCAGATTGAGGAGATCGGTGGACCCGTTTACCTCGCACAGCTCACCTCGAAGGTTGGCTCAGCAGCCCACCTTGAGTTTCATGCTAAAATTATTGCTCAAAAGTATATTCAGCGCGAGCTGATTCGTGTTTCATCGGATATACAAAACCGTGCCTTTGACGATAGCATCGACGTTGACGATCTGTTGGACTACTCCGAAATGGAGCTATTCAAGGTTGCCGAGGGGAATATCAAACGAGAAACCCAACAAATCAACTCCCTGGTTAAACAAGCGTTGAAGAATATAGAAGAAGCTGGTAAACGCGAGGATGGGCTTAGCGGTGTGCCTTCTGGTTTTACCGATCTAGACCGAATGACCTCGGGGTGGCAAAAATCCGACCTCGTTATCGTTGCAGCTCGTCCTTCGATGGGTAAAACGGCATTCGTGCTATCCATGGCAAAGAAGATGGCGGTTGACCACAAAACGCCCGTTGCATTCTTCTCCCTCGAAATGGCCAACCTACAACTGGTTAACCGATTAATCGTAAGCGAGTCAGGTATAGCATCGGAGAAAATTCGAAATGGTAGGCTCGACCCCCATGAGTGGACACAGCTAGTCGTTAAAATCAAAGACCTTACCGAAGCCAAAATATTTATCGATGATACCCCTGCCCTATCCATATTCGAGTTTAGGGCTAAATGCAGGAGGCTAAAAGCGCAGCATGATATCGGGATTATTGTTATTGACTACCTACAGCTGATGACGGGGCCTACCGAAACCAAAGGGAATCGCGAGCAGGAGGTTAGTACAATCTCCCGTTCCTTAAAAGCCATTGCGAAGGAGCTGAATGTTCCTATCATCGCGCTATCGCAGCTTAACCGTTCGGTTGAAACCCGTGGAGGAAATAAGCGCCCTCAGCTATCGGATCTACGCGAATCGGGAGCCATTGAGCAGGATGCCGATGTGGTAATTTTCATTCACCGCCCCGAATACTACGGTTTTCTTGAGGATGAGGATGGTAACTCCCTAGCAGGTTTAGCAGAGATAATCCTATCGAAGCACCGTAACGGTGCTGTTGGCGATATCAAGCTCCGCTTCGAGAAGGAGATGGCTCGCTTCTCCGACCTCGAAGATGTTGACTATAGCGATTATCTGAATAAAGCGAATGTAAATGCGGCATCACCGACAGCAACCTTTAAGTCGCGGATGAACGAGGATGGGCTAAGCGCCAATGAGGGATTTGGGTTTGAAACCAACCGATCATCATCCGATGCAGATATACCGTTCTAATTGAGATCATTGTAACTGCTCAGCAATAATGAATTAAAATTGCCACAGATTCACAGATAAAAAATTACCATTAGCACATTTTCTGGTTATTCGACAAAAAGTATGGAAAGGAAGAGATATAATCTGGTTTTGCTCCAATATTGACCCCAGAGGGGTCGAATGTTTATAGAAACAATGCCCATTTATGGTGCGACCCCGGATGGGGTCGAATGTTCATGAGAATAAATATTTTCTATAGACATATAATCCCTCTGGGATTAAGAAAGCCAATGAATAAAAAGT